>QWBZ01000622.1_pt1 | contig 14385 bp, 14 predicted proteins | sample 1972441 | NCBI WGS metagenome assembly QWBZ01 (sample SAMN09866721, study PRJNA288562) | Human oral metagenome isolate term6_saliva, whole genome shotgun sequencing... | isolation source: mouth | host: Homo sapiens | place: USA: California
CGACCCGAACATCGGTCGGGCGTTTAAACCTGCTTCACGCGGATTGCAAAGTTCAGTAAACCGAACTAATACTGATATAGTATATCGTATTTACACATCCATGTCAAATACAAATCCTCTAAAATACGCTCAGATCCTGACACTTTCATATATATACAACGTTTAGAATTCCCCGATAATCCCAAGATGCTGCAAGAGTATCTTAGTACCGATGAGTATTAGGACGCCCCCACCGAGTATGTCTGCATATTTCCCTACGAATTGGCCCATAAATTTACCCAAATATACGCCAATTAAGGATATACCAAAGGTAATGACACCAATCATGGTCGATGCTTCCCATACATTGATTGGTAAAAAGGCAAAGGTTAAACCTACAGCCATCACATCAAGGCTCGTTGCCACCGAGAGCATAATCATTTCCCAAGCGCCTAAGAATTGCTTATCATCATCTTCATCATCGTCATCACTAAGACCTTCGCGAATCATAGCAATCCCAAGATATCCTAAAAGGCCAAAGATAATCCAGTGATCCCATTCAGAGATAACATCGATAAACTGACGACCAATAAGCCATCCTATAACGGGCATAAGGAACTGAAATAGTCCGAATAAAAAGGCTAAGGTCACTTTTCGACCATTTTCACCTACAGGCATAGTCAACCCCTTGCCAATAGAAACGCCAAATGCATCCATCGCCAGACCAATACTAATTAAAATGATTTCAAAAACAGACACGATACTCACCTATCAACATATGACTTACTTATTCTGCTACAGCCATCAAGGAATACCCTTCCCGGCTAATTTGTGGGTTCACTACGATTGAAATACTCCGACCAATAGAGGCCCCTAAATCGTCGAGCACAGATTTGGTTAAATATTGTGCCACCTCTGGGTGGACCTCAATTTCTAAATTGGATTTAATGCGACCAGATTTAAATAATTCCCGAATCCGACGTACAATCTGCATATACACAGTTCTACCAGACAACATATATCCGGTACCGCCACATTGTGGACATGTATCAAACATCAATGTTTGCAAACCTTGGCGTGCACGCTTTCGCGTCATCTCCACTAAACCGAGCGAACTAATACCACAGACAACGGTCTTCATCTTATCAAGTTTGGCCTGAGCACTCAATAATTTTAATAACTCTTGTTGATGCTCTTTATCTTTCATATCAATAAAATCGACGACGATAATACCACCGATATCGCGCAGGCGTAGTTGTCGACAGATTTCTTTAGCCGCCTCTTTATTAACTGTGAAAGCTAAATCTTCTAGCTTATTAGATTTTCCAGTATAGTGAGCCGAGTTTACATCAAATACAGTAAGTGCCTCCGTATGATCGATGCGAATAGATCCACCAGAAGGAAGATTAATATCGCGGGAGATAAGATCCTCTAATTGCGGTTCAATGTGGTTCGCTTTAAAGATAGGTGTACTATCGCGATGGCGTGTAACCTTGATTCGCTGCGATGTGGGGCCATGACCTAAAAGGTCCATAAGCCGAGATTCCCCCATATCGGAATCGACGATGATTTCCTCTACATTGCGATGCGCATAATCTCGCACAAGGCGGAACCAAAAGTCCGCATCACTGTAAAGATCTGTACCGCTCTTAGCCACCTTAAAACGTTTTAACACGTGTTGCCATGTGCGCCACAAGTAATCCATATCGCGAGCGATTTCATCGGCACTAGCCTTAGCTGCTGCCGTTCGGATGATAAATCCACAACCTTCTTTTACATAAGGGGCTGCCAACTCTTGTAGTTTTGCACGTACTGCTTCATCGGTGATTTTCTTAGAAATATGCATACCTTCAGAGTATGGCAATAATACCATAAAGCGCCCTGCTAAGCTTACATCAGCGGTAACACGTGCACCTTTGCCAAGCATTTCTTCTTTCACCACTTGAACGAGAATTTGTTGTCCCACAGATAGGCGAGGTAAAATTTTTTGTTCCTTACCTTGCTGAAGGTTTAAGTAAGCGTTCTGAGCCCCACCAATATCGACGAAGGCAGCTTGCATTCCATTCAATACATTTTTAACAGTACCCTTGTACATATGGTTTGCCATATGAGTCTCATCGGTACGCTCCAACACAAAATCAACGAGTTGTTCATTTTCATCGATAACGGCCATGCGGATTTCCTCGCGCATAACATTGACCAAAATCTTATGCATCCTATCCCTCCCTTCGTTCGGTTCAAATATATTACATTCAAAATCTAATCTATGTAACCTTAGTAATTAATTTCTAATGGTGTAAAACGGCCTTCTTCATTTTCTACCATAATTGCTTTACGGTGAATTTCGTAACCAGAGGTTATGGGCCAATTATATTGATCTTTACCTAAGTTCCAAACTTCACTTGGCTTTATTGTACCTTGTGGATAGATACCAATGCCCATCGTTAATGTCACCATACCATCGTGCATAGATGCTGTAATCGGTTCTTTTACGAATTCTTTTACATCGATAACACGTGTCTTTTTAGGTGTAACCTTTTCATAGAAGATTTCCGTAGCATCATTGAAAGGTGTAAGCAATGTATCCCAGTCAACATTTTCATCGGTAACAGGCCCCGTTACTTCATAAATAGCAAAGTTACAAATAGCCATCATTTTTTTCACTTTATCAGGCATGACCTTACCACCGAGAACCTCAAGTCCACGAGGGGCTACTGCATTTAATCGCGCCATAATAGATTCTAAGCTATCATCTTCCAACACATCCATATCAATATATTCTGCTTCTGCCGTTACACCTAATGCTAAGGCAGAAGAAAAACTGATTTTCATATGTGGATTAAAGCCTTCTGAATAAGCCATCTTAATCTGTGCACGGCGAATCATGCGTTCTACAGCTTGTGCGAAATCGAGATGCGACAAGAATCGTAATTCTTCGCCTTTATGTAAGGCCAAACGTAATTTTTTCAACTCTGCCACCCTCCTTATAATCTACAATAGCCGTATTACAACCTCTACATGGGCCACGACGGCAATCAGGCGTCAATTGTTCAGCAACAGCTTGATCCCATTCGCGTTTTAAATAAGCTTTACTAACGGTACAATCTAAGTGATCCCATGGCAATGGTTCATCAAACTCACGGGTGCGACGTGCATAATACGCAGGATCAACACCACAGTTTTCAAAGGCTTTCAACCAAGTTTCATAGCTGAAAAACTCAGTCCAACCATCGAACTTACAGCCTAATTTCCATGCCTCTACCAATACCTTAGATAATCTGCGGTCACCCCGAGCAAATACGGCCTCCATATATCCGGTATAACCATCATGATAATGATAAGAAATATTGCGGTTATTAATGAGAGATTTTAAATATTGTTGCTTACGGTGAATCTCTTCTACATCTTGTTGACCATACCATTGATATGGAGAATGTGTTTTCGGTACAAAAAAGGACACACTAACGGTCACACTACCATTGCGTTTACCTGTAATTTCACGATGTAAATCAAGTACCTTGTACGCAAGATTTGCAATTCCCGCTAAATCTTCATCCGTTTCAGTTGGTAAGCCCATCATAAAGTATAGTTTTACCGTGTGCCATCCGGACTTGAAAGCATTCGTACAAGCTGCTAACAAATCTTCTTCACTAACACCTTTATTGATAACATCGCGCAATCGTTGTGAGCCGGCCTCTGGTGCGAAGGTAAGACCACTTTTACGCACTTGTTGCACCTTTTTAGCAATATCGATAGAGAAACTATCAATACGCAATGATGGTAAACTAACACTAACCTGTTTATCCCTAAACTCCTCCATGAGCATATCCACGAGTTCTGGTAATTTAGAATAGTCTGCAGAGCTTAAACTCATCAAAGATATTTCATTATATCCAGTATTAGCGATTGTTTCTTTTGCAATTTCTAACAATCGTTCCGGTGTCCGTTCGCGAACTGGACGGTAGAGCATGCCGGCCTGACAAAATCGACAGCCACGAGTACAGCCTCGGAATAATTCGAGAACAGCACGGTCATGAACGATATCTAAAAATGGCACCACCGGTTTTGTCGGGAAAAACACATGTTCTACATCCTCTATGATGCGTTTTTGAATCGTCGCTGGTACATCTTCAAAGCGTGGTGTAATCGATTTAAAATCGCCTTGTTCCGAATATTCCACATCATATAATGCAGGACAATAGGTACCTGGAATTTGAGCTACCTTGCGCAAGAATGCTTCCTTGCCGCCAGGGAACCCCTTCGCTTTTTCAGCTTTCAAAAGGTCGATAAATTCATCGCCCCATTCTTCAGACTCACCAAGGGATACGATGTCAAAGAAATCGGCAATCGGTTCCACATTATATGCACAAGGGCCTCCGCATACGAGCAATGGGAAATCCATATTCCGATCCTTTGCATACATAGGAATACCTGCTAAATCTAGCATATTTAGAATATTGGTAAAACTCATCTCGTATTGCAATGTGAACGCAAGTACATCAAAGTCCTTAATAGGCGTACGTGTTTCTAAAGAAAACAAAGGAATATTGCGTTTTCGCATTTTCTCTTCCATATCGTGCCACGGTGCAAATACGCGTTCAGCTACTGCATCTTCACGGCGATTGACTAAACCGTATAGAATTTTGATGCCTAAATGGCTCATAGCCACTTCATATACATCGGGAAATCCTAGCGCCATAGTTACATCAACAGTACCGTGATCCTTCACAATACTGTTGTATTCACCGCCCGTATAACGAGCCGGTTTTTGGACATGTTGTAACCACGACGTATCTAATTGAATCATACATCCTCCGTCTTTTATGAAAGACTTCTTTCAAACTCATTCCTAAAATCAGAATTATAACTAAAAAATATATTTTTTACGTTGCATTGATATATTTAATAAAATACCAATACTGATCATATTCGTTGTCAATGCACTAACACCATAGCTAATAAATGGCAACGGTATCCCCGTAACCGGCATAATCCCCATGGTCATGCCTGCATTGACCAATACTTCGAAGCATAACATGGATCCAATACCCGTAGCAAGTAACATGCCAAAATGGTCATTACATGTGTAGGCCACCTTGATGCTCCGATAAATAAGCATAAACAAAAGGATTAATACAAAGATACAACCTATAAAACCTAACTCTTCGCCAATTACAGAGAAAATAAAGTCGGTGTGATTTTCTGGCAAAAAGTTTAGTTGACTTTGCGTCCCGTTAAACAATCCCTTTCCAAATATGGTTCCTGAACCTATGGCAATCTTAGACTGGATAATATGATAGCCTGATCCAAATGGATCGATATCAGGGTTCATAAATACGAGTATCCGTTGTTTTTGATAGTCTTTTAAAACAAACCAAGCCAACGGCATTAGTAAAACACCTACGGTAGCAATGATACGAACCAAGCGCAATCGTATGCCCGAAACAAAGAGCATACCAATAAAAATAGCAATATAAACGAGGGATGTACCCAAGTCCGGTTGCATAAATACCAATAAAATAGGCACTCCTACATAGAGTACAGGTACAAATAGAGATTTAAAGGTATTCAACTTGTCGTATCGCGGTTCTAGCATCTTTGCCATACAGATAATCATGAGCAATTTTGAAAACTCTGACGGTTGAATCGTTATAGGACCCAGTTGAATCCACCGTTGTGCACCTAATGCTGAAGTCCCTACAAAGATTACGGCGAGCAACAATATAATCGTCAAAATATATATGCCGTTCGCCCAATCTCGTAATTTATGATAATCCATAAATTGAATGCCAATAACAAGTGCTACATTGACTATGAAAAATATCAACTGTTTAGCAACCAGTGTAGAGAAGTGAAGTCCAGTTTGATTAATATGGGTAGCACTGCCGATGGCAATGACCCCCATAGTAACGAGCAATATCGTACATATAATGATTGTCCAATCACAATCACGCCAAATTCGTTGTAACATATGACACCTACTTTATACGCACACGTCGCCACATACTTTCCTTTCCGGAAAGGAGCCGACTTCGAGTGGTCCAAGAATTGGTATATGTTACAGAAGAACTATTAATTTCTGATTCTACATCTACAGGCTGTGCCAATGTAGCAGTCACTGTAGGTTCTACCGCTTTCACAGTAGTTACATCGTGAAAGCGATCAATAATGTCTTGCTCATCCCACGCATCGCCAGATGTTATATAGTCCACAATAGGGGTTAACATATGGCGATATGCATTTGGCATATCTTGAATGAGTACACCATCCTGAGTATCATCTAAAATCTGTGTATCATAAGGTAAAATGGAACCTACATATTCAGCGCCAAGCGCTTCGAGCATGTCATACATATTCGGCATATCTCGATCTGTACGAACTGCATTAAACACGACAGCATAGTCTCTATGACCATATTCACGACAGAACTGAATAGCCCGTGCTGCATTTCGGATAGACACCCATAGTGGTTGTGTAATGATTAAAAAACGTTGTGCTAGTTCTACAATTGATTCTAGGCCTCGACCAATACCGGCTGGGCAATCAACGAGTACATAATCATAAGACTTTGCTAAATGGCTCACAAGTTTTCGATATTTTTTTCGCCCCATATCTTCCCAACGCACACTTTGGCTAGCCGGTAGAAAATATAGATTACTTTGTACCTTTATGACTACATCATCAGCCATGGATTTATCTTCTAATGCATTATACGCATCAAAACAAACTTCATCTTCTTTTCCCAATATAATATCTAGGTCCCGTAAGCTGAAATCGCCATCACAAAGAAGAACGCGATAGCCTTGTTCGCTGAGCGCAGCCCCTAAACAGGCGGTTATTGTCGTTTTACCTACGCCGCCCTTACCTGAGATAAGACCGATTATATCCCCCATCGTATATCCTTCCTATTCCTTTACACTTGGTTTAATATCTTGTGTTCCTTTTTTTGTATTCGCTGATTTTCCATCAGTTGATTTTGTATCATTATTTTTTGAACTACTAGTAGGAACCTTAAAGTAAGCACTCAAAATATCACGCACAATAGGTCCTGCCGAACCAGCACCAAAACCGCCTTGTTCTACAAGAGCAACGACGACAATTTGAGGCTTATCATATGGTGCATATGCAACAAACCATCCATGGTCTCGACCATGTGCGTTTTCCGCAGTCCCTGTTTTACCTGCTACAGCCACAGGGAAGCCTTTAAATAATTCACCCGCTGTACCACCTTCGCTAGTTACATCGCGAAGGCCTTCTCGAATGAGGTCCATAATATTTTTGGGCACTGGAAGAACACCTAAGCTTTTAGGTCCAAAGATTTCGGCCGGTGTCCCGTCAGGATTATCGACGCGACTCACCACATATGGCTGATATCGAATACCACCATTGGCAACTTGACTAAGGAGTACAGCCATCTGTAATGGCGTTACCAAATGGAATGATTGTCCAATAGCCGCATCAAAGGTTTCACCTAAATACCAATCTTGATCAAACACTTTTCGCTTATACTCTGGACTTGCTACATTACCAGCAGCTTCACCAACAAGGTTAATTCCTGTTTTTTCACCTAAACCAAAGTAACGAGCATAAGTATCGATATTTTCAATACCTAATCGATTGCCCATTTCATAGAAATACACATTATCAGACTTAGCTAGGGCTCGATTGAAATTTAGCCACCCTAATGCTTCACCTTCTGCATTTCGCTTATCAATGAGCCAGTGTTTACCACTATCAAAGATCATTTCATCAGGAGATACCTTTTTTAAATCTAGTGCTGCCGTACCGGTTACAATCTTGAATGGTGATCCTGGAGGATATTCACCAGCAATCACCTTATTTTCAAATGGATGGCTCTTATCATTATTCAATTGATTCCATTGTGCCGATGTAATTCCCTTAGCAAACCAGTTAGGATTAAATTCTGGCGCACTAACCATGGCAAGGACAGCACCTGTATTAGGGTCTAATGCAACGACAGCCGCACCGGTTGCACCAGAACTACGTAACTGATCTAATTCTTTTTTTACCGCCTCTTCTGCAGCCTTTTGAATATTTACATCTATGGTAAGATGAATGTTTGAACCGGGAACCGTGTTCTTTCGATCCACTTCTGCTACAGGACGACCAGATGCATCAACCTCTAATTGCTTGCCCCCATCAACGCCACGCAATACCGAATCATAAAGCTTTTCAAGCCCTGCACGTCCCAATATAGAGCCGGCACCAACCGTCGTATTAGGGTCTTGCTCTTTAATTTCTGCTAGTTCGTCCTCACTAACTTCGCCTACATACCCAAACAACTGCGCAGCCATAGTTTCGTATGGATAATATCGCAATGGTTCTACGTCGATAGAGACACCAGGTAATTCATGGCGATGTTCTTCTATGCTTGTTACTACATCCATAGAAATATCATTAGCAATACGTATCGGTTCATAACCATGTTTATGATCATTTACCTTTTTTTGAATATCTTCTGGCTTTTTATGTAGCAATGTAGCTAGTTTAGCCAATTCATCATCATCTAATGGTTTTCCGTTAGGCATGATAGAAATAGTATAGGCAGGTCTAGATCCGACTAAAATTTGACCATTTCGATCATACATAACACCACGGGCAGCCGTCATCGGTACAATGCGCAACCGATTACCTTCTGCTTTCGCTTGATAATAACCGCCTTCTAATATTTGCATTGCAAACAAACGAAGGCCTAGGATAATGAAAATACCCATTACAATATAGAAAAGAACATCAAAACGGCTCGTTTTTTTTCTTTTATATAAACTTTCAAGCACCTATGATTCCCCTTATATGCTTTACTAAATCTGCAACACTACCAAATATAATCCTCTTTTTCTTCCATAAAGCCTATCAGTTTGTGTCCTATGCCACCTAATATGGCATTCCAAAATACAGTTGGCATAACCATATGGCCTATATAAGAAATAAATTGGATATCGCCACCACTCGCACTGATCATAATACATCGTACAATGCCATCTAAAATAGTACATACACCGATAATAGCACAGGACCAATACCAACGTTCTTCGTAAACACTACTTTTTACTAACGACAATAGATATACTACGACTAGGTATGGGAACAGATGTAACCCAAAGAAATTAGATATTAATATATCATGAATGGAGCCCCCCACTACGGCAGCTATGAGTCCCATTCTGCGTCCTTTAAAAATCGTAACCAATACAACGGCTGTCAATATACAATTGGGTAGCCAATTCGTATGAAATAGGGCCGGTAATAATTGGGCTTGCATGAAATACAAGGCCCCACATATGAGAACTAATGCAATATATCTCATTGATTTACCGCTCCTTTAGCACCTTGAACTTGGTCACGCTGCGTTTGTGGCACCAATTTTGGTTCCAATTGAGCTTTATCTGGTGATTGCACCGTGGAAGCAGTAATGATAAATACCTCTTCTAGACGATTAAAGTCAACAGTTGGTTGAATAGCCGCATTTTTAACAAAACCTTCTGTATCATTGGTAATGCTCAACACATTGCCTACAAGTAATCCTTTTGGATAAATGCCACCATAACCAGATGTAATCAATTTATCTCCTACCAGAACATCACCATCTCGTGCAATATTAACCATCATCGGCTCATTAGGATGATTGCCATCCCCCTTCACCACACCAGCTAAGCGAGATTCTGGGCGTTGTACAATAACGCCAATGGCACTGCGAGGGTCTAAAATGGTTTGCACACGTGCAGAATTAGGATATACATCGGTAACAAACCCAACGACACCACTTGGTACTACAACTGCCATATTGGGTTTAATTCCATCATTTTCACCACGGTCAATAGTAAATGTATTACTCCAAGTACCAAAATCTTTTGTAATAATGCCAGCCAATGTCATTGTTAATTCAGGATGAGACGACTTATAGTTAAGCATTTGACGAAGTCGAATATTTTCAGCTACCACTTCATCATGATTTGCTACTTTTTGCTGCAATTCTGCAATGGTATTATCTTTACTATCACTTTCAACCAAGCCCGATATAGCATTATCAATGATATGTATACCTGTTTGAATGGTTGAAAGCACACGAGCCGAACCATAGGTAAATGGTGTGGTTATCTTTTCCAAAGGTACGGTTACAAAGGGAATACTAGTACGTTGTTTCCAGGCAAAGCCCAACAGGGCCATGATAATACAGCCGAGGACAACAAATATTAATAATTTTCGATCTGACTGTATCATACATGTCCCCTTCTATCCTTTGAATTAATGATAAATCTAGCTAATTCTACAATTTGACCTGAACAACGATGAAGTCCTTGTACAACCTTTAGTTCAGGATCAGATGCTACGCGAACAGGCACCCCCATTTCGGTGCTAATACGCTCTGCTAAGCCCTGCAAACGTGCCATACCACCTGTTAAAACGATGCCGTGTTGCATAATATCAGCCACCAATTCAGGGGCCGTAACGCGAATCATTTGTTGGATAGCATCTAAAAAGTTCTCAAGTCGTCTATTTATCACTTCGTATATTTCAGATTGATGAAGTACCGACCGTCGTACGATACCACTCGTCATATCGCGACCAGTAAAAGAAAATTCACAATCCTCTGCAGGAACAACAGCGGTGCCAACAGCATGTTTAATATCCGTCACAGTTTGCTCAGATACCATCAAACCAAAACACTGATTAATATATTGCATAATGGCGCGGTCTAAATCGCCACCACCAAAACGTATAGTCTTACTAATAACGGTACCACCTAATGAGAGAATTCCCATATCAGCAGTGCCTTCACCAATATCAATGACCATAGATCCACGGGCATCAAAAATAGGCAAACCAGATCCAATTGCGGCGGCTACAGGGCGTTCAATAAGGAATACCTCCCGTGCACCAGCTTGAATTACGGCATCCATCATGGCCCGTTGTTCTACATCGGTCATACCACAAGGTACGCCAACGAGTACACGGGATCTACGCAAGGTATTGGATACCTTGTGAAGAAAGTATTTCAACATGGTGTGCATTACGCGATAATCGACGATAAAACCATCCTGCAGAGGCGTCAATGACCGCCACATATCCGGTGCACGTCGTACAATGCGATCTGCTTCATCACCGACGGCGACAATTTTTTCTAACTTTGTATCTGTAGCCACAATGGATGGCTCACTCATCATCGTCTCTCGCGTGCCCCCCATGACACGGGTCATAGATGTACCAATATCGATACTTACGTCTTTTCCTAAAGACGGTAAAATGGAATTCATAATGCTAATCTCCTTCATTACATCATCATTCCATTTTACCATAACTAGCTTAATTTACCAATTTCACTTAGGCTTGTAAACTCGCCATCACCTATGACGATATGGTCTAATACTGGAATGCCCATAAACTGTCCCGCACTGACAAATAACTTGGTAACCCGTATGTCATCATCACTAGGCCTGCTATCTCCAGACGGATGATTATGAATCAAAATAATAGCAGCTGCATTACACGCAATGGCCTTTCTAAAAACTGCACGTTGCTCTACAAGGCTCGATGTGAGGCCTCCATTAGATATGGTCTCAATATGAATCAATTTATTGCGTGACGTCAACATGGCCGCTAGTACATGTTCCTCCGTTTCATGGCGCAACCGTTCCATCACATATTGGGCGATTACATAAGGTTGTGAAAAATCTTCGTACGTAGACGTAATTTTCAACTCTCCTAAACGCCTACCTAATTCTACGGCAGCACAAATCGTAACCGCTTTATCGACACCTACACCCTTAATTTTCACTAAATCATCAACGGTCATATGATTTAACCCGTGAATGCCATCGGTAAAAGAATCAATAATCGTATGGGCTAAATCAATGGATGACTGCCCTTTTAATCCTGTTCGTAACAAAATAGCCAATAATTCTTCCATCGCCATTTGCTTAGGACCTAAAGCAACAAACTTTTCTCGTGGCCGTTGAAATGGCAACATATCTTTTACGCTGATAGTTCTGACTTGCATAGAATTTCTCCATTCTTACAGTACATTTACACAATCAGCCTCATATTTCTACGTTACATTACAATATACACGTACATTTAATCCAAATGCATTATTTAACGTTCACACTTAGGACTTAACACCCAACGCTTTACACAGCTCTTCATATACATGCTCTACAGGCAAGCCTACAACATTTGTATAAGATCCTTCAATTTTATCAACCCACAAGGCACCCTTCCCTTGAATTCCATAGGCACCAGCCTTATCCATCGGTTCCATGGAATCGATATATGACTCGATTTCAAAATCCTGTAGCATTTTGAAATACACCTTTGTTTCATTGTGAAAGACGATTTCACGTCCCTTGATAAGTAAGGCTACGCCAGTAATAACAGAGTGAACCTGACCAGATAGCGTACGAAGCATTGAACGTGCTTCATCCTTGCTATGTGGTTTACCTAATATATTTCCATTATGTACAACAATTGTATCGGCACCCAATACAATGCCACCGTCTGGCACATCATTAGCACAACGCGCTTTACCAAGGGCCTGAGCTTTCACCATTTCAATAGGATCCGTAGTCACTACATTATCTTCCACATAGGAACTAGAGACAACGGTATGATCTATTCCCACCTGATGTAATAATTCTGTTCGTCTAGGAGATTGGCTTGCTAAATATAATCCACTCATTCTTGTTCCTGTTCTTCTGCACTCTTAATTAGACTTTCATAATATTCTTTAACATCGATGCCCTGTTTTACCGCATCTGCACGCACCGTAGCGTAGAAAACGACATCTGCTTCTGGTACACGAACGCGGTTAGGAACAAACCGTTCCAATGTTTCATAGAATGCATCATCTGCTTTCAACATAACGCGACCATATTGAACCTTTTTTCCATTTGTAATGGAATACACCATAAACCAAATCGGTCTATCATCAGAGGTAGAGCATTTTCTATATTTATAACGATATCGTAAGTTCGTTAAAAAATCGCGATTATATGGATATATGCCATCAATATCATCATATTTTACAGAAAATGTACGATTTCTAAAAAAGGATGTTTCTTTGATAATAAATTCAGAATCCGTCAATATATATGTATATCGGCTCACCGCTTGCTTAACAATGACAATGAGCGCCATTATTTCTATAAAATATTCTGAAATCAATATATGGCCCACTGCAATACTCCTATAGGTGGTGAAAGCCATAGCACCAATCAACAAAATAACAAATACCAGTACTAATAACTCTGCACTACGAGTGCGTTGAGACTGTTCGCTATATAAAATATTCATACGTAACCCCTTTCAAAATGACTCTGCATACTATTTATTATATAGGATTCAGGTCTGAAAAACTACAAAAACCCCGCCTATATCTCAGATATAAGCGAGGTTTGTATGTAATAGTTAAACAACCATTAATGGATTATACTATTTTTTCAAAGCGCTTGTAATACGTTGAGTATCACGAGCAATCATGATTTCTTCGTTTGTAGGGATTACGAAGATTTTTACTTTAGAACCTTCAGCACTGATTTCTTGTTCTTTACCGCGAACATTGTTGCGTTCTGCATCGATACGAGTACCTAAGTATTCCAAACCATTGCAGATAGCATCGCGGTTACCGATACCATTTTCACCGATACCAGCTGTGAAGATGATAGCATCAACACCGCCCATAACAGCAGCAAACGCACCGATTACACGACGAACTTTGTAGTGGAACATGTTAAGAGCCAATTTAGCGCGTTTGTTACCATTAGCAGCAGCTTCTTCGATTACGCGGAAGTCATTGGACACACCGGAAATACCAAGTACGCCGGATTCTTTGTTCATAACACGGTCGATTTCTTCATAGGACATGCCTGTTTTGTCCATCAAGAATGGAACGATAGCAGGGTCGATATCACCAGTACGAGTACCCATAATCAAACCGGACAATGGAGTGAAGCCCATTGTAGTATCGATGGAACGACCACCTTTGATAGCGGATACAGAAGAACCATTACCCAAGTGACATGTGATGATACGAAGATCAGACATATGTTTACCCATCAATTCTGCGCAACGTTGTGCTACATATTTGTGGGATGTACCATGGAAGCCATAACGACGAATGCCATAATCTTCATAGTAAGAGTAAGGAAGCGCATACATGTAAGCTTCTTTAGGCATTGTTTGGTGGAATGCAGTATCGAATACAGCAACTTGTGGTACGTTTGGCATGATAGCTTGGCAAGCTTCGATACCTTGAATATTTGGTGGGTTATGCAATGGAGCAAGGGATGCACATTCTTCCAAAGCTTCCATTACTGCAGGTGTAATCAATACGGAATCAGCGAATTTTTCACCACCATGTACTACACGGTGACCTACTGCATCGATTTC
>QWBZ01002440.1_pt1 | contig 14351 bp, 16 predicted proteins | sample 1972441 | NCBI WGS metagenome assembly QWBZ01 (sample SAMN09866721, study PRJNA288562) | Human oral metagenome isolate term6_saliva, whole genome shotgun sequencing... | isolation source: mouth | host: Homo sapiens | place: USA: California
GAAGCAATTAATGCATTTAAAAAAATGGTTTCACAAGATAAAATTGATATTTTCATGGGAGAAGTTACATCTGGACCATCTCTTGCAATTGCACCGCTTGCACAACAAGCAAAAGTTCCTATGATTACAGCAACTGGAACTGCATTTGATATTACAAAGGATAAGGATTTCGTATTTAGAACAACATTTACAGATCCTTACCAAGGTGTTGTTGTTGCAAAATATGCAAAATCTAAAGGTTATAAAAATGTTACAGTATTGACTAATACAGGTAGTGATTATTCTGTTGGACTTGCAAATGCGTTTAAGGAACAAGCTAAAAAAGAAGGAATCCAAGTTAAAGAAGAACAATATACTGCTGATGACAAAGACTTTAGAGCATTGCTTACAAAGGTAAAAGGATATAATCCTGAAGTAATTTTTGTACCTGATTATTATAATACAATTGGATTAATTTTGACACAATCAAAAGAACTTGGAATAAACGCTCAATTTATGGGTGGAGATGGATGGGATGGAATCCAAACTAACTTTGGAAAAGTTGCTAATGGAGCAATTTTTGCAAGTCAATTTGCACCAGATGATCCTGACCAACATGTTCAAAAATTCATTGCTGAATATAAAAAGGAATATAAAGCTGATCCAATTATTTTTGCGGCTTTAGGATACGATACTGGAACAATTTTAGAAACTGCATTGAAAAATGTAAAAGATCTTTCTTCAAAAGATGAAATTAAAGATGCAATTAAGAACTTTACTGGAACAAATCTTGTTACAGGTTCATTAAAATATGATTCAGAAAGAAACCCTGAAAAGAAAGTTACATTTATTGAAGTAAAAGATGGAAAACTTACATTAAAAGAAAAATTCTAAAATAATAGAATTATTCATAAATTAGAGAAATTTAAAATTTAACAAAACAGATATTTTGAAGCAAGGGGTTAAAAACCCCTTGTTGAAATAAAAAAATTCAGATTGTCGAATACATCTAAATATGGAAAGTAATAATTATTATAAAGTTCGGTTGTTGGGGATTTTTTCTTTCTTCTAGCAATCGAGAACTTTTTTTATCAAGATTTTTTATTTAATAATTTAGAATTTAATAAAATGAATATACGTAAGCAGCTTTAAGATTATATGGAAATTTGAGTAAAATTGAATATAGTTTTTAGGTTGCCTAAGTATTAAAATATAAAATAAAAATAAACTGTATAAGTGGAAAGTATAGGAGTTTTAAATATGTTAAAGAGTTTTATTGAACAAACTATTAACGGACTGCAAACTGGAAGTATTTATGCCCTGATTGCTTTGGGATATACAATGGTTTACGGAATCGTTAAACTTATAAATTTTGCACACGGTGATATACTTATGGTAGGAGCTTATGTTACGCTTATCGCTGTGTCAAATGGGATGCCATTAATACTGGCTATTTTTTTGTCAATCATTTTTTGTGCGATCTTAGGAGTTGTAATCGACTTTTTTGCGTATCGTCCGATTAGGAATGCGCCTAAGATTTCAGCATTGATTACAGCGATTGGAATGAGTTTCTTGCTGGAAAGTCTGGCACTTATAATATTTGGAGCAAATCCGAGAGTTATTGATCCAAAATATATACCGGCATTTTTATCAAATGATAATAAAATGAAGCTAGGATTTTTGGAAATTAGTACGCTTACAATATTTGTAATTGTAATCACAATAATATGCATGGTAGCTTTAAATTTATTTATTAAAAAGACAAAATTGGGAAAAGCTACAAGAGCGGTTTCACAAGATACAGGAGCGGCACAGCTTATGGGAATTAATGTAAATAGAACTATTGCCATAACATTTGCTATTGGTTCTGGACTTGGTGCATTGGGTGGAGCATTATATGCGATTGTTTATCCGCAAATTGAGCCATATATGGGAATGCTGCCAGGACTGAAGGCATTTATTGCGGCTGTATTTGGAGGAATTGGAAGTATTCCTGGAGCTATGGTTGGAGGATATGTTTTAGGACTGCTTGAAGCATATGTAAAAGGATCATCGCTTACAACTTGGGCAAATCCGATTGTATTTGGGGTGCTTATATTAATATTGATTTTTAGACCAAATGGATTGTTTGGAAAAAATATGAAGGAAAAAGTATAATTGGAAGGGAGGAAAATGGAAAATGGAAAAAAATAATAAAGAAGAAAAAATAAAAAATATAGCTAGTTTAGAAAAAAAACAAGATGAACAGCCTAAAAAAAGTAAAGAAGCAAAAAATTATAAATGGAAAGACTTGAATTATTTTAACAAGTTAAACGTGAAAAATTATGTTGCTACATTTCTTTTGATAGTTGTATTTTATTTTGTTCTAAGTTTTACTTTTAATCCAAATGACCCTTTCAGCTATACAAAGGGAATTTATATAAATATCCTAATTTACGTGTTATTTTCAGTAAGTTTAAACATAACAGTCGGACTTATGGGACAGCTTAACTTGGGACAAGCTGGATTTATCGCAATAGGTGGATATTCAGCGGCATTTATTTCTAAAATATTGGCAAGCTATAATTTACCGCCATTTTTACAATTAATTTTAGTATCACTGTTTGGTGGATTAGTTGCAGCTGTATTTGGATTTTTAGTTGGTGGAAGTACACTTAGACTAAGGGGAGATTATCTTGCAATTATCACGCTTGCATTTGGAGAAATTGTAAAATATATTATTCAAAATTTGGACTTTTTAGGTGGAGCGACTGGACTTAGCAATATTCCACCACTTTTGAGTTTTTCAAATACATATTTCATTGTAGTTATTTCAATTGTTATAATTGCGATGGCTATGACTTCGGTCACTGTTTGCACATAATGTGGGAATTTTGACACCTGATAAATTTGGATTTTTATTCTCTATAGAAATTCTTGTTATGGTTGTGCTTGGAGGACTTGGAAGTATTACGGGAGCGATTGTTGCTGCAGTAATTTTGACATTATTAAATGAAAAATTAAGAGATGTTTCACAATTTAGATACTTAGTTTACGCAATTATATTAATTTCATTGATGATTTTCCGTCCAAAGGGAATTTTTGGAACAAAAGAATTTACATTTGCAGGAACAAAAAGAAGAATTAAGCGGATTAGAGATCATAAAAATAGTAAAAATGAAAGTGATGAAAATTAAAATTAAGTATTTTTAATAAATAAAAAAAAGATGTAAAATAGGAGATATAAATATGTCATTATTAAAAACGACAGATTTGGGAATATCTTTTGGAGGGCTAAGAGCAGTTGATGATGTAAATGTTGAAATAAAAGAAGGCGAGCTAGTTGGGCTGATTGGACCGAATGGAGCTGGAAAAACAACAATATTTAACTTGCTTACAGGTGTTTATAAACCTACAGACGGGGATATTTCTATAAATCAGATTAGTATAAATAAGAAAACTACTCCACAAATAGTTGCTTTAGGAGTTGCCAGAACATTTCAAAATATTAGGCTGTTTAAGGAACTAAGCGTATTAGACAATGTAAAGCTGGCATTTAACAACAGTATGAATTATAATACTTTTGAAGCGATTTTTAGACTTCCTAGATTTTGGAAGGAAGAAAAGGAAGTGACAGATAAGGCGCTTGATTTGCTGGATATTTTTGACATGGCTGAAATGGCGAATATTACTGCTGGAAACTTGTCTTATGGACAGCAAAGAAAACTGGAAATAGCAAGAGCTTTGGCTACAAATCCTAAATTGCTGCTGCTAGACGAGCCGGCGGCTGGAATGAATCCGAATGAAACGAAGGAATTAATGAATACAATTAGCTTTATAAGAAATAAATTTAAAATTGCAATTTTGTTAATTGAACATGATATGGATCTGGTAATGGGAATTTGTGAAAGATTATATGTGCTAAACTTTGGAAGAATCATTGCTTCAGGGCTTCCAGATGAAATTCAGAATAATAAGGAAGTTATCACAGCTTATTTAGGAGAATAAAATAAATTTGAGCTGCAAAATTAATAAAATTAGCAAAAAGGAGGAAATGTGAATATTTTAAATGTAAATGACTTAAATGTCTACTATGGCGGAATTCACGCTATAAAAAACATTTCATTTCAAATAAAAAAAGGTGAAATCGTTTCCCTAATCGGTGCAAATGGAGCTGGAAAAACATCCACACTTCACGCTATTTCAGGGCTTGTACCAATAAAATCAGGAGAAATTTCCTTGAGTGGAGAAAATATAACCAATGCTGATGCCTATAAGCTTGTCAGCCGTGGAATGGCACACGTTCCAGAAGGCCGTAGAATCTTTACAGAGTTGACTGTACTGGAAAACTTGGAAATGGGAGCGTACACAAGAAATGATGTGGATCAAATAAAAAAAGACATGGAACACATGTTCTCGCTATTCCCAAGACTTGCTGAACGTAAAAAGCAGTTGGCAGGAACAATGAGTGGAGGAGAACAGCAAATGCTGGCAATGGCAAGAGCTTTGATGTCAAATCCTTCGTTATTATTACTGGATGAGCCGTCAATGGGGCTAGCACCACTACTAGTGCAGGAAATCTTCAACATCATTGAAAAAATCAACAAGGAGGAAAATGTAACTGTATTGTTGGTAGAACAAAATGCCAATATGGCGCTTTCAATCGCAGATAGAGGATATGTTCTGGAAACTGGGAAAATCATTCTGGAAGGAACAGGAAAGGAACTGCTTACAAATCCTGAGATTAAGAAGGCCTATTTGGGAGGATAAAAAAGAATATTTGTTTTTAAGAACTATCTTGAAAAGTTTACGGGTTTTTTGAGATGGTTTTTATTTTGAAGAATTTTTTTAGAAATTATAAATTTTGGAAAATAAAAAACTGGGAGAAATCCCAGTTTAACACTATTTCTATTTAATTAGCGAAATAATTATTAATTTCATTGCAAGAAGTCAAGACTCCTAATAGGATGTTTTTCTGTACTAATTCAATAAAGTATATCCTTGTGAACTCATCGCAGCTTGAACTTCTCCAGCGTTATTATATTTTTCTGAAGAAAAAGAATTAGATTTTATTTCTTCATAAGAAGTAATATTGTTATTTTTATCTAAAACTATGTTCCCAATTTCTACTGGTTCAAAAGATTCAGTATTTCCAAGGAATCCAGCAAATGTGTTTTGAATGAAATATTTAATTGATAAATTTCCATTTTCATCCTGTTTGTAATAAATTCCTGCTAAATTAGGATTTTCAGAAGAATTATCATCTTTTTGCAATTCAATTTTTCTTTGTGCAAGTTTTGTAATATAATTTTTCAAATCTTTTACTTGATTAGCATTTTTAGCATATTCAAGAAGTCCATTGACTTTTATTTTAAATTTGCTGTTTTGGGGACGAATCTTTAATTTTTTTGCTACATCTTTATTATAAGAAACTTCAACATCAATTGTATCTCCATTTTGTATTCCTTCAGTTTTGGAAAAATTAAATGTAATTCCTCCTTCTTTTGCAAACTCTTCCTCCTTTTTAGGTTTTTCTGTATTGCCATTTGCAGTTTCTAGCGGAAATTCAGGATTTTGATAATTTGTTATTTTCCCGCTTCCAGAAGCTCCATCAATTCTAACTGTATAATATTTGTTAAAGTCAAAATTTTGCAAAAATATGAAATTTGCACAAATGTAGTATAATGCAATAATTCCAACTATAGCTATTCCAATAGCTGTATATTTTTTCTTTTTCTCAGGATCTATTGCATTTATTTTTTCAGCTCCGTTATTCCATTCTGATTTTATATCTTCAATTTCTATATTTTTTCCTTTAAAAATAACAAAATAATTAGTTATTACCGAACCTAATGAAGTTATGAAAGTCAATGCTAAAGAAAATTTTATTAAACCAAAATTTGGTGCTGAGCCTGTTGCTGCTCCAAACATACCTGATAAAGAAGTCAATGCTTTTACAAGTCCATGCACTGCATACATTTCTAAAAGTCCAAATATTATAAATCCACCAATAAAATAATAATTTAGATTTTTTAATTTCTCTATTTTATTTTCTTTTTTTGCCTTTAGATAAATCAAAACAGTGGCCACAATTACAGCAATTACTATTAAATTTAAAATCCCTTGCATTGTTTTAGCTGTTGAAAAGAAATCCATCCCTTTTCCCAGTAAATTTGCACCACTGCTAAACAAATTATCTAAAGATCCTGAACTAGCTTCTGAAGCAGCTTTTTTTGCATTAAGGTACAAACTTAAACCTTTTATTCCAGTATAAAGAAGTATAACTGAAGCGGCTGCAGTCAGCCAGAATACTATTTTCAAAAAAAGTTTATTATTTTCATTATCTTTTTGTAGAATATTATCTAAGAATCCTGATTGTGAAATATTTCCAGAATTATTATTTGCATTTGAATTTTGATTATTTGTTTTATTTTCTGTATTATTATTATTATTATCCATTTTTCCTCCTATTTTTTACATAAACAAAATAATTTTATATTTTTTAGTATAAATCTAAAATAATTTATATAGATTATTGTTCATATTCTCTTATTATAAGAACAAATTTTTTCTCTTCTGGATTTAAAATTTCATCTGTGTTGTATCTTCCGTTATACCAACTTTTTTTAGAAAAATAATCAGCATATTCACGACTTTTTGTGAATATATATCCCTTTTTTGCAAATAGTGTATTTCTTATATATCCCAATTTTTGTTTTGAAAAAGTTTTTAGTATGTCTTTGTTGTTTTTATGCATAACCTCATCGTAAACTCTGTCCAATGTCGCCAAATCATCGTCATTTTGATTAGACTGCACTGATGGAGTAATTGGATTAGGATTAGTTGTATTTGCTGAATTTGTTGCATTTGGAGCAGGAGCGGCAGGCTGTCCTGATTGTCCTGGAACTGGAGTTGCAGCAGCAGGAGTGGCACTTTCTCCAGTATCTGACATTATTCTTCTAAATAAAGTCATTCCATTTTCAAGTACCATATTAATTTCACTTAATTTTCTAATTCCAGACAATGTTTCGATTTTTTGTTTTTTAGAATCAAGTTTATATTGTGTTTCAGTAACTTCTCCAGTTGATTTGTCAAAGCTATAGTAAATTTTATAAATTCCGCCATTTTCTCCAATTACTCCGCTTACATATTTTTGATAATCTTCTTCTTTTACTTCCAAATCCTTCAAAGTTTTTCCATCTTTTTTAATTTCTCCATCCAAAGTTACAAAATCCATTGAATACGAGTTTTTATCATATTTTGTAGCAACTTTTACAATTTTTCGGTTATCAATAGAAGCAGGATCATCAGAATAATCTACGACAGTTGTGACATTATTTTCAGTCTGAGTAAGCTGCATAAGTTTTCCTTCCTCATAAACTTGCACTTTCTTTGTTCCAGTCAATTTATAATTTATTTCAGTTTCCCCTTGCAATTTTCCGTTGCTTACAAAGAAATATCCGCTTTTTTGTGGAAGATCAAATGTAATTTTTCCTGTAAAAATTGCTCCTTTATAATAGATAAAATCGTTGTCAACCCTAAAATCAGTTGAATTTAATGCAACCGTAGCTCCTTGTGGATTTTGCGGCTTTGTATAAGTAGCTGATTGATATCTAGTATCTTTTGCATTATTATCTTTATTTTGGTTTGAACAAGATACCATAAATGCTAAAATAAGAATTGTGATTGATAATTTTTTCATATTTAAATATTTCCTTTCTTTAGCTGTTTTTGGACTGCTCATATTTATAATTTTTGTTTGACAATCCTGAATTTTCTTTTCAAAATTCTATCAAAGTTATTTAATTTCATCAGTAAATGGCAATTTTTTATAATCTGCCGCTTCAAAACCAAAATAGTTTTTTACAGTTTTCTCAAAAAATCCAACATTTTCAAAGCCAAGCTCAGATGATTTTGAATAACCTGTTCCACGCATTTCTACAGTATAATTTTTTTCAAAATTTAATTTTGTACCCGCATTAAAGTATGTTTTATGATTAGCTTTCAATTTTTTATTAAAAAATTTATACGGCGCTACATTATCACTTCTTCCCCAAGTATATCCAAGAGCCACATCGTTATATTCTTTGCCGTTAATGTTACAAACTTTATAAAATCTAAAAAATTCTCCCGCTCCAGAACCGTGATCTCCACCAATAGATGTAATTCCTGTGCAATGTAATTCCTGTGCAGTAACTTCCTTTTTTTGTCACAATTGTTTGTCCAAACGCAAAACTTCCTAGTAATAATCCAACTAATAATAATTTTTTCATTATTTTCACTTCCTTTTTTGTTTATTAAATTTTTTTATCTAAATTTTTTACCAAAATTTTCCATTTTTTTGTCGATTTTTCCGTCTTTGTGATATATTCTCCGCTTCTTCTCTTAATTTTTCTTTTGTTTCATAATCTCCTGTTTCATATTGGTTAAGAGTAATATCATCCTGTTCCTTATAAAAGTAATCCCTTGTATTTTGTACTGTGTCAGCAACTTTACTTACACCGAATAAAAGTTTATAAAGAATATAAAAAAACAAGAAGCCAAGACCGTATGTCATAAGAAATCCATACCATATTAATTTTAAAATTAGCATTACATATTTTTTAGGCGTCATAGATTCTTCCAAGCCTATATTTTTAGGCGATTTTAAAAAGCTGTTATTTGCTACAATAAAAAATGTAAGATGGATAATCATTGTTATAATAAATCCTACTAAATATCGAAAAGTTTCAGAAGATGTACTAAATCCAAAATTTTTACGAAAAATATCAACAAGTTCTATAAGCATAACTGAAAAGAGAGCGAATAGAAATCCCCAAAAAAGCCCTATAAGTCCATATCCTACGATATTAACAATCCATACTTTTCCTTTTGTAACACCTTCAATAGGTTTAGATCTCTTTATAACAAGAAACACAATAAGTATATATAAGGCGATAATCCCTAGTACTGTTAATTTTATTGCAGTTGAAGAGCTATTAAATAATTTTATTGCTCTAGATATATATTTTTCTTCTCCTATTAACATATTTTCCTCCCTTGAAAAAATTTGTAAATTTTAAATTTCTTGTTTTGGTTTTAAAATCTTAAATTTTTTTAAATCACAATCTCCTGCTGCTTTTTCAAAAAAAATTGTAGTATTATTTTCATATAGTCTAAATTCTGCTATAGGATAAACATATAAATCATAATTTGTCTGGTTGCTGCAAAACCAAAATGTTCCTTTTTCAGGATCAGTAAAAAATATTCCCACTTCTCCTTTTTCTGACCAGCTAAAATTATTTTCTTTTGGTATTGGCAATTTATCCATTCTTCGTTTCAGCTCCCTTTTTATCAATGAGCCTTCTAAATCAAAACCTTTAAAAAGATAAAGAATAATGGCAGACCAGATTATAAGACCAACTATTACATCATTTGTTTCTTTTCCTAAAAAAATAATAAAAAATAATGTTCTTATGATAAAAATTGCAATAAAGACATATTTTATCAAATAGCAGAGTTTTATGTAATTGTATTCTTTAGATTTCATATTAATCTTCTTCATTATTAGTTTAATAATTTTTTTTTAATAGAATATCAAAAGTTAAAATTTTTATAAAATACACAATAATATAAAATATTTTATAAATTTTAAATTTTTTTATAATATATGACTTTTTTTATCTTTCTTGATAAAATAATTTTAAGCAAGAAAACTGAGATTTCTCCCAGTTTCCATCACTTTAAAATAACAAAAGATTTAAATACCTATTTAATATTAACTTTTTGTCCATTAATAAAAATTTCAGTTCCAGGATTTTGTGAATCGAAATAAGGACTTTTAAAAAAATCTAAGTTACCTATTTTTCCATTTTTCATAGCTATCGTTTGATTATCCCAAATATGCATTGCTAAATTTGGATCTAAGTATAAATCAAATCTATCCAATTCTTTTTCTTTTCCTGATTTATCTCTTAAAAAACATCCTAGAATACCCTTAGATCTAGGAATTTCATATACAGGAAATTTAACATATCCATAAAATGACTCATATCCTATTTTATTCAAAAATGTTCCTGATTTTATTCTACACTCTACATAATTTACTTTTTCTGATGTTCCTTGCAAGTCTCTGTATTGGTATGTAGCCTTTCTTTCTGCATCATATATATCATCTTCATCTCTATAATCATTTTTATCAAAAGGATTTACAATTTTCTTATAATTTCCATCTGTAACAAGATATCCTCTAGTTCCTCCAGTTTTTCCAGAACTATTTGATGAAGATGCAGTATCTGTTCCAATTACAGCGTTCTTTAATTTTTTCCAGAAATCTGCTTTGGCTGGTACTGCGAATGTTAAGCATAGCATTGATACTAAGAATAATTTTTTCATGGCTTTCTCCTTTAATTTTTTAAATTATTTTACTTATATTATATATCAGAAGCCTTATTTTTTTTTTTTTTTGCTTAGAAAAAGATTTTAAAAATATGGATATTAATAAAGGGTTATTAAGTTGGACTTTTTTCTATATTTCCTGTATAATATTTATGATAAATATGATTTGAAAAAATTAATAAAGTAATTATAAATAAAGAAAGTGGGAGGATTTTATGGATTATAAATTAATTGCAACTGACATGGATGGAACGTTGCTGGATGAAGAACATGGGATAACAAGGGAGAATGTTGAGGCGATTGTGAAAGTTCAAAGGGAAAAGGGTGTTAAATTTGTGCTTGCAAGCGGTAGACCTAGTTATGCGATGCTTGAGTATGCAAAGGAGCTTCAGATGGATGAGTATGAAGGTTACGTGCTGGCATTTAACGGTGGCGAATTAATTGATATGAAGACAAATGAAGTGATTTTTCACGAAGGGCTGGAAAAAAAGGATATTGAAAATGTTTATAAGGTTTCAAAGGAAATAAATGTTCCGATGATTTTGTATGTTGGAGATACGATTTATGGGACAGAGGCAACAGAAGGAGTAATGTACGAAGCAGATCAATGTAAAATGAAATTCCAAAAATTTGATTCGCTTGAAGAATTAGAAAAAAAAGGAATTGATAAAACTACAAAATGCATGATTATTGGAACGCCTGAAGAAGTATTAATAGCCGAAGAGCATATGAATAAAGTTCATGGAAATGACTACTTTATTGCCATTTCAAAGCCAATATTTTTAGAAATTGCCAATAAAAATGTGGATAAAGGAAAGACGTTGAAAAAATTGGGAGAAATCGAAAATATAAAGCCTGAGGAAATGATAGCGGTTGGAGATAGTGCAAATGATAAGCCATTATTGAAACTTGTGGGAATGCCTGTGGCTGTGGAAAATGCTATTCCTGAAATTAAAAGTATTTCTAAATTTATTTCAACTTCAAATGTGGAACATGGATTAAAAACAGTAATTGAAAAGTTTTTTGAAATATAATACTATTTCCATTAGAATAAGAGATTTGTCATAAATTCTGTTCATCAAGGAGTCTTAATTCTTGCCAGAAATAGATAAAACTTTTTCAAATTCAAATGGGATTTAGTGTAAATCAAAGAGGAAAGGAAATTATTATGTTCATAGACATTATTAAAGTATTTATTTTAAGTCTTGTGGAAGGGCTTACAGAGTTTATACCTGTCAGCAGCACAGGACATATGATCATTGTGGATCAATTTTTGCAATTATCGAAAAATGAGGAATTTGCAAATGCATTTAAGATAATTATACAGCTAGGGGCAATTTTGTCGGTAGTTGTGTATTACTGGAAAAGAATTTTTCCGTTTGCAAAAGGGCTTAGCCAAAGTCAGCGGATGGATATTGTTCAAATGTGGATAAAAATAGTGATTGCAGTGCTTCCAGCAGTTGTTTTAGGACTTTTGTTCGATGATGTTATTGATAAAGTGCTGTTTAATTCAGTAGTTGTGGCAATAACGCTGATTATTTACGGAGTTATACTTATTTGGCTGGAATCTGGCGAAAAAAAGGAAGGTAAAATTACTTCAATTACTCAAATGCCTATAAAAACTGCAATTGGAGTGGGGCTATTTCAATGCCTTGCGATGATTCCAGGTACTTCAAGATCCGCTGCCACTATTATTGGAGGAGTTTTGCTTGGATTAAATAGGATTTTAGCGACAGAATTTTCATTTTTCCTTGCAATTCCGACAATGCTTGGAGCGACACTTTTGAAGCTGGTGAAGCTGGGAACAGCATTAAGCGGATATGAATGGTTTTTAATTGCATTAGGTTTTGTGCTTTCATTTATATTTGCCTATGCCGTTATTAAAGTCTTTATGAGCTACATTAAAAAGCATGATTTCAAGGTATTTGGATATTATCGGATCATTCTTGGAATAATTGTACTGGCACTTTATTTTGTAGGAGTTATAAAATAGATGATAAGAGCAAATATTGAGATTAATCAGAATAAACTTGAGGAATTTGTGCGTGTACTTCTGCCTGAAAATTATGGTGTTATTTCTGAAAACAGTGAAAATAATGTGGAAATTAATGTAAATTTTGAAAAGGGTAAAAATGTGGAAAACTTTTCAGAAGATTGTGGAAAACTAGAAAATAATGAAAATAAAAATACTGAATTAATTACTGTAAATACAGCATTGATTGACAAAAATAGTGGAAAAATCTTAAAAAAAGTGACCTTTTCACATAAGAAGATAAATGATGAATATTTTGATCAGGCGGAAGTTATGGCAAAGGCCTCATTAATGGAATTGTTTGATAAAAAAAATAAATATAAATGGGGAATTTTAATAGGTGTACGTCCTACAAAGATTGTGGGACGGTTTTTAAAAATGGGATTGTCTTATGAAGAAATTGATGAAATATTGGGAAAAATATATTTTGTAAGCGATGAAAAGCGGAAACTTCTGCTAGACATTGTGAAACGTCAAGCACCATATTTAGATAAGGAAACAATAGGAATTTATATTGGAATTGCCTTTTGTCCTACAAAATGTTCATACTGCTCATTTCCAGCCTACCTGCTACGTGGAAAATATTCCGAAAGATATGATGAATATATAGGGTCAATTTATCATGAAATCCGTGAAATTGGGCAATTAACACAGGAACTGGATTTAAAAATTAACACAATTTACATTGGCGGAGGAACGCCTTCGATTTTAACGGCAGAAGAAATTGATAAATTACTAAAAACAGTAAAGGAAAATTACAATTTAGATTATTTAAAGGAATTTACATTTGAAGCTGGAAGAATTGACACGATGGATGAGGAAAAATTATCAGTTATTAAAAGTTATGGAGTAAATAAAATCAGCATAAATCCCCAGTCTTTTAATGAAAAGACACTAAAACTCGTAAATCGCTACCATAACAGGGAACAGTGTATACGATGGACGAAATTTCAAAGTATGACATGGAAAATCTGACAATTCATAATTTGGCAATAAAAAATGCAAGCCGTCTTAATAAGGAGAATTATGCCCATAAAGATGTGCTGGATTATGGGAAAATTTATGAAAAAATTGGAAATGTTACTAAAAATAAAGGGCTTTTTCCATATTATATGTATCGCCAGAAAAACAGCTTTCAATGGGGAGAAAATCTTGGGTATTCATTAAATGGATGTGAATCGATTTACAATATTGAAATGATTGAGGAAAATAAGACAATTATTGGAATTGGGGCTGGGGCGATTACGAAACTTATCTGGTTTGATGAAGAGAAAAAGCGGGATAATATAAAAAGGCTTATAAATCCTAAAGATCCGCTAGTTTGGATAAATGAGCTGCCAGAAAGGCTGGAACGGAAAAAGTTTGAAATTAAAAGAGTGTTTAAAAAAGATTTTTTAGAATTATAACAGTAAACTTATGTTTTTGGAACTGTAAATCAGATGTGATAAGCGGCAAAATAGAAAATATATGAAAAAAACTATATTAATTATGTAAAATATATGATAAAATAAAGTGTACAGTAAAATAAAAGATATGTAAAATAAGGAGGTATTTTGATGAATTATCAAAATTTAGTGAATGGAGAGTGGAAAGACTCTAAAAATACAATAACTATTTATTCACCAATAAACGGGGAAGAACTTGGAACAGTTCCAGCTATGTCAAGAGAAGATGTTGATTATGCTATGGAATCTGCCAGAAAGGCTTTGCCTGCTTGGAGAGCATTGTCAGCCGTAGAAAGAGCCGCATATTTGAATAAGGCTGCTGATATTCTTGAAAGAGACAAGGATAAAATTGGGGAAAACTTGGCAAAGGAAGTAGCCAAAGGAATTAAAGCTGCTATTTCAGAAGTTGTGAGAACTGCTGATTTAATTAGATATGCCGCTGAAGAAGGGCTTAGAATCACTGGAGAATTTGTAAATGGTGGAGGATTTGAAGCAGGAAGCAAGAGAAAATATGGAGCTGTAAAAAGAGAGCCAGTTGG
>QWBZ01000426.1_pt1 | contig 14340 bp, 10 predicted proteins | sample 1972441 | NCBI WGS metagenome assembly QWBZ01 (sample SAMN09866721, study PRJNA288562) | Human oral metagenome isolate term6_saliva, whole genome shotgun sequencing... | isolation source: mouth | host: Homo sapiens | place: USA: California
CGCCAGTCGGCGCCCGCAGAGGCCATCTTGGAGCCCGGCAGCGCCTGCGGGATACCGTACGCGCCCGAGGAGGAGTTCTCGGCGTAGGGGTTCCACTGCGATTCGCGGTTCCACAGCAGCACGAGGCACTGGTACTCGCTGTCGCTCCAGCCCTGGGCCGCGACAAGCGGCTTGGCCAGGGAGCGCGGGTCCTCGCCGGAGTAGGTTGTCGGGACGGCACCTGCCTCAGCGGCTGCAGCCGCAGCAGCGGCTGCCGTGGCCTGATCGGCGTTCTTCGCTTCGCCAGTGATCTCGGCGATCTCTTCCTTCGTGGAGATCGAGCCCAGCTTCGCGCGGTAGCGCACGGAGGTGGTGCCATCGGACTCGGTCTTCTCCTCGAGCGTGGCCTTGGGGTCGATGCCGGCGGCGACGAGGGCGGTCGGCGTTGCCTCCTTCGTGCCCTCGCTACGCACTTGGGTGACGGGCTGGGAGGTGGAGTGCTCGGTGATCGGCACGGAGGTCAGGACCTGGTCGCCATCCTTCTCCTGCCACACCGTCCAGGTCGTCACGCCGTTGACGCCGGTCGTGGTCACCTGGGATTCGCCGACGAACATGTCGGAGCTGGTCGTCGTGGTCTCGCTAAAGGGAATGTCGACGGTCTCGGTGGCCTGGCCGCGCGTCACGCGGCTCACGGTGATCGCCAGCTCGCCGGTGGCGTCGTTCTCGACGGTCACGCGGTCAAGGGCGTGAACCGACACGCCAGCGGCCTCGAGGATGCCGCGCGCATCCTGTCCGGGGCGCACGGCGACTTCGCGCGTGGTGCCGTCGGCGTTCACGATGACGTTGCGGGCGCGGGACACCAGCGGGGTGAGCTCGTCGCGGGAGGCGGAGCGGTCGGCGGCCAGCGTGACCGTCGTACCCAGGGGCGCGGCGTCCGCGAGGATGCTGTCGGCAGAGGCGGCCGTGGTCCACAGGGTGCGGGGCTCACCGTCCACGGTCACCGTGTAGGCCTTAGAGGTGCGCACGACGATCGTGTCACCCTCGCGCACGGTCTCCGCCACGCCGGGCTGGACCAGGTCGCCGCTGCCAACGCTCACGTTGGCAACCTTGAGCGCGTCGGCGACGGTGTTGCCCCATGCGGTGACGGGACGGGACACGCCGTTGACTTCAAGCATGACGGTGGTATGCGAGGATGCCACGCCCACGCCGGCGATTCCCAGGACGCCGACGGAGGCCAGGGCCGCGACACCCAGAACGACGCGCGGCGAGGGGGCAAAAGCACGCACGTGTCCGCCGAGGACATGCAGGGCACTGGCAGCGGAGGCGCTCAGCGAGTTGCTCAGGTGGTGGCTCACGATACTCCCGGTTACTCGATATTGGTTCTACTGGTCAGCTTAGCGTGAGAGCCCCGGGAAACGCTAGAACAGTAGCGTTACCGGGGCTAACGTCACGTTAGACAAGGCCGAGCTTGTAGGCGCAGCCCCACTGGCCCCAGCCCGCGCGCTGCTGGAGCATACGCGCGCGCATGGTCTGCTCCTCAGCCGAGGCGTCGGAGGGCAGGCCGGTGCCGCCCACGGACTGCCAGGTCGGCAGGGAGAACTGGTACATGCCGTAGTAGCCGTTGCCCGTGTTGGTCGTCGGGTTGCCACCGGACTCGCACTGGGCGATAGCCGCCCAGATCGAGGCGTCGTCGCCGGAAACGGCAGCCGAGCCGCCAGAGGAGGACGAGCCGCCCGAGGATGAGGAGGAGCCCGAGGACGAGGAGGAGCCGGAGGACGACGAGGAGGAATCGGTGTTTTGCTGAGTCTCTTCGGCCTTCTTCTTTTCCTTGGTGCCCTTGGAGACGATGCGGGTCGTGGGCTCGGTGCGGGTCGTGGCCAGGACTGCGGAGACGGTCACGTTGCCGTCAATGGTCTCCTGGTAGGCCTCGGTGACCTCGGAGCCGGCGACGCCTTCCTGCACGACGGTCTCGGTGCCTTCCTCGGCCTCGGGGTCTTCACGCTCTTCGGTCTCGAAGGGGATCTCGGTCGTCGTGGACACGGAGCCGCGCACGACGCGCGAGACGCGCAGGGTGGCCTCGCCGCCGCTGTTCTCCAGGATCACGCGGTCGATCGGACCGGCGGAGACGCCAGCCTTGTCCAGGATCGCGGTGGTGCCCTCGTCGGCGGAGGCAACGACGTCGGTAGTCGTGCCGTCGGCGACGACGTGGATGGTCTGGCCTGCTTCACCCAGGGGCATTTCGGTGCGCGTGTAGGAGCGGTCGGCCGCCATCGACGAGGCCTGGGCGGGCAGTGCGTTCAGGACGCCGCTGACGGTCGAGGCCGTGGACCACGCGGTGGTCGCGGTGCCGTCGACGGTCACGGTGTATTCGGTTGCGGTGCGCACGACGACCGTGTCGCCGTTCGAGACGGACTGGTCGGAGGCGGGGGCGACGAGGTCGTGGGCGCCCACGCTCACGCCCGCGCTGCTCAGGGCGTCGCCCGCTGTGGTGAAGAATCCGGACACGTCGCGGCTCACGCCGTCCACCTCGACGGTGACGTGGCGGTACGAGGTGCCGATGGCTGCTGCGCCAGCGCCGGCCACGAGGAGGGCCGTCGCAGTGGCGACGGAGATGACGGTTGTGCGGGAGGGCTTAACGCTCACGGGGCTCCAGACTTCGTAGTTTCCGGCTCCGTTACCTCTGCGGTGTCCTTCACCACTCGGGGCGTCGGATTATCTCGCGTGGGTGCCCGGAACCGGACTGACACCCCAACCGTAACCAATTTGTTACCGTTTCGCGAGTACTTTTGATGCACCTCACGCGTGCGTGCGCGCATCCCGCTGCCCGGCCACGGCCTCGTCAACGAGCGTCATTCCGGGCCTGCGCAGAACCGGCGCGACTCACCACCAGGACCCGTACACGGCCTCGGTGTTCGCACGCAGCTGATCACAGGCGGTTTCCTCCATGACGTCCCACAGCTGCGCGATGAAGCGCACGGTATGGGCCATGACGTAGGAGGCGTTGGGGCAGCCACGCCACGGGATGGGTGTCAAGTAGGGGGCGTCGGTTTCCACCAGCACGAGCTCGCGAGGCAGCGCGGCCAGGGCGTCGCGCAGGTCGGAGTTCGCCGGGTAGGTGATGGGTCCCGCGAAGGACGCGTACCAGCCGCGCTCGGCGAGGCGCTGGGCCATCGCCGCGTCCCCCGAGTAGCAGTGGAAGACGATGCGCTGATCCGGCGTCGCGCACTCGTCGAGGATCGCCAGGGTGTCCTCGTGCGCCTCGCGGTCGTGGATCTGCAGCGGCAAGCCAGCGCGCGCAGCCATCTCGATGTGCGCGCGGAAAGACTCCTTCTGCGCCTGACGTCCCGGGTCCGCGGTGCGGAAATAGTCCAGCCCGCTCTCCCCCACCGCGACGACCATCGGGTCGCCCAGGCGCGCCTCGACGGCGGCCAGCGCCTCGTCGAGGGGCACGTGATGCTCGCGCACCTTCGGGGTCAGGCCGTCGGGCGAAGGGTCGGCGCAGCCCGCGTGCAGCGCCGCCTCGTTCGGGTGGATCGCCAGGGCGACGCGCACCCCCTCGTGGATGCGAGCAAGCTCGATCATCGGGTCGAAGTCGGGCAGCTCGCAGGCGCTCGAAATGAACGCGGTCACGCCGACCTGGCGGGCACGATCCAGCTGGTCCTCGAGGCTGAGCGCCACGCCCTCGCGTCGGGGGATCTCGCCGACGTGGGTGGGCAGGTGCGTGTGGTTGTCCACCACGGGCGCCGCCAGGGGCGCAGGCGCGTCGGGCCAGGGACGAGGCTTACGCGGGCTCATGCGGGAGTCGTGACCTTTCGGGAGGGATGAGGAACGAGGCGTGTGTGCGTCAGCGGGCGAGCACGACGCCGCGGGCAACCTCGTCGACGGCCTCGTCGCCGAGGAGGTAGCGCACGATCTCGAGGCCGAGCTCCAGGGCGGTGCCAGCGCCGCGGCTGGTGATGATGAACTCGTCGACGACGACCGGATTCTCGTGGACGGTGGCGCCGCCGGCGGCGATGGCCTTGACGAAGGCGGGGTTGGCGGTGGCGTGGCGGCCCTCGAGGACGCCGAGCTCGGCCAGGATTGAGGGGGCGGCGCAGATCGCGGCGACGGGCTGGCCCGCATCGGCTCGGCGCAGCACCTCGGTCTGGATCGCTGGCGTGGCCTTCAGGCCCAGGGTGCCCGGCATGCCGCCGGGCAGGAAGAGAAGGGTGTAGGCGGACAGGTCCACATCCTCGAGCATGAGGTCGGCGACGACGCGGATGCCGTGCGAGCTGGTCACGTGACGCGCGTCGGTGACGGAGATCAGGTCAGAGCGCACTCCCGCGCGGTACAGTACGTCGGCGACGGCCAGGGCCTCGACTTCTTCGAAGCCGTCGGCCAGCATGATGGCGACGGTGGCGTCGGTGGCAAGATTCTCGGGAGTGGGCATAATTCCTCTTTTCTCATCGATCGCGGCGGGCGTTACCCCCAGGTTAGCGCAGCCGCGCCCACCCCGTGAGCGCACCACGGCCTCGTCCGCGGGGGCCGAGGCCGTGGTTCTTACTCGGATCGCAGCGCCTCGACGGGGTCCTGACGCGAGGCGCGCGCGGCCGGGATGATGCCGGCGACGACGGTCAGGCCGACGGACACGGCCACCAGCACCAGAGCGGTGACCGGCGAGAGCTGCGCGATGTTCTCCACGTTAAAGGAGGAGTAGGCGATCGAGTTGGCGATGGCGCACAGCCCGTAGGTCACGCCCACGCCGATCGCGCCGGCGAGGAAGCCCTCGATGACGGTTTCCGCGTTGAACACTCGGGACACGTCGCCCTTGGAGGCGCCGATCGAGCGAAGGATGCCGATCTCCTTGCGGCGCTCAAGCACCGAAATGTAGGTGATGATCGAGATCATGATCGAGGAGACCACGAGCGAGATGGACACGAAGGCGATGAGCAGCCACGAGATGATGTCGACGATCTTGGTCACAGAGCTCATGAGGGTGCCCATGACGTCGGAGTAGGTGATGACCTTGTCGGAGGCGCCGGCCGCCTCGTTGTCCTTGTTGTAGGTGTCCAGCGCCGTCTTGACTTTGTCCTTGTCCGCGAAGGACTTGGGGTAGATCGAGATGTTGGAGGGCGAGGCGATGTCCGCCCAGCCGAGGTTACGCAGGTTCGCCTCCAGGCTAGGCACGTTCGTGGAGAACATGGTCGCCATGAGCGCCGCGAGGGATTTCTCGTCCACGTTGGACTTGAAGGCATCGGCAAAGGCGTTCGGGTCCATCGAGAAAGCGCTGGACATGTTGGTCGCGAACTGGTCCATGACCGTGCCGATCTGCGTGCTGATCGCGCCGGAGAGCTGCGTCATCATCTGGGTCATCGCGGTCGTCATCGCCTCTTGCATGACCGCCCCGATGGCTGCGCTCACGCCCTGCGTGAGGGTCGCGCCCAGCTGCGTCGCGATCTGCGTGGAGATGGCGTTCATGACCTGGGTGGAGATGTCGGTGCCGATCTTCGCCAGGGCCGGGTCGTCCCCGATGGCCTTGATCAGGTTGGCGCTGAGCTTGTCGGCGTCCACGACCTGGTCGGAGGTCACCGCCGTGCGGATCTTCTCGAGGACCTCGGGTTGGGTGAAGTAGTTCGAGGCCAGGGTCGCGAAGTCGGTCGTGCCGCCTTCTTCGATCTGCTTCTGAGCGTACTCCTGGAAGCCCTGCGCGATCTCGCTGGCCTGGGTGGCCAGGTAGTCGCCGGCCCCGTCCTTCACGGCGCCATCCGCGAGCGCGGAGGTGATGATCGCGCTGAAGTCGACGTCGGCGAGCTGTGGCAGGTCCTTGGTGAGGTCACCCAGGTTGAGGGAGGACAGGTCAAAGGCCGGGCCGGACTGGGCGCCCGACTGCGGGGCGACGGCAGACAGGTCGATGTTGGACAGGTCGAGGCTGGATAGGTCCATGCCCGACATGTCGAGGGTGGAGAAGTCGATGCTGGACAGGTCCATGCCGGAAAAGTCCATGGCCGACAGGTCCATCTGCATCTTGTCGGGGTCGATCTGGAAGGCGGCCGACAGCTTGGTTTCGTCGACCGTGAACAGGGAGGACATGTCGAAGCCGCCGGACTGACTCTTCTGGTTGTCCGCCAGTTCCTTGAAGGTCTTACCGGTGAAGACGTCGACGTCGGGTTTGGCGCGCTGGGCCTTGACGATGGGGCTGGCCGCGGCTTCCTCGATCATCTGGTAGGTCAGCGCGGGGGTGTAGGCGATGCCCTGGCGCAGGGAGCCGCCCTTGTCGGAGTTGGGCTTGACGATGCCCGAGATGGTCAGTTCCTGGCCGCCGTCCACGAGCTTCTTCATGTAGTCAGCATCGTTGGAGCGGTCGGTCCACACCTTGTAGGTCTCGTCCCACGTGTACTTGTCGAAGGCGTTGACGCGTCGGAAGGTGGTCCCCAGGATCGTCGTGTAGTCGTAGGTGGCGTCACTGGCTCCGGATTGGAGACCCGACTGCGCACTGGACTGGGCGTTGCCGCCGAGCGTCCCCTGGTAGTACTTGCGCATCAGGTCGTCGAATTCCTTATGGTCTTTCAGGCCCAGCGTGTACTCGAAGATGTTGGGCATGTTGCCGTCCTCGTCCAGGACCAGGACGACCTCGTTGGCGCCTTTCGGCCAGGCGCCTGCGACCACATTGTAGGAGGAGGTGTACAGAGTGGACGTGGCGGGCATCTGGTAGAAGGCGTTGGTGACCATCATCGATCCGAAAGCACCCGCGCCAAAACCCGTTTCCATCTGCTTCATGGACTGGTCGGGGCTGACCTGGACGGTCGCCTTGGAGGTGTCGGACTGGTAGATCTGGGGGACAACGTCGTAGTCGTATTCGATGGCGTTGGTCATCGTCTCGATGCCGCCGCCGTTGTTGTCCAGGAAGACCTTGAGGGAGGCCAGGTCATTGGTCTTCGCGTCGCGGATCGTGTCCGCGAAGGTGCGCATGTCGGACACGCCCACCTTCCCGTCGGGCGCGGTTTTCGCCTTTGCGGAGTCCGAGGCCGACACGGAGAGCGCGGCGGTCATGTCGACGCCGCTCTTTTGGATCGTCAGCGGGTAGGACCCAAGGGTCTCCTCCTCCGTCTTTTGGATGTAGGCGTTCGTCCCGCTGGCGAGGGCGAGGATGGCGGCGATGCCGATGATGCCGATGGACCCCGCGAAGGAGGTCATGAGGGTGCGGCCCTTCTTGGTCATCAGGTTGTTGGCGGACAGGGACAGGGCGGTCAGGAAGCCCATGGAGGTGCGCCGTGCGGGCTTGGCGGTGCGCTGGTCCTCGGCGGTGGGCACGAAGGGGTCGGAGTCGGCGACGATGCTTCCGTCGGCCAGCTCGACGATGCGGGTGGCGTACTGGTGGGCCAGCTCAGGGTTGTGCGTGACCATGATGACCAGGCGATCGCGGGCCACGTCGCGCAGCAGGTCCATGACCTGAACGCTGGTCTTGGAGTCGAGGGCGCCGGTGGGTTCGTCCGCGAGGAGGATCTCGGGGTCGTTGATGAGGGCTCGCGCAATGGCGACGCGCTGCATCTGGCCACCCGACATCTGCGAGGGCTTCTTGTGGACGTGGTCGGCCAGGCCGACGCGAGTCAGGGCATCGAGGGCGCGCTTACGTCGTTCGGAGCGGGAGACGCCCGACAGGGTCAGGGCCAGCTCGACATTGGACAGGACGCTCTGGTGCGGGATCAGGTTGTAGGCCTGGAAGACGAACCCGATGCGGTTGTTTCGGTACGCGTCCCAGTCGCGCGCCTTGTAATTCTTCGTGGAGATGCCGTCGATCACGAGGTCGCCGCTTTGGAAGCGGTCCAGGCCTCCGATGACATTGAGCATCGTCGTCTTGCCGGAGCCCGACTGGCCCAGCACGGCGACAAATTCGTTGTCGCGGAAGGCCACGGAGACCTTGTTGAGTGCTACCTGCACGAGGTTGGCGGTCTGATAAGCCTTGACGATTTCCTTCAGCTCAAGCATGCGTCGTCCCTACGATTCGTCACTGTGTCTGCCTACAAGCGTAGCCGAGCGGTCCTTCGCGCAGATGATCTTTTGTCACGAGCGAACCCTGATTGTTCCCCTAGTAATCCCTGACCAGGGGGTGCGGGGTACCCCTGGGAGACGCGCAAAAACCGGCCCCGGCCTCGTTCATCGGGACGCCCGGGGAGCCTCGCATGACCCCTGGGTATCATGAGGGCATGACAGACCTCACCCGAATCCCCGTGCCCAACGAGGGGCCAATCACCGACAAAGTCAAGGAAATCTACGAGCGCTCCTTCCCTCCCGAGGAGCAGATCCCCCTTTCCGAACTGCTGCGCTCAGCCGAGGCACCCGAGGTGTCCTTCGTCGCCTGGGCCGACCCTGCCCTGCCCACGGACGAGGCCGGGGCAACCCACGTGGTCGCCCTGACGTACTCGTTCGCGTTCCATGACCTGTTCTACCTGGGCTTTCTCGCCGTTGATGGGCGCACGCGCAGCGCGGGCTACGGCTCGCGCATCCTGACCTACTTTGCCGAGCGCTACGGGGATGTGCCGCAGCTGCTCGAAATCGAGCCGGTCGTGCGCGAGGCCGGGAACTACCAGCAGCGCGTGCGACGCTTGGCGTTCTACGAACGCAACGGTTTCACGGTGACGAACATGATCACCCACGAGGCCGACCAGACCTATCGGGTCCTGACTCGTAACGGGATCGTCACTCCGCAGCGGCTGGAGGAGGCCCTCAATTCGGTGACCGAGGATCCCGCCTACGCCTCGCGTGTGACGACCGACTGACGCCGTTTTCGGGGAGCGCTGCTCCCGCCGGGCCGCCCCTGTGCCGGGCGCGGCCCGCTTTCGCGCGCGGCCTGGACGCCTCTCAGTGCTCCGAGCCTCGGCTGGAGACCAGGAGGATTTCCTCGTTGTCGAGCCTGGCGAGCGCACCTTCGAGGGCGGCCGAGGAGAAGACTCCCTCGTCGCGGGCTTGCAGGAGGGCGTCGCGCTGGGCGTGGATGGCCTCAAGGGCGAGTTCGCGGATCTGCTCGCGGGTAAAGGAGCGCTCGACCTCCTCCTCGCTCATGTCGACCGTGTCGCGCTCCTCGTCGCCCACCCCATCGACGGTGTTCCCGCGGGCGACCGGTTCGTCACTCTCGTGCGGGGCTGCGAGGCGCTCGTCGTCACCGTACTCGGGGCATAGCCCGATGCGAGTGGCGCCAGCCTGGGCACCTGCATTGTGCAGGATGTCGGTGAGCACGCGGTCGGCCGTGCGCGCGATGTACTCGCCATCGTCGGGGTTGTTCGCGGCGACGACGTGCCCCATGCGGGACAGCGTGCGCGAAACGCCTGCGGAGAGCAGCGCCTTGCCGTCGAGCTCGTGGATCGCCTGAGCGAGGGCTGTGTCCACCAGGGCGGATCCCATGACCGTCAGGAGCTTGGCGTGTTCCTCCTGGGAGATGTCACTCGACGCCATCTGGGGTTTGACAATGCGGATCAAGCCGGGCAGGGTCAGGCCCTGGATGATGAGGGCACCGGCTGCGACGAACAGGGCAATCGTGAGCAGGAGCGGTCGCAGCGGAGCGTATGCCGAGATCGTCTGCGCGGCCGCCAGGGTGATCGCCCCGCGCATGCCCGCCCACACGATGACGCTGCCTTCGCGCGGGCCCAGCGGCTCGTTCGCAAAGTAGTCCAGGTCCGTGCCGCGCAGGGCGTTGCGGCGCTGACGCGAGTCGAGGCGGCGGCGGTAGTGCTTGATGGCCTTGTCCCAGTGCTCGGGGCTCAGGTCGCGGGCCTCGAGCATCTCGGCGTCGACCTCACAGGCCGCGTTCATGCGCTTCTCGAAGCGTTCGATGCTCTCGTTTTCGGCGTCGTAGCGGCGCTGGCGGTGCTTGCGCCGGTGGTCGAGCCAGGCCAGCATGAAGGCGATGAAGACCGCGCGCATCACCATGATGAGCGCGCCGAGCGTGACCGCCAGGAACGCGGCGAAGCCCAGGCCTCCCGAGTAATGGCTGGTTTCTTCAACGATGCCGAAGGCCTGCAGGCCCATCGTCAGGAAGATTCCGCCCTCCAGCAGGAGGGTTGCGGTCTCCCAGTTCTGCTGCGAGAAACGCCTGTTCATGGCTGAGATCGTGGCCGCTCGGCGCCGAGAGACGACCAAGCCGGCGATGACGGCCGCGACCAGGCCGGATCCGCCCAGGTGCTCGGCTGGGATCGAGGCAATGAAGGGCATGACGAAGGAGAAGACGGTGTCGGCGGAAGGGTCCTTGATGAGGGCGCGCAGGCGCACGCCGACTTCGCCGACGACCCATCCGATGGCGGCCGCGATACCGAGGGCGATCGCGACCTTGCCGATGAGCAGGCCCGGGTTGAGGGCGTGTTCGTCGGCGGCCAGGCCCGCGCTCATCGCGGCGGAGAGCAGGACAAGCGAGGTCGCGTCGTTAAACAGCCCCTCGCCCTCAAGCACCGTGATGATGCGGTGGGAGACGCCGGAGCGTTTCGCAATCGAGATGGCGACCGCGTCCGTTGGGGACAGGACCGCGCCGAGCGCGACGCCCCAGGGAAGGGAGATCGGGGGGACCAGCCAGTTGATGACGAAGCCGACCGCGAAGGCAGAGAGGAACACCAGGGGGATCGCCAGCATGGCGACGGCCTGCATCTCGCGGCGGAAGTCCATGGTTGGCATGCGCACGGCCGCGGAGAAGAGCAGGGGCGGCAGCACCATCTCGAGGACGATGTGCGGCGCAATTTCGATGGCCCCCACCTGCGGAAGGAAGCCGATCGCCAGGCCGACGGCGAGGAGGATCAGGGGGGCTGCCACGCGCACCTTGGGCGCGACGAATTGGCATGCAACGATGATGAGCATTCCGGCCAGGGCGATAAGAAGGGGATCCACAGGTTAATTGTATTGTGCGCAACCCCTCCAGCGCCGTTGCCACCTCACCACAGCGGCTACGCGCGCCGCGAACTCGCACGAACCACGCCCACCCAACTGCGCTCCATACCAGTCCCAGATGCCAAACAGACCCATACGAGCAGAGCACGTGCTATCCTTAACGCATAGGATCGAGGAGGTTCTCATGACCGCTTACGACCACTCGTCGGGGTACACCTACGGTACCGATGCCGTCCCCACATCCCCGCTCACACTCGAGGACCTACGACAGATTGAGGCCGCCGCGCACGTCCAGCCCGGTGACGCAGAGCTGCTCTCACGAGCAGAACCCATCCTGGCGCCCCATGCCATGGAAATGGTCGACACGTGGCGTGGGATTTTGGCTCAAAAGACGTATCTGGCAGCACATTCCGCGCACCCGGACGGGCAGCCGAACCCCGAGTACGCGCAGGCCTCAAAGCCGCGATTCGCCCAGTGGATCATCGACATGTGCACGCGCGAGCGAGACCAGGCGTGGTTGGACTACCAGTACCTGATCGGAGCACGGCACATGTCTGCGGCGAAGAACGCGGCGGATGGGGCGGACTCGACGCCATTCGTGCCCCTGCGCTATGTGCTCGCTTTTATCGCCCCGACCGTGGAGGTCGGCCACCGTCTCCTTGCAGAGGGCTTCGAGGGCGAAGAGCTGAGCGCCGTGCGTGACGCGTGGACTCGCGCGGTCACCGTCGCCGTGACAGTGTGGGCGTATGCCTACCGCGATCACCCCGAGCAGTTCTGACCCGACGCTCGCCGCCTATCGCTGCCCCATCGGGCGCCTAACGCTGGCCGCGCGGGGCGGTGCGCTCGTGGGCCTGTGGGTGGCCGGGCAGCGCTTCTTCGGGTATCCCTTCGTCGTCGACGAGGCCGTGACCGCTTCCGCGCAGTCGGTGTCCTCCCTCGATGGTTGCGGGCGCGACGCGGGCCTTGGAAGAGACGAGGACGCGGCTGCATTGGCTGTGGCCGCGTCCTGGTTGGACGACTATTTCGCCTGGCGGGTCCCCTCCCCCGCCCGCGTGCCGCTCTCGCCTATGGGCAGCGAGTTTCAGCTCCGCGTCTGGGAGGCCATGAGCGCCATTCCCTACGGGCACACAATGACCTACGGCCAGCTGGCGTATCGCCTGCGCGAGGCCGGGGTCGCCGCGTCGGCGCGCGCAGTCGGCGGGGCGGTGGCTCGCAACCCGTTGCTCCTCATTCGTCCCTGCCACCGCGTGGTCGCGTCTACCGGCCCGGGCGGCTACGCGGGAGGTGCCACCCTGAAACGTTGGCTCCTCGAGCGCGAGGCAGCCACGGCCTCGTCCCTTTCGTGAGTCAGACCCGCACCGGACCTGCCCTGATCGCCTCGGTCGCCGAGGCCTCGTCGACGGGCTGCCCGGCGCGCGATCCGCGCGTTAGCGCTCACCCACGCCCTGCGCAACCAGGTCCGAGGGCGAGGCGTTGGGCTTACGATCGGCGATATCCTTGGCGAGCATGCTGGCATCGCGGCGCAGCTGCTTGGAGTCCGCAACCGACGCTCGGGAGAGCTCCCGGGCCTTTTCGCGATGCTCGTCCGTGTACTCCAGGTGATCGGCATGCTTGTGGACCAGGAGGCGAATGAGCTTGCGGCGCAGCTTCTCCTCGTGCGAGACGCCCGCGCGCTCACGCAACCAGCCCGCAGCCAGGACCACCAGGAGCGCGACGCCCAGCCAGCCGATGATCGGATACATGCCGCCGATCAGCTTCTTAAAGCCCATCAGCGAGGCCGCATACCCCAGCGCGACAACGCCCATGAGGACGATGCGCATGCGCTTTGTCGACCCACCCGAGAAACGACGCGCCGTCGCGAAGAAGAGCGAGAAGACCGTGTTGTAGATGAGCGCGAAAATGATGAGGGTGTAGACGAAGGCGAAGGCCGGGTGAATCATGCGCGCAATCTCGAGGGCCGGCACGTTGACGTCCCAGATGCGGTCCATGTTCAGGTAGAGGGCGAGGGCATCGCCGCCAATCACCAGGGCGATGATCGCGCCGCCGATACGGCCCGCGAGGCGAGCCTCGCGGATGCGCAGCACCGAGCCGCCCAGCACGAAGGCCATGCCGATACCGTTGACGACGCACAGCGCGAAGTAGTTGATCGCCGAGAACCACAGGTTCGGCAGAGCCGGGGTGACCTTCGTGGCGGTCGCATTCAGCTCGGCCACGCTCGGGTGCGGGGTTACCAGCGAATAAATGACGAGAATGACGATCGCGATGACGATCATGGGCGTAAAGACGCCGATCACCTTCATGATTCGATCGAAATCCAGGAAGGCGGTGAGAATCACGAGGCCGGCGCACACGGCACTGCCAGCCCACGCGGGCAAACCGAATTGCTGCTCAAGGTTCGCGCCCGCGCCCGCGAGCATCACGAAGCCCATCGCGAAACCAGAAAAAACGAGCACCACGTCAATGACACGGCGCACGGCAGGGTGAGTGATGCGTTCAAAAACCTCATCGTGGTGGCCGGAGCGGAAGTAGGAACCCAGCTCGAGGGCAACAACGCCGAAGATGATGTTGAGGACTCCCAGGGCGGCGATTCCAATCAATCCGACGGCACCGAAGGAGAGGAAGTACTGGAGCAGATCCTGGCCGCTGGCCAGACCAGCGCCGACGATCACTCCCACATAAGCAAAGGCAACAGAGAGGTACTTTTTTGACATGGCGGTCCTTCCGATCGCAAACATGCACCGAGGGACGACCTAGTTCCTCGGCAAGCGCTGGTTTGACAGCGCCTGCCGCCATTCTATGCAGAATTACTTATAGTTGATTAAAGATAGCCTTACTTAAGCTTGTACAAACGGGACTAAATACCTAACACTCAACCTAATCCCACGAAAACTGCGCTTTGAGATCTTGGTCTCAGTCGAGGTTGCAGGAACCTACCTGCCCCGATCCACGGGCGTCGAAGCCCCCTCACAGACAGAGAGGTACTTCTTGGACATGGGGTCCTTCCGATTGTGAACGTTTCACGAGGCCAAAGCCCCGTTCCACGGTAGACGCTCACCTGGGTGCCACGCATGTCCGCGGGAAACTGTTCATGCCCAGGAAGGCCCATCCAGACACAGACGTGTACACAAGGTACTAAACTGACACTATGAACACACTTGCCACAACCCTATCGACTCGGGAGCTGCGCGCGAACCTCTCCAACGTCCTCGGGCGAGCTTCCTACGGCGGCGAACGAATTGGTGTGACGAAAAACGGCCGCCTCACTGCGATCGTGATTGGCGTCGACGACTTGTTGGCCCTGGAAGAACTCGAGGATGCGCGCGATCTCGCGGCGTTCCGGGAGGCAGCGCGCAACGACGACGGGCAGCGCGTGAGCCTGGCCGACCTGCGCGCTGAACTCAACGACTAGCGATGTATCGCTCGTAGCGTCACTTGCCTTCGAGGAGCTGGATCGACGGGCGCGGCGCCTGCATCGAATTGATCGGCGCGTCCGGATCGGCGTAGCCGAGGGCG
>QWBZ01000861.1_pt1 | contig 14318 bp, 10 predicted proteins | sample 1972441 | NCBI WGS metagenome assembly QWBZ01 (sample SAMN09866721, study PRJNA288562) | Human oral metagenome isolate term6_saliva, whole genome shotgun sequencing... | isolation source: mouth | host: Homo sapiens | place: USA: California
GATTACTTACGATATTTCGCTGGAAGACGCAGAAGGACAGGCAAGGCTGCGGCGCGTGGCGAAATTGTGTCTGGACTACGGCGTGCGCGTGCAATATTCGGTTTTTGAATGCGACATCGCACCCGACCAATGGGTTGTTTTAAAAGACAAACTCTTGAAAACCTACAACTCCGAAACCGACAGCTTGCGTTTTTACCATTTAGGCAGCAAATGGCGGCGGAAAGTGGAGCATCATGGCGCGAAACCGGCAATGGATGTGTTTAAGGATACGTTGATTGTGTGAATCGCCAACCTGCGGTTCTCATGAAAATGCGGCAGGGTTGGCGAACTGGGATTGTTCTTTAACAATCAGGATATTGTGAATGCGGGTGTAACGGAAAAGGCTATGTTATACTCGCGTTCACGCTTTTCTTGGGAGCTTAGCGAAATCGGGGCTGCGAAACCTGATAGAGCAAGGCTTTTAAGAGAGGCTCCAGCCGCCTTCAGGCGGCTGTGTGTTGAAACGTAACCTGACGAACGCCGGTAAGCCCAAAATGGTCCCAGCCGCCTTCAGGCGGCTGTGTGTTGAAACTATATCTCCGTGATTGAACTGTATTTCAAACCTGCCAGCCGCCTTCAGGCGGCTGTGTGTTGAAACCGAACCACTAGGACGTGGGCGGAATATGCGTTGGCCAGCCGCCTTCAGGCGGCTGTGTGTTGAAACAAACTACATCGCCCTGAAAAGTTACTTAGTGGGCCAGCCGCCTTCAGGCGGCTGTGTGTTGAAACATGCAGGCAAAAGGCGGCGTAGGAAAATCCGTCCCAGCCGCCTTCAGGCGGCTGTGTGTTGAAACTGCGCCTGTGTGGCATACTCAGGCTTGTACTTCGCCAGCCGCCTTCAGGCGGCTGTGTGTTGAAACACATATGGGCGACCAAGAAAATGAATGACGACCCCAGCCGCCTTCAGGCGGCTGTGTGTTGAAACTTTTGGAGAATCGAAATGACAGAAATGGTTAAATTACCAGCCGCCTTCAGGCGGCTGTGTGTTGAAACATCAACAATCAAGACGGCGCCTTGAGGAATAATATCCCAGCCGCCTTCAGGCGGCTGTGTGTTGAAACTTGGTACAAAGGATATATTTTTTCAGATTGTATTCCAGCCGCCTTCAGGCGGCTGTGTGTTGAAACATCGCTAGATGCTTTGTACTTGTAGTAGCCTTTGCCAGCCGCCTTCAGGCGGCTGTGTGTTGAAACTTTAGTTCGGGTATTATCCCAGCCGATAGCGATGGCCAGCCGCCTTCAGGCGGCTGTGTGTTGAAACCAACAAATTCAAGCTCGTAATTATACAAGCGCAACCAGCCGCCTTCAGGCGGCTGTGTGTTGAAACAACCCCTACAAAACGCAGACGTCAGAAGCGGTAAACCAGCCGCCTTCAGGCGGCTGTGTGTTGAAACCCGCACCGGGAACGCCTGTATATAGGTAAAGCATCCAGCCGCCTTCAGGCGGCTGTGTGTTGAAACAGCAGGGGGTTAACCCAGCCAAAGACCGAGCCGAACCAGCCGCCTTCAGGCGGCTGTGTGTTGAAACCCTTCATCTCGCATTTTGATGATTTCTTTTGCAAACCCAGCCGCCTTCAGGCGGCTGTGTGTTGAAACGGTAATGAAGCATGTACACCGGATTGAACCAAGTCCAGCCGCCTTCAGGCGGCTGTGTGTTGAAACGTTTGAGCCAACTCCAACCATATGACTTGAATGGCCAGCCGCCTTCAGGCGGCTGTGTGTTGAAACACTGCTTTCCAACTGTTTTTCAGTACCTCTTGTACCCAGCCGCCTTCAGGCGGCTGTGTGTTGAAACGTGCCGACGCTTGCCGAAAAGCCTGAAAGCAAACCCAGCCGCCTTCAGGCGGCTGTGTGTTGAAACATCTACGACAAATTCGTAAGACTACCGATTTCATCCAGCCGCCTTCAGGCGGCTGTGTGTTGAAACTTTGATTATTTTTTGTTGCTCCGCAGGCGTTTGAGACCAGCCGCCTTCAGGCGGCTGTGTGTTGAAACCCAGCCGTCTTTTGCAGCCGTACACCCTTTACCCGCCAGCCGCCTTCAGGCGGCTGTGTGTTGAAACGGAGATCAGTCAGGCAATTAAAGATGCAGTGGACACCAGCCGCCTTCAGGCGGCTGTGTGTTGAAACGATTTGCGACGAATCCCACGCTTTTGACGTGGTACCAGCCGCCTTCAGGCGGCTGTGTGTTGAAACACTGAAGGCATTCCAGAATTGACGATAAAGACGGCCAGCCGCCTTCAGGCGGCTGTGTGTTGAAACCCGGCAACTCGGACGGCTATTTCGTAGTTATAAGAACCCAGCCGCCTTCAGGCGGCTGTGTGTTGAAACAAATGGACAGACAGAACACTGCTCCGCATCCCCCCAGCCGCCTTCAGGCGGCTGTGTGTTGAAACCCGACTGCCCGAAATATTGAGGTCGTCTGAAGGCCCAGCCGCCTTCAGGCGGCTGTGTGTTGAAACGGGTCGTCTGAAAGAGGCGGACAAGCGCATCGACCCAGCCGCCTTCAGGCGGCTGTGTGTTGAAACCTTGCGCTGAATAACATGTACAGCCGCTTTTGCCGCCCAGCCGCCTTCAGGCGGCTGTGTGTTGAAACCAGTTCATGGGCTTTTCCTACTTGGAATCGGTAACCAGCCGCCTTCAGGCGGCTGTGTGTTGAAACGCGCGATACCGCGCGAATGCAGAAGAAGGCGGCTACCAGCCGCCTTCAGGCGGCTGTGTGTTGAAACGTATTTGACCAGCAGCCCGGTAGATACAGGCGGCCCAGCCGCCTTCAGGCGGCTGTGTGTTGAAACGGACGAACCGATGCCGAAGGATGACGAAGACGGTGGCCAGCCGCCTTCAGGCGGCTGTGTGTTGAAACTTAGAAATCGCCACACCCGCAATCGACCGCAATCCCAGCCGCCTTCAGGCGGCTGTGTGTTGAAACATAAAACGCCTTTGGGTGTCCGTATGCGCTATTTTCCAGCCGCCTTCAGGCGGCTGTGTGTTGAAACGCCTGCGACACCGTGCAGGCGGCAAACTAAAGGAGCCAGCCGCCTTCAGGCGGCTGTGTGTTGAAACTTTGAAAATATAGCCGTCATACCAATAATCGCTGCCAGCCGCCTTCAGGCGGCTGTGTGTTGAAACCCCTGTGCGGTTGATGTAACCGTCGCCATGGAATCCAGCCGCCTTCAGGCGGCTGTGTGTTGAAACGGCTTGTCGTCAGGTTTGGGGTCGTCTTTGCCGTCCAGCCGCCTTCAGGCGGCTGTGTGTTGAAACAGCGAAAGCCGACGGCCTTGAAGCAGGCTGGTTGCCAGCCGCCTTCAGGCGGCTGTGTGTTGAAACCTTTTGGAAAAATTTGGAAAAACCCATAGAGACAGCCAGCCGCCTTCAGGCGGCTGTGTGTTGAAACTACCGCGCCTTCAGGCGGCTGTGTGTTGAAACAATTTTAGGCTTTAACATATCTTCGGTCAGATTTCCAGCCGCCTTCAGGCGGCTGTGTGTTGAAACCTGAGAAGAAGCCTAGAACAGAAATAATCCCTAACCCAGCCGCCTTCAGGCGGCTGTGTGTTGAAACATTGATACCCTGAGCTTCACATTCAAAGAAAAATCCCAGCCGCCTTCAGGCGGCTGTGTGTTGAAACCACAATAAGGATACAACGCCTAACCGCTTGTCGCCCCCAGCCGCCTTCAGGCGGCTGTGTGTTGAAACTGTTGCGCTGGAACACATGAGCGAGCCTGAGACGCCAGCCGCCTTCAGGCGGCTGTGTGTTGAAACCGATGGTCGCCGCCCGTCATATCCGCCCACTTATCCCAGCCGCCTTCAGGCGGCTGTGTGTTGAAACGATATTTAATAAGGCAGGATAAAAATGAACAAATGCCAGCCGCCTTCAGGCGGCTGTGTGTTGAAACTGATGGATAAGAACGGTTACAGATTCGAGGTTGTCCCCCAGCCGCCTTCAGGCGGCTGTGTGTTGAAACTGTCTCAATGCCTGCTCACTCGGAAAGCCTGCGTCCAGCCGCCTTCAGGCGGCTGTGTGTTGAAACTACCGATGTTTTTAGTATCATTGATAGGCGCAGCACCCAGCCGCCTTCAGGCGGCTGTGTGTTGAAACGTCCGAATAGTAGATGTTGTCTTTAAATGCACGGCCCAGCCGCCTTCAGGCGGCTGTGTGTTGAAACTCTAGCTGCGCCACTCCAGTCACCATTCTGAGCCCCAGCCGCCTTCAGGCGGCTGTGTGTTGAAACTGAGTATCCATGAATCCAGCTTATTATCAAAAAACCCAGCCGCCTTCAGGCGGCTGTGTGTTGAAACTCTATTGATGGAAGATTTCAGAAAGATTTAAATACTGCCACCCAGCCGCCTTCAGGCGGCTGTGTGTTGAAACTCTATAAGGAAGTCCAATGAATACGACAGAAAAGCCCAGCCGCCTTCAGGCGGCTGTGTGTTGAAACCGAACGCGTCCGCCGATACCGTTTCCACCGCTCCACCCAGCCGCCTTCAGGCGGCTGTGTGTTGAAACGACTATTGCCGCCTGATTGTCGCCACACCCCTAGACCAGCCGCCTTCAGGCGGCTGTGTGTTGAAACATCACGCTACAAGAAAAGGCGTTTTGGATTGAGACCCAGCCGCCTTCAGGCGGCTGTGTGTTGAAACTCGTGGTCGCCTATTTGTGAAGCTGCCCAAAGGCCAGCCGCCTTCAGGCGGCTGTGTGTTGAAACAACTTCGGAATCAGGCACATTCTGACCCCCTGAACCCAGCCGCCTTCAGGCGGCTGTGTGTTGAAACATATTCCTTAAATCTTTTATGCAATATAAAACAATCCCAGCCGCCTTCAGGCGGCTGTGTGTTGAAACACTCGTTGACGTCGTGGCGATGAAAGATGTTGCCCCAGCCGCCTTCAGGCGGCTGTGTGTTGAAACTTCCTAATACGGCGGTCGGAACAATAAACGCCGCCAAGCCCAGCCGCCTTCAGGCGGCTGTGTGTTGAAACACTCTCGCCAAAGTCGCCCGCCTGTTTTCGCCCATCGTCACCCAGCCGCCTTCAGGCGGCTGTGTGTTGAAACCTTGGTATATACTGGTAGTATTCTAGTAATACCCCCCAGCCGCCTTCAGGCGGCTGTGTGTTGAAACCTGTGGTAAGCTACAGGTAGATAGCGGTAGGGATCCAGCCGCCTTCAGGCGGCTGTGTGTTGAAACCTTGGTATTAGCTTGTAGTTAGCGGTATATAACCCCCAGCCGCCTTCAGGCGGCTGTGTGTTGAAACGCGCGTTACCCGTATCATCGGCGGCAATAATTGCGGATCCAGCCGCCTTCAGGCGGCTGTGTGTTGAAACGCGCGTGGGCGGTTAGGCTTTCGCCGTGTGCCAACACCAGCCGCCTTCAGGCGGCTGTGTGTTGAAACCAGAATCAAGATGCCCCGTATGATATGGTCGTCTACCAGCCGCCTTCAGGCGGCTGTGTGTTGAAACCTGTTTGGGTATCTGAGCGGCAAGGATAACGCCCCCAGCCGCCTTCAGGCGGCTGTGTGTTGAAACTTGCTGAAGCGTGAGACACGCGGCGGGGAAGTACCAGCCGCCTTCAGGCGGCTGTGTGTTGAAACCAGCAGTTCCGCCGTTCCCGACTACGTCGCAGAACCCAGCCGCCTTCAGGCGGCTGTGTGTTGAAACACCAGCTCATCAACTATCCTGCTATCGTCCCACCCCCCAGCCGCCTTCAGGCGGCTGTGTGTTGAAACAGTCGGGATGGGTACAGGCGCGGCCGAGTTCGACGCCCAGCCGCCTTCAGGCGGCTGTGTGTTGAAACCGCCGACAACGCCTTATATTCCGCAATCGCCGCCCCAGCCGCCTTCAGGCGGCTGTGTGTTGAAACTGCAGTGCGTCTTCAGGGAAACCGCCAATATGGTCCCAGCCGCCTTCAGGCGGCTGTGTGTTGAAACTGCCATATTGACGGATTGGATAAACGCAAATTCAACCCAGCCGCCTTCAGGCGGCTGTGTGTTGAAACCTCATTAGGGCGGCTATGATTACTTTTTTGGGTCCCAGCCGCCTTCAGGCGGCTGTGTGTTGAAACTCGTACCATACAAACAACGTCCTAGACGGCATGAACCAGCCGCCTTCAGGCGGCTGTGTGTTGAAACGTCTAAGGTTTTAGCGGCTTCGATTTGTTTCTCGCCAGCCGCCTTCAGGCGGCTGTGTGTTGAAACCGCTCCGTCGGGAGCTTGGAAACACGGCTTTCATCCAGCCGCCTTCAGGCGGCTGTGTGTTGAAACTCCGAGTCATCAATCTGGAACTTAATGGCCTGACCCCCAGCCGCCTTCAGGCGGCTGTGTGTTGAAACTTGAACTGCTCAATCTTACTGGCCTCCTGCCAGCCCCAGCCGCCTTCAGGCGGCTGTGTGTTGAAACCTTTCTTAAAAATCATACCAATCAAATTTGACAGGCCCCAGCCGCCTTCAGGCGGCTGTGTGTTGAAACTTTGTCCGACTTACTCCACCACTGTATTGCCGCGCCCCAGCCGCCTTCAGGCGGCTGTGTGTTGAAACATCAATTCGAGCTGCTCATTGTTGAACTTGACGTAGCCAGCCGCCTTCAGGCGGCTGTGTGTTGAAACCCCGAGCGTCCGTCCGAATACCAGTTTATCCATCCCCAGCCGCCTTCAGGCGGCTGTGTGTTGAAACTGCGTTGGAGGTCGAGTGGGTATTTTCAGACGGCCCAGCCGCCTTCAGGCGGCTGTGTGTTGAAACCATTGGGCAGCCATATCAGCAGGCACTTCTGGCCCCAGCCGCCTTCAGGCGGCTGTGTGTTGAAACATCTTCATTTGTCAGGACTAAGAACTCACGTTGCGGGCCAGCCGCCTTCAGGCGGCTGTGTGTTGAAACGGTGGGACGATAGCAGGATAGTTGATGAGCTGGTCCAGCCGCCTTCAGGCGGCTGTGTGTTGAAACTTGTTGAAGTCCTCGACAGCCTTTTCGACGTTCGCCCAGCCGCCTTCAGGCGGCTGTGTGTTGAAACGATATGTTGAAGCACAAAAGATTGTCAAACAGCCCCCAGCCGCCTTCAGGCGGCTGTGTGTTGAAACTTATCTCCAAATAAAAAGGTCGCCCTTTCAGACCCCCAGCCGCCTTCAGGCGGCTGTGTGTTGAAACACCCCAACCATTTCGGACGGCCACCGTCCTTACCCCCAGCCGCCTTCAGGCGGCTGTGTGTTGAAACATCCTTAGTGCGAGCTTACGAAAAAGGCGGGCAAACCCCAGCCGCCTTCAGGCGGCTGTGTGTTGAAACTTTTTACGGCTGAACCCTGCCAAGTCAATACTGAGTATCCAGCCGCCTTCAGGCGGCTGTGTGTTGAAACAACCCGTACAAAGCCCAAACAGCCGAAAATGCCAACCAGCCGCCTTCAGGCGGCTGTGTGTTGAAACCTTGAAATCGCCACACCCGCAATCGACCGCAATCCCAGCCGCCTTCAGGCGGCTGTGTGTTGAAACTATCTCGTTGAGCAAATGCTCGCAGACGAAGGATCCAGCCGCCTTCAGGCGGCTGTGTGTTGAAACCGTTAGGCACGGTCGGCGTGCTTACCGATGCACCCCCAGCCGCCTTCAGGCGGCTGTGTGTTGAAACCCGTCGTGGTGGGCTGGATGATTTTTAAATAGGCCCAGCCGCCTTCAGGCGGCTGTGTGTTGAAACCGCCCATATCCAGTACATGCCGATATGCGTGGCGCCAGCCGCCTTCAGGCGGCTGTGTGTTGAAACCCACCCAACGGCTACGGCTGCAAATGCTCGGTGTCCCAGCCGCCTTCAGGCGGCTGTGTGTTGAAACGACGCCCTGAAGGCAGAAGTCGATACGCTCAAGGCCCCAGCCGCCTTCAGGCGGCTGTGTGTTGAAACAAGGTTATAGATGGCAAATTGACAAATACAACGGGACAGCCGCCTTCAGGCGGCTGTGTGTTGAAACTGACCCGTTTGAAATCGATTTCGACGCTTTGCGACAGCCGCCTTCAGGCGGCTGTGTGTTGAAACAAGGCGTAACCCTGCAAGCCTGCCCCGAATTTTGCCAGCCGCCTTCAGGCGGCTGTGTGTTGAAACAGCAGCCACACCCGCGCTGTTATCTGCCAAAGCGATCAGCCGCCTTCAGGCGGCTGTGTGTTGAAACGTGATAAAGGTAGTTGCATCAATAATAAAGCAACAGCCGCCTTCAGGCGGCTGTGTGTTGAAACTTTTGAAATAACCGATTTAAGTATGAGCCCCGATTCAGCCGCCTTCAGGCGGCTGTGTGTTGAAACACGATTGTCGCGGATGACATGTTCAGGGTTTTGCACAGCCGCCTTCAGGCGGCTGTGTGTTGAAACTATATCTCCGTGGTTAAACTGTATTTCAAACCTGCAGCCGCCTTCAGGCGGCTGTGTGTTGAAACTAGTAATTGATTTAAATTGAATGATGTTTTTATAACAGCCGCCTTCAGGCGGCTGTGTGTTGAAACAGTGATTGCGCCGCTACCGATGGCGGTTGATTGGTCAGCCGCCTTCAGGCAGCTGTGTGTTGAAACTACTTCAAAATGCAAATTACCCTCTACATCAAGTACCAGCCGCCTTCAGGCGGCTGTGTGTTGAAACTGCTGTTGTGAAATGCGTCGCACTGACGCCAGACCAGCCGCCTTCAGGCGGCTGTGTGTTGAAACGATTACTATTTCAGACGACACATATCAAACCATCCAGCCGCCTTCAGGCGGCTGTGTGTTGAAACACACACTGCAAGAAAACGCTTTGGAATGTTTCACGCAGCCGCCTTCAGGCGGCTGTGTGTTGAAACCTTGATTACATTGGTATTTTTTACATCAATGCAGTCAGCCGCCTTCAGGCGGCTGTGTGTTGAAACTACAACGAAGAAATAAGCCCTGATACCGCGTGGGCAGCAGCCGCCTTCAGGCGGCTGTGTGTTGAAACGTGAATAAGTAAGGGTAATCTATGCGAAACGCTGTACAGCCGCCTTCAGGCGGCTGTGTGTTGAAACCATCTTATCGTCAACACCCGCGAAGATATCCGTCCAGCCGCCTTCAGGCGGCTGTGTGTTGAAACTTCGGCAGTATTCGGCTATCAGCCTCGCGTCCTGTCAGCCGCCTTCAGGTGGCTGTGTGTTGAAACATCCTTTGTCATATTTGTCATAACTTCACCTTTGCAGCCGCCTTCAGGCGGCTGTGTGTTGAAACGGGCGGTAAAGTGAAGTCATGCCGCCGTCTGTTTGCCAGCCGCCTTCAGGCAGCTATATATCAGTACAACTCAGAGATTTCTTACAACAAAGGTCGTCTGAAAACCTTATCAATCGGTTTTCAGACGACCTTTTTCAGCCATCAACATAAGCCCGATACTTTGGAATAGGCTATGGGCATCAGACAGATAGGTCAGCCGATTCGGGCATCAGAATTTCACACCTTTATGCAAGGCTACGATGCCTGCGCTCATATTATGATAATCAACGCTGTCGAAACCGGCATCCAGCATCATTTGTTTCAATGTTTCCTGATCGGGGTGCATGCGGATGGATTCTGCCAGATATTGATAGCTGTCTGCGTCTTTGGCAATGAGTTTGCCCATGACCGGCAGCAGTTTGAAGGAATACAAATCGTATGCGCCTTCCAGTGGTTTGTAGACTTTGGAAAATTCCAACACCAAGAGCGTTCCGCCCGGTTTGAGCACACGGTACATTTCTTTGAGCGCAGCATCTTTGTGGGTCATGTTGCGCAAACCGAAAGCAACGGAAACCAGATTGAAATAGTTGTCGGGAAACGGCAATTTTTCGGCATCGGCCAGCGATACGGGCAGAATCAAACCTTCATTCAGCAGTCTGTCTCTGCCCACTGTCAGCATGGATGAGTTGATGTCGGTCAGCCACACTTCGCCCTCTTTGCCCACACGCTTGGCCCAGCCGCGCGACAGGTCGCCGGTACCGCCGGCGATATCCAGCACTTTATCGCCCTTTTTCAGACGGGCGGTATTGATGGTGAAATGTTTCCAAACGCGGTGCAGGCCGGCAGACATGACATCGTTCATGATGTCGTAGTTTTTGGCTACGGAATGGAACACTTCGGCCACTTTACCTGCCTTTTCTTCTTCGTTTACGGTAGTGAAACCGAAATGGGTTTTGTGGTCGCTCATAGAGGTGCTTTCCTAAAATAATCTGAAATCAATATGGTTCAAACGGTATTTCGATTTTCAGACGACCTTGCTCTAGGGGTCGTCTGAAAGTTTAATAATTGAGAGGCAAACCTGTCTTTCAATTTGTCCATGGCTACGCCGAATGCTGAAATTTCATCTCAGAAGGTGATGGCATTTTTATCGTCATTCACGATATGCTTTTTGCGGACCTGCTTGGTATAGTCTATCAAATGGATGGCTAAATAATCTTTTTTATTCAGATAGCAGCGCAACTTGCCCCCGTGTAGTGGCATTGTACCCTCAAGACCGTATCTTTCCAGCCGATTTTGTTTGACATCCGACAGGCTGATATATTTTTTCAAGCGAGGAACAGAGCATGCTTTGCCGACATCCTGCTGTCCGTCACAATGCCGCTTCAAAAAGAACAAACACGCTCAGTAATCAATGATGCCCGCCACAACCGCCGCTGCCGCAGGAATGTTTTTACCGGCAACAAGGTCGGCGGCACTCGGTATTCGGGAGGCTCCGGCTTCTTTTAACCTGCGGAGATAATCCTGCCAAAGCGCATCATAATCGTAAGCCAATTTGTAAAGATAAGCCCAGTCATACAAACCGCTATTATGGCCGTCTGAAAAAGTAATTTTGAGCGCATACTGACCGACAGGGTCCAAATCAGAAATCGTGACTTCCGCTTTACCTGTCTGCAAGACATCTTGTCCCGCACCATGTCCGCGCACTTCGGCACTGGGAGAGTAAACGCGGAGAAATTCGGCAGGAAGGGTTTTGCGTTCGCCGCGATAAACCAAAACCAAAGCCGAGCGGTCATGTTGCAAACGGATTTCTTCAGGAATGTTGTTATCAACTTGATTCATGTCATACCCCCATTTTCTTTCGCAGCACCGCTACCCAGATTGAAAAAACGCCGCCTAAAAACGCAAACAGCAAGATTAAAATGAGCGCAGAACGGGTCAGCGCAATCCGCATCGACATATCCAAGCCCAAATCAAACACTGCCAAAACCACATATATCAGGAAAGAAAGCATCATCAGTCCGATACAGATAAAGGCGTAAAGCGTATGGGCGGCAATTTTCGGATGGCAGATCATTGTTTGAGAAACAAGAAATAAATTTCCGCTATTCTAACAGTTTTACGGTTCATCCAAACAATAAAGTATCTTGCCCTACCCTGCTTTGTCTTGTTGCGTATGAAAGAAGGTCGTCTGAAAACCTGTTTGAGTTTCAGACGACCTTGATTGCTATTGCCAGATATAAAGTAAGACCGCCTTATCGTTTTCTTCTTTCGGTGTTAACCGAACATCATCGCCTTTGTCTCCGGTAACCCGTACCACCATACCGCCGATCTGACGCTCCATGACTTCGAGTTTCGCTTTGCCGCGTTGGCGGTAAACATACTCCTCGCATTCCCGCTGACACCAAAAATCCTTCCAATGAATGAAATATTTCTTACCCGATTCAACTGCCAATTTTTCGCCGCCTTTAACGATAAAGTAAGGATAATCAGGTTTTTTCGTTCGGAAAGTCCATTCGGCTTTTTCAGATTTGCCATTGCGCTCATACTCGAATACGGCACGATACGCGGTATCGTATTCCAAAGGCGACAGGGGAAATAAGGCAAATTGACGATCGGAAAACGTTTGATTCGGATCGTTGCTTGCCGTCAACACCTTGACCTTCTCTATCTCGGATTTGCCCTGATAAAGCTTGAACGACCGCATTTTGATTTTTCCGGCAGATTCCGAAAAAGCGATGCTGACCGGGTTGCCGGTAAATTCGTAACCCGGCATGGGATCGGGGTGTTCGCCGTGAAAATCCGGCATGGCAAAATCACCTTGCGGATAAACGACATATAAGAACTCGCGTTGCGCCTTGACTTCGTCCGCATAAACAATGGCATTGTTGTTGCAGGCATTTTGATAATAACGCCGCCCCGGTTCAGGATAAACCCTGCCTAAACCGCAATAAAAATTAAACTGATGATTTCCCTGATTGATGGCGACCGATATCCGCCCATCACGATGCTCAAATGCCGCACCGGCTTCATCAATGCCTTGTTCCAACAGAGAGAAGCGGTGATAAATAGCGGTCATCAAACCGTCAATCTGCTGCTGAACCGGCAAATTGGTATCCATATCTTCAGGATACGGATAAAAACCGGTGGTGATATTTTCATGTACGCCATCATAAAGATAACCGACCTTGCGGGCGCGTTCATTCGGGCGGTAACCGGTAAAAAACGGATTGCTGCGATGACGTTCGTCATGACCGTCTTCAGGGTTCTGCAACAAATAACGCGCATGATTGCGGGCGGATTTCTCTAAAACCGACGAATGCGCCAAAGTCGGCAGCCCCGCGCCTGCACGCAAAAAATTCAGGTAAGCCAATCCGCCGAATGAAGACACGGAAGACCTGTCATGCGGCGACTCAGCATGAATCAGCTCGTCCTGAGAAATTCTATGGTTTTGCTGATAATAAAAAAAACCGAAAGCCGCAGCCAACAGCGCAAGCCAGAAAATGAGATTTTTCATATTGTTATAAATAGATAGTGGATTAAATTTAAATCAGGATAAGGCGACGAAGCCGCAGACAGTACAGATAGTACGGAACCGATTCACTTGGTGCTTCAGCACCTTAGAGAATCCCCATTTCATTGCCAATCCCGAATCATACAGGATAAAGGTCGTCTGAAAAACCAAAACCCCGACTACAAACCATGTAATCGGGGTCGGCATTAAAAAAGACTTAGTATTGGTATTGATTCTGCTCAGGATATTGGTTCTGCGTCGGGTAGGGATACTGATTCTGTCCGGACATTTGAGGCTGTACTTGTTGGCGGTTGTCGATTCTGCTGCCGGTACGTTCCAATGCCTGACCTGCCTTACCGATACCGTGACCAATACCGCTGACAGAACGCCCGATAATGCGTGAACCGTCTTCCCGAACGCCGTTCCAAGTATTGTGACAGCCTGCCAAAGTCAATAAAACCAGTGCAACAGATAATGCTTTCATGATGTGCTCCTATCGTTAGTATAGCCAATCCACAGCTTTAAAAACTGCGGGTATGTTCCCATTGACAGCAATCAATCTCAGAGAGTTTATCGATTTTCCTGATTTTACGAGCGCATAACAAAAACACTTGGTAAGAGCCATAAATATTTTCAGACGACCTTTTGTACATCTGTCCTTAAGATGTCTGAATATGCTCTTGAAAAATCAAACCTCCAAGTTTTTACGCCACAACACCAACAGTTTGCCGATATGCTGAACCAGTTGCGCATCGACGGCTTCGCACAGCGCATTGCAAATTTCAACGCGCTCGGCGCGGTCGTCGCCGAATACACGGACTTTGATTAACTCATGCGCCGTCAGGGCGGCATCGGTTTCTTTGATAACGGACTCGGTCAAACCTTGCTGTCCCACCATTACAACAGGATGAAGGTGATGGGCGCGGGCTTTCAATTCCAAAATTTCTTTGGTGCTTAATTTATTGTCAGTCATGTTCTAGTACTTGAAAAGAAAGAATAATGCGGCATTGTACGCGATTTGGCGCAATCTCGGGGGAAAATAACGTACAATACGGCGTTTCTCTATATCATTAAATAAATTATGGCAGTACGTTCAAAATCATCAAAAGCCTGGCTTCACGAACACGTAAACGATCATTACGTCCACATGGCGCAAAAAGACGGTTATCGCGCCCGCGCTGCATATAAACTGCTGGAAATCAACGAAAAAGACAAATTAATCAAACCCGGCACGGTTTTGGCGGATTTAGGCAGCGCACCGGGAAGCTGGTCGCAAGTCGCGGCAAAACTGGTCGGCAATTCAGGACGAGTGTTCGCATTGGATATCCTGCCTATGGATGAAATAGAAGGTGTTTCTTTTATTCAGGGCGACTTCAGGGAAGACGAAGTATTGGCGCAATTTGAAACCCTGCTGGACGCCCGTCCGCTAGACCTTGTAATTTGCGATATGGCACCCAATATGTCGGGTAACGCCGTAACCGACCAAGCCCGCAGCTTTTATTTATGTGAACTGGCTTTGGACTTTGCCGTCAATCATTTGAAAACGGGCGGCAGCTTTTTGGTGAAAGTATTTCAGGGAGCGGGCTATCAGGAATATATGGCAGCC
>QWBZ01000428.1_pt1 | contig 14272 bp, 8 predicted proteins | sample 1972441 | NCBI WGS metagenome assembly QWBZ01 (sample SAMN09866721, study PRJNA288562) | Human oral metagenome isolate term6_saliva, whole genome shotgun sequencing... | isolation source: mouth | host: Homo sapiens | place: USA: California
TGTTTCGCCATCTCGTTTAAGCATTCCTTCGACAAAGTTAGCGATTTGATCTCATTCTGCGGGCTTTATCCCTAAATATTTGACGTGTCCGACCTTTTTTCTCGTATTTCTGTCTTGCGGGGAGCGCGATCTGCCGACGAAGTCCTTCGGTTTCGCCATGTTGTCGGGGCACTTTTCCGTCGGTTCGCCCGACGAAATGCGCCTCTTTGCCCACGCCGTCGCGGCAGCACGTGTGCCGTCGCCCGCAACGGCAAGCATCGATCACCTGCTCGGATGAAGTGCCACAGGTGAAGGTCAAGAATAGAGAAACGGCTGCCTCTTTCGCGCGGTCTCGCGTACGCGCATGTCAGTCTGTTTTCTTTTTTTGCCTTCACCTCTTCACCCACATGCCACAAAACAGTGATTCACAGATCAATAGGGGTGAAGGTTTTGCTCAAAATCCTCCACATTTTGCTTTTTCCTCGGGGCTTTTTCTTCGACAATCCGCTGTTTTCCAGCGCTTTGCCCCATATCACCACAAAAAAATGCGAAATTCGATCAATGTCTGCGACCGCCGGAACCATTGTGCGGTGTGCTTTTTTCGAGCAAGAGTTCGGTCGGCGCCGCAACGCACAAACCTTTCATTCCCGGCAGATTGCAAATCACATTTTCTGCCGGTCGGTGCCCATCCCAACATGGTAGCCAGCTTGAATTACTCCTCGAAACGGGGTGAAGCAGTCGTCACGGTGCTTCCTCACGGAAGGACGCGAAAGCGTGAACCCCAATCGGTAAAGTCTTCACACTTATCAAACTATGGGTCAACACTTTGCGTCATACGGGTGAAGAGGTGAAGGAAAAAAACGGAAAGTAGCGGACGCGCGCGCGTACGCGAGGGAATGGGCGCCCCATCTTCACCCTGATGCGCGGGCGACATCACCGGAAGAAGGGCGCATCGACGCCACCGGTACGGGCGCACCGAAAAGGCTCGGCCGACACACCATACGAGCCGAGCTTTGGCCTTCGCACCACGAGCAACCGCCCGAGCTGCTCCTCGGGGAGCAACTCGGGCGGTTGGAACTTCGGAACCGGGTGGCAGTAGCGGTCGGTCGACAAGGGCATGCGACTACGATTCCCCACCGTGCCACAAACGGTTCATGCGGTCGGCCAATTTGATTTCCTGCGCGTTGTCGGCCGGATGCCAAAACACGATCGATTCGTGCCCCTCCGGCTTGTATTGCTGCGGATAAAAATGTTCGGGGAAGTCGTGCGGATAGGTGTAGTCAGCCCCATAGTTGAGATTTTTCATGAGTTGGGTGGGGGCGTTGCGCAGATGCAGCGGCACCGGTGCGTTGCCGGTTTGCTCCACATAGGCCAGCGCCGAATTGATGGCGTTGTAGGCCGAGTTGGACTTGGGCGACGTGGCCAAATAGATGGTGGCCTCAGCCAGCGGGATGCGCCCTTCCGGCCAACCGATCTTGGTCACGGTGTCGAAAGCGGCATTGGCCAACAACAAGGCGTTGGGATTGGCCAAACCGATGTCTTCGGCGGCACTGATCACGAGGCGGCGCGCGATGAACTTGGGGTCTTCGCCGCCGGCGATCATGCGCGCCAACCAATAGATGGCCGCATCGGGATCGCTGCCGCGGATGCTCTTGATGAAAGCCGAAATGATGTCGTAGTGCATCTCCCCTTCCTTGTCGTAGGCCATGGGGTTCTGCTGCAGGCGCTCGGTGACGCCGGCATTGTCGATAACGATGGGGCCCTCGGGGGTGGCATTGGTGAGCAGGTCGACGATGTTGAGCAGTTTGCGCGCGTCGCCACCGGCAAAGCGCAACAGAGCGTCGGTTTCGCGCACTTCAAATTCACGCTCACGCAGCACCACGTCGTCGTGGAGGGCGTGGTCGAGCAGTTGGAGCAAGTCGGCCTCGCTGAGCGGTTCGAGCACGTAGACCTGACAACGGGAGAGCAGCGGGCGAATCACTTCGAACGAGGGGTTCTCGGTCGTGGCACCGATCAGGGTGACATCGCCCGTCTCGACGGCCGCCAACAGCGAATCTTGTTGCGACTTGGAAAAACGATGGATTTCGTCGATGAAAAGAATGGGCGTCACTGCGCCGAAAAACTGCCCGCTCTTGGCCTGGGCTATGACCTCGCGCACCTCCTTCACTCCACTCGTGACGGCACTGAGGGTGAAAAAGGGGGCTTTCAACTGTGCCGCGACGATCTTGGCCAAAGTGGTTTTGCCCACGCCCGGCGGTCCCCACAAGATGAAGGACGAGATGCGTCCGCCGGCAATCATGTTGCGCAACACGGCGCCGGGGCCGACCAAGTGCTGTTGGCCGACATAGGTGTCGAGCGAAAGCGGGCGCAAACGTTCTGCCAATGGTTTCATGTGCGTGTTGTGACTTGAGGTTCAACTTCTGTCAGGCCCATTCCGACAGTTCGAGCCAGCGCATCGACTTTTCGTCGAGTTCCTCGTCGAGCAGCGGCAAGCGCTTGGAGTGGGCGGTGATTTCCTCCACGCTGAGCTGTCCGGAGGCCAAGGCCTCGTGGAGCTGTGCTTTCTCGGCTTCCAAAGCCTCGATGTCGCGCCCCAGCGCTTCGTATTCTTGTTTTTCTTTGAAGGTGAGTTTGCGCTTGCGGTCGCTGCCTTCGAGCACCGGTTTGCGCCCCTCGGCAGCCGAATTGCGGTCGCGCTGTTCGCGCACCTCCTCCTTCTCTTTGAGTTCGCGGAACTCGCGATATTGCGAATAGTTGCCGGGGAAATCTTCGACCACGCCCTGTCCGCGGAACACCAACAGGTGATCGACCACGCGGTCCATGAAATAACGGTCGTGGCTCACCACAATGACACACCCGCGGAAGTCGGCCAGATACTCTTCGAGCAGTTGCAACGTGGCGATGTCGAGGTCGTTGGTCGGTTCGTCGAGAATGAGGAAATTGGGCGCCTGCATCAGCACCAGACACAGTTGCAGCCGTCGGCGTTCGCCGCCCGACAACTTGTAGACGTAGTCTTGCTGACGCGCCGGGGGGAAGAGAAAATGATTGAGGAACTGCATGGCTGTGAGATGGCGGCCGCCGCCGAGATCGACGGTTTCGGCCACTCGACGCACCACGTCGATCACCTTCATTTGCTCATCGACGGGCATGCCCTCTTGCGAGAAATAGCCGAACTTCACCGTTTCGCCGATCACGAAACGACCGGACGTGGGCGGCACCTCACCGAGCAGCATACGGATGAAGGTGGTTTTCCCCGTGCCGTTGTTGCCCACGATGCCCATTTTCTCAAAGCGCGAAAAATTGTAGTAGAAATCTTTGAGGATCACCACCCCATCGTCGAAGGCTTTGGACACATATTCTGCCTCGAAGATCTTCGAACCGATGTAACCGGCCTTTACGTTCAGACGGGCGGCGCGCTCTTCGGTGCGCCGGCGGGCTTGCTGCTCCAATTCGTAGAAGGCCTCCTTGCGCGAACGGCTTTTGTGGCCGCGCGCCTGCGGTTGGCGGCGCATCCAGTCGAGTTCCTTGCGATAGAGATTGCGCGCCCGGTCGATGTTGGCGTTGGTGGTGGCGATGCGCTCATCGCGCTTTTCGAGGTAGTAGGCGTAGTTGCCGCGATAGGTGTAGGCGGTGCGATCGTCCAGCTCAACGATGGTTTGACACACCCGGTCGAGAAAGTAACGATCGTGCGTGACGAGCAACAAGGCTTTGGTGTTGCGCTGCAAATATTTCTCCAACCACTCGATCATTTCCACATCGAGGTGGTTGGTCGGTTCGTCGAGGATGAGCAAATCGGGGTTGGCAATCAGCACCGAGGCCAGCGCCACACGTTTGCGCTGACCGCCGGAAAGCAATCCCACGGGCTTGTCGAGTTTATCGATTTTGAGCTGCGTGAGAATCTGCTTGGCGCGCAATTGAATATCGTTCCATTCCTCATCGGCGTCGAAGGTGGCGGTGTGCGATTGGAGTTCGCCGCCTTCTTCGGCGATGAGCAGGGAAGCGTATTCGGCACGCAAACGACCCGCCACGGCCTGCAACACAGACATTTCGGGATCGAAATCAGGTTGCTGTTCGAGCATGCCCACGCGCAGACCTTTCTGGAACACAATGTCGCCACTATCAGCACTGTCCTTACCGGCGATCAGCCCGAGGAGGGTCGATTTGCCGGCTCCGTTGCGCGCGATCAAACCGACGTGCTGACCTTCGGACACACTGAACGAGATGTTTTCAAACAGCACCAGGTCGCCGATGCTTTTCGTCAAATTTTGGATGTCGAGATAGGGAGTCGCCATACGAAAGAGGGTATTTTGCAAGCGAAAGTACAAAAAAACAAGGGGAGTTTTCGTCCGTTACCATGATTTGTTCGTAAATTCGCGTCGTGAAAATGAATGTAGCAGGCATTTTCCATCCTCCGTTGTCGGATTTTTACCGTGATTCCACCCCATCTTCAGACTTATCACTTTGCATCTCCTCGCGTGATGCCATTCTTCCTGCGATCTATTCCCGAACACTACCCCATCCTCTTATGCCTCAACATACCAAAGAGCAACTCCTCTCGATGAGCGTCGATGAGCTGAAAGCATTAGCCGTCGAAATGAAGACGCCCAACAGTTATAGCGACGTGAAAGCACAGCTCGTTTACGACATTTTGGATAAACAAGCTGAAATGAGCACCGTCGACAGCGACGCCGCCCCCAAAAGACGGCGCATCGCATCAGCTCCCCACGACCATGTCTATTCTGCCACGCAGGCCGGAGAAAGCGAACGCTTCGACAGTGCGCGCGATGAGCGCGCTGCGAAAAAGCAAATCGCCGAAAAAGCCCGTGTGGAGGCGGCGGCCGCTGCCGAAGCACTCGTGGGCGCAGGGGAAGTCGTCGCCGAGGCACCCAAACGCAGAAGAGGTCGTCCCACCAAGGCGGAGGTAGAAGCCAAAAAGGCAGCGGAAGAGCAAGAGCAGAAGGAGCGGGCCGCCTCGACAGCGGCGGCGGAAGAGGAGAACAAGGCGAACGTCTCCAACTCGAGCGAGGCGGCACCGGAATATAAGGGCGCGGACCAGCCCGCCGCGCAGCAAGAAAACACCGCTGCGGCGCAAGCACAGGAAGAGGAGGATCTGCCGGATTTCATCGTCGAACAAATGAAACAGCAAGCGGCCAACAGCGAGAAGGAAGAAACCGGGGCGGCTCTCTCATCGCTCTCCGAACACTTCCGGCTCCGCAGCGAAGCAGCCACTGCAGGCGAACAAAATGCGACGAGCACCGAACCTTCGAGTGCGCCGACGGCGAACAACGGACAACCGGCCGACGGCACGGACTTCATCATCGTGGAAGATGTGCCGGTGGTCGACTTCAACGACTACAACTTCGCAGAAAGCGAACCCTACTCGCGACCCGCACCGGCCTACGTGCCCGCGGAACAACACACGGTGCCTAAATTCCATCGTTTCAAGGACGACATTCTCGTGCAGCAGCAGCTCCAAGCGCGCGCCGAAGGGAAGGTGCCGCCCACGGCGCCGATGCCCGAACAAAAGGACCTCCTCATCGAGGCCTGCGGCGTACTCGAAATCGACCCGCAAGGCATTGGTTTTCTCCGCTCGTCGGACTATAATTATATGCCTTCGCCCGACGATGTGTTTGTCTCCCAATATCAGATCCGCAGCTACGCACTGAAAATGGGCGACGTGGTGGAATGCAAAGTCAAAGTGCCGCGCGAAGGAGAAAAGTATTTCTCGCTGGTGAGCATCGACCGCATCAACGGTCTCGATCCCCGACAAGTGCGTGACCGCGTGGCGTTCGAACATCTCACCCCGCTCTTTCCCGACGAACAATTCAAACTGTCGAACGGACGCAACACGCCGCTGGCCTGCCGCGTCGTCGATCTGTTCTCCCCCATCGGTAAAGGTCAGCGCGCACTCATCGTGGCACAACCCAAAACGGGTAAGACGATCTTGATGAAACAGATTGCCAACGCCATTGCCGCCAATTATCCCGACACTTATCTCATGATGCTCCTCATCGACGAACGACCGGAGGAAGTGACAGACATGGCGCGCACCGTCAACGCCGAAGTCATAGCTTCGACCTTCGACGAACCCGCCACCCGCCACGTGCGCATCGCACAAATGGTGCTCGACAAAGCCAAACGCATGGTCGAATGCGGGCACGATGTCGTGATTTTCCTCGACTCCATCACCCGATTGGCACGCGCCTTCAACACCACGGCGCCTGCATCGGGCAAAATTCTGACCGGTGGTGTGGACGCCAACGCACTGCAGAAACCGAAACGATTCTTCGGTGCGGCCCGCAACATCGAAGGCGGCGGCTCGCTCACCATTATCGCCACGGCGCTCATCGACACCGGATCGAAAATGGATGAGGTTATCTTCGAAGAATTCAAAGGAACGGGCAACATGGAGCTCCAACTCGATCGATCGCTCGCCAACAAACGCATTTTCCCGGCAGTCAACCTCATTCAAAGTTCCACACGCCGCGACGACCTCCTGCTCGACGAAAATACGCTCAACCGAATGTATGTGTTGCGCAACTATATGGGAGACATGAACAGCATGGAAGCCATGAACTTCGTGAAGAAGAACCTCGAGAATTCGCTCTCCAACGAAGAATTCTTGGCTACTATGAACAAATAATAGCATCTCCTCCCGTTATCACCTATCGGAGCAGCTTCCCGGAAAGGAAGCTGCTCTGCTGTTTTTTGTCACTCCGCGAAAGAGTTCCTTCGCTTCCTCTTCGCTCTTGACTTCCCCTTTGTGCCCCACTGAAAACACGCACGGGAGGAAAGTACAAACCGGCTCACGATGGAAAATGCGCGAAGAAAAATGATTTTTCCGCTCAAAAATTTGCTCATTCGGATTTTCTTCGTAATTTGCGCCAGAAAATAAAAGGTCGACTTGGCAATACCAATACATAAAACCCATTATTTGGTTAACACAACGCCTCTCGACCTCCGTTCAACGGCTCTGCCTAAATCTCTACCCAACATGAAGGTCTACAATTCGCACGACATCAAAAACATCGCCCTCCTCGGTAACGATCGTTCCGGAAAAACCACGCTCACAGAGTGTCTTCTCTACCACGCCGGCGCACTTCCGCGGCGCGGACGCATCACCCAAAAGAACACCGTTTCCGACTATTTTCCCGTCGAACAGGAATACGGATATTCTGTCTTTGCCACAGCATTCCATGTGGAGTGGAAAGGCAAGAAACTCAACCTCATCGACTGCCCGGGTTCCGATGATTTCGTCGGCGCTGCCATGACGGCCCTCAATGTGACGGACACGGCACTGCTACTCCTCAACGGCGCATTCGGTGTCGAGGTGGGAACGCAAAACCACTTCCGCTATACCGAGAAACTCGGCAAACCCGTCATCTTTCTCGTCAACCAGCTCGACCATGAAAACTGCGACTACGAACTGATCCTCGACGATCTGCGCAATGTCTACGGTCCGAAAGTGGTGCCTGTGCAGTATCCTCTCGCCACCGGCCCGGCATTCAACAGCCTCATCGACGTGATTCTCATGAAGAAACTCACGTGGAAAGAAGAGGGAGGAGAACCGCTCGTGGAAGACATCCCCGCGGAGGAACTCGAGAAGGCGCAAGCCATGCACAAAGCCTTGGTGGAAGCCGCGGCAGAGAACGACGAAAGCCTGATGGAGAAATTCTTTGAGACCGAACAACTCACCGAAGATGAAATGCGTGAGGGCATTCGCAAAGGATTGGTCACGCGCAGCATCTTCCCTGTCTTCTGTGTCTGTGCAGGAAAGGACATGGGCGTGGGACGCCTCATGGAATTCCTGGGCAATGTGGTACCTTTCGTCGACGAAATGCCCAAAGTGCACAACACACGCGGAGAAGAGGTTAGCCCCGACGAGAAGGGCCCCACGAGTGTCTACTTCTTCAAAACGGGAGTCGAACCCCACATTGGCGAAGTGCAGTATTTCAAAGTCATGAGCGGCGTGGTGCACGAAGGAGACGACTTGACCAACGCCGACCGCGGTTCGAAAGAACGCATGGCGCAACTCTTTGTCTGCTCGGGCGCCAACCGTGAAAAGGTGGAACAGCTTTCGGCTGGTGACATCGGCTGCACGGTGAAACTAAAGGACGTGCGCACCGGCAATACGCTCAACGGAAAACAGTGCGAACACCGCTTCAATTTCATCAAATACCCCAACTCCAAGTTCACACGTGCCATCCGCGCCGTCAACGAAGCCGACACCGAAAAAATGATGGCCGCACTCACTCGTTTGCGTCAGGAAGATCCTACTTGGGTGGTGGAACAGAGCAAAGAATTGCGTCAAATCCTCGTACACGGACAAGGCGAATTCCACTTGCGCACACTGAAATGGATTCTCGAAAACATCGATAAGATCAAAGTGGAATTCAGCGAACAGCGCATCCCTTACCGCGAAACCATCACTAAACCGGCACGTGCCGACTATCGCCACAAGAAACAATCGGGCGGTGCGGGACAATTCGGCGAAGTGCACCTCATCGTCGAACCTTACTTCGAAGGAATGCCCGAACCCACCCTGTTCAAATTCGGCAATCAGGAGATCCGCATCACGCCGCGCGGTAAGGAAGAAGTGAATCTCGAGTGGGGCGGAAAACTGGTATTCATCAATAGCGTCGTGGGCGGTGCCATCGACACCCGCTTCATGCCCGCTATTCTCAAAGGCGTGATGAGCCGCATGGAACAAGGTCCGCTTACCGGATCGTATGCCCGCGACGTGCGCGTCATTGTCTACGACGGCAAGATGCACCCCGTCGACAGCAATGAAGTGTCCTTCATGTTGGCCGGTCGCAACGCCTTCTCCGCCGCCTTCCGCGAAGCAGGTCCCAAAATTCTCGAACCCATCTATGACGTAGAGGTCTTTGTGCCCTCTGAAAAGATGGGCGATGTCATGAGCGATCTCCAAGGTCGACGCGGCATGATCGTGGGCATGACCTCCGAAAACGGATACGAAAAGCTGCAGGCCAAGGTGCCGCTCAGCGAAATGAGCAGCTACGCCACCACACTCTCCAGTCTCACGGGAGGACGGGCCTCATTCATCATGAAATTTGCCAGCTACGAGCTTGTGCCCGGTGATTTGCAACAAAAGCTCATTGCCGAACACGCACAGCACGACGAAGAATAAACATCTTTCTTTGGGACACTATATAGAGACTTTACGGAAAAGGGGCAGCACCAATGCGTGCGCCCCTTTTCTTCTTTGAAGGAAGCCATAAAACACGGGAATTTTCCATTGAGAACACGAGAAAGATTCTCATCGGGCACGATAATTGCACTTCAAAACCGTCATCGTAACTCCGAAGCCTGCGCATCGCTTTCAAAATGTGGGCACGGGGTTCAAAAGAGAGCACGGGGTTTCTAAAAGGACATGCCTCCTGAGGATAGTTCGGCATGCGTCTTTACTGATCAAGGGCACCACAAGCTGTAAAAAGGCGGCGCGCGACCTTATGCTTCGGAACCGGAGCACAGCGACCACAGGTAATGCGCGACCCGAGCGACACAACACGATACGACCATCACTTTATATGAAACGATTCATGACTATTCTATTTTCCATCCTCCTCGGCGTGGCGCTTATCACCGTCATTGTGCTTCAACATCCCGCGTTCGGTCGTGCACCGCGAGGCGAACGTCTGGCCCGCATCGAACGCTCGCCGCACTATCGCAATGGTCGTTTTCACAACCTTCGCAATGCACCCACAATGACCGGATCAAAGTCGTTTGTACAGCGCCTTCGCGATTTTCTTTTCGACCGTCCCTCCCGTCTCAAACCTACGAATCCTCTCCCCATTGTCCACACCGCGCTCGATTCGTTGGCGCGCAACAATGACAACGCCTTGGTCTGGCTCGGACACTCGTCCGTGTTTCTCCGCACCGATGGACTCACCTTCCTCGTTGATCCCGTTCTCAAAGCTGCCTCTCCCTTCTCTTGGATGTTTGCCCCCTTCAAAGGGGCAGACGGCTATCAAATCGAGGATCTTCCACCCGTAGACGCGCTCATCATCACCCACGATCACTATGATCATCTCGACTACCGCACCGTGAAATCCATTCGTCGGCGCGTCGGACGGGTGATTTGTCCGCTTGGTGTCGGCGAACACCTCGAACGATGGGGATATCCCGCCGACCGCATCACGGAACTGGACTGGGACGAGGAGGCAGTGGTGGGAAACGGCGTCAAACTCCACTGCTTGTCCACGCAACATTTTTCGGGACGCTCCTTGCATCCCGGCAATACCCTCTGGGCGTCTTTCCTCATCGAGAGTCCCACGCGCAAGATCTACCTTTCGGGCGACGGCGGTTACGACGACCGCTTCAAAAAGATCCGCCAACGCTTTGGAACCATCGATTGGGCGCTGATCGAAAACGGGCAATACAATGAAGATTGGGCCTACATTCACATGATGCCCGAGCAAGTGGTACAGGCCATTCGCGATCTGGCACCGCGGCATGTACTTTCCATCCACAACAGCAAATATGCACTCGCCCGCCACGATTGGGACGAGCCCCTTCGCCTACTTTCTGCCGTCGCGGTGCGCGAAAACTTGCCGTTACTTACGCCCCGCATCGGCGAAGTGGTGGACCTGAACAACGAATCGCAGACTTTCCACCGATGGTGGGAAGAGGTAAAAGAATAAGTGCCGACTCTTCTGTAACTCCACGACGACTTGCGCCTCTGCCACGACGATCAGCGTAGTGGTCGCACGATATGCGAAGCACCGAGCGGAACATTAACCACAATAGGAGACACGAAGTAGAAAAGAATTGGGAGGAAAGGTGCTTATTTCCCGATTTATTGTGCTACTTTTGCGGAAACCAAATATGACAAATAGCCTACATGCTGACGATTAAACAAATCAACGAAGATAAAGAAGCCGTGATTCGCGGCTTGGAAAAGAAACATTTCGCAGGAGCCCGAGAGGCCATCGAAGCGGTGCTCAACATTGACGGCAAACGCAAGAGCGCACAGGCGGAACTAGACGCTGTGCTCGCCGAACAAAAGACACTTGCCAAGAATATCGGTGCCTTCATGAAGGCCGGCCAGAAGGAAGAGGCAGAAGCCGCCAAGGCGCGTGTGGCAGAACTCAAATCGCGCAGCGCAGAGCTCGAGGAACTCAAAAAAGCAGCCGAGGAAGAGCGCACACAACTCCTCTACACCATCCCGAACGTGCCTTATGACATCGTTCCTGAGGGAGTGGGTGCTGATGACAACCTCGTTGTGAAGACCGGCGGACACGAAACGCCCCTTCCCTCCAATCCCCTGCCCCACTGGGAGCTGGCAAAGAAATATGATCTCATCGATTTCGATCTCGGCGTCAAAATTACAGGCGCAGGCTTCCCCGTCTACAAAGGATGGGGTGCACGTTTGCAGCGCGCGCTCATCAACTTCTTCCTCGATGAGGCACGTGCAGCCGGCTACTTGGAGATCATGCCGCCCACGGTGGTCAACGAAGCCTCGGGCTACGGCACCGGCCAGCTGCCCGACAAGGAGGGACAGATGTATCACTGCGACCTCGACAACCTTTATCTCATTCCCACGGCCGAAGTCCCCGTCACGAACATCTACCGCGACGTGATTCTCGACGAAAGTGAGCTGCCCATCAAAAACTGTGCTTACACCCAGTGTTTCCGTCGCGAGGCCGGCAGCTACGGCAAGGACGTTCGCGGCCTGAATCGCCTGCACGAGTTCTCGAAAATCGAATTGGTGCGCATCGATCGTCCCGAACATTCGCAGCAAAGTCACGACGAAATGTTGGCGCACGTGGAAGGTCTGCTCCAAAAACTCGAACTTCCCTACCGCATACTCCGTCTTTGCGGCGGCGACATGAGTTTCACGGCTGCGCTGTGCTACGACTTTGAAGTTTACTCCGAAGCGCAAGGTCGCTGGCTCGAAGTTTCCTCTGTTTCCAACTTCGATTGCTATCAAGCCAACCGTCTGCACTGCCGCTATCGCCGGGCCGAAGACAAGAAAATTGAACTTTGCCACACCCTCAATGGCTCCGCTCTTGCATTGCCCCGCATTGTTGCCGCCATCCTCGAGGATTTCCAAACGCCCGAAGGCATCCGCATTCCCAAAGTCCTGCAACCCTACATGGGCTGTGAGATGATTAAATAACCAATTGGGCTGTTCGTGTTGCGCTCGCCCGGCACTCCCCTCTTTCTCTTGAACCAGGTCGAAGAAATCGGAAACAAAGACCGAAAAGCGGGAAAATGATGCCCGGAAATTGGGAGAATTCCCGATTTCCGTCGCTGAATTCGACCGCCGGTAGTGCGAAAACAACACGAACTCACGGCCCGCAAACAACAAAGCGCCATGAATATCGAACTTTTCATGCAGCAACTCGAAGCTCGCCACCCCGGTGAGAAAGAGTACCTCCAAGCCGTTCACGAAGTGCTCCTCAGCATCGCTGACATCTACGATCAACACCCCGAATGGGAGCGCGCTTCTCTGCTCGAACGCCTGGTTGAACCCGAACGCATCATCACTTTCCGCGTGCCCTGGGTCGATGACAAAGGCAAAGTGCAAGTCAACATCGGCTACCGCGTGCAATTCAACTCCGCCATCGGTCCTTACAAGGGCGGACTCCGCTTCCACGCGTCGGTGAACCTCAGCATTTTGAAATTCCTCGGCTTCGAACAAACCTTCAAGAACGCGCTCACCACGCTTCCCATGGGCGGCGGCAAAGGCGGTTCCGACTTCTCGCCGCGCGGCAAGAGCGACGCTGAGATTATGCGCTTCTGCCAGTCGTTCATGACCGAACTCTATCGTCACATCGGCCCCGAAGTCGACGTCCCCGCCGGCGATATCGGCGTCGGTGCCCGCGAAATCGGTTATCTCTTCGGACAGTACAAGCGTCTCACGCGCGATTTCTCCGGCGTGCTCACCGGCAAGAACCTCGAATTCGGCGGCAGTCTCATCCGCCCCGAGGCAACCGGCTTCGGCGGCCTCTACTTTGTGCGTGAAATGCTCGAGCGTGCAGGCCACGACATCAAAGGAAAGACCGTCGCCATCTCCGGTTTCGGCAATGTGGCCTGGGGGGCAGCGACAAAAGCCACGCAACTCGGCGCCAAAGTCGTCACTATCAGTGGTCCCGACGGCTACATTTACGACCCCGAAGGCATCAGCGGAGAGAAAATCGACTACCTGCTCGAATTGCGTGCCTCCGGCAATGACATTGTGGCCCCCTACGCCGAGGAATTCCCCGGTGCTCAATTTTTCGAGGGCAAGCGCCCGTGGGAAGTCAAGGTCGACGTGGCCTTGCCCTGCGCCACGCAAAACGAACTCGACGGCGACGATGCGCAACACCTCATTGACAACGGCGTGCTCTGCGTAGGTGAAATCTCCAACATGGGATGTACCCCCGAAGCCATCGACAAATTCATCGAGCACAAGATGCTTTTCGCACCGGGTAAGGCCGTCAACGCCGGCGGCGTGGCCACTTCCGGTCTCGAAATGAGCCAGAATGCGCTCCACCTCAGCTGGTCGGCAGAAGATGTCGACAAGCGTTTGCACCAAATCATGCACGGCATTCATCGCCAGTGCGTGGAACACGGCACAGATGCCGACGGCTATGTGAACTACGTGCGCGGTGCCAACGTGGCCGGCTTCATGAAAGTGGCCAAAGCCATGATGGCGCAAGGCGTCGTTTGATGCCATCGCACGGCAGCGGCGGAGTAAACGTCGCCGCGCCCTCAAGTGGAAAACAAATCCCCTCACGATCGAAAGATCGCGAGGGGATTTGTTGTGTCCGGACGCCGGGGCGGAGAGCGAACATCAGCTTTTTCGTGCACAGTCGCCGCAGCAGAATCCGTGTACCGGCACGCCGCGGTGCCTACTGCGGAAGGCCGCCAAAAAACCAGCCACTGCTAGCCATGCCGCGGCCGTCGCCCCACTTTCCCTCGTGTGCCAACAGCGCCACCTTGCGCTCCACTCCGCCGGCATAGCCCCCGAGCGCACCGCGCGCGCCCACAATCCGGTGACACGGCACAAGAATCGAAACGGGGTTGCGTCCCACGGCGCCTGCCACGGCGCGCACACCTACCGAAGGGCGCGGCCATCGGTGGCCCACGCGGAGCGCCAAGGCACCATAAGACAAGGTCGTGGCAAAAGGCACATCGAGCAACTCGCGCCACACGGCCAATTGAAATGGAGTGCCGCGCAAATCGAGATCAGGCAGAGGCGGCAACGGCAAAAGTCCCGAGAAGTAAGCGCGCAACCACCGCAGCGTTGTCTCGACAAAGGGAGGCTGATCCGCAACCTCCGCGTGCG
>QWBZ01000429.1_pt1 | contig 14271 bp, 18 predicted proteins | sample 1972441 | NCBI WGS metagenome assembly QWBZ01 (sample SAMN09866721, study PRJNA288562) | Human oral metagenome isolate term6_saliva, whole genome shotgun sequencing... | isolation source: mouth | host: Homo sapiens | place: USA: California
AAAGAAAAATTAAAGAACTTATTTAAGTCTAAATCCACTATCATTAAAGATGAATTCGATAAGATTGGTGAATCTTCTACATATGAACTAGATATTCTTGAAATTGGTGATAATGTAAAGAATGTATCTAGAGCTGCTCGTATTTCTCATGGTTTAGAAGCCCCTAAATCATACCAAGCACAATGTGATTATATCGAACGCATTATGAAGATGGGTCATGATAGTATTTCTGGTCATTCTAATATACAATTTGCTATCACTATCCATAATATCTATGATGAAGCTTCTATTGGTTTGGTAAAGAACTTAGAAGCATTTAAATTCTTTAATATTGAAGTAATTCATAGACAATCTGAAGAAGGTACAGTTACTGTATTAGTATTTGGTACTTCAATTCGTTCTCTTCGTTATTATATCAGAAGTATTTCTGAAGTATCTAACCTTAACTTCCATGAAGAGAATATCTTTAACTTCATCAAAGGTGTAATTTATAAGACTACTGAAAAATGCTTCTATCCAGACTTAATTAGAGATGGATATTTAGATGAAGAAGACTTCGAATTTGTACCAATCTTCAATGAATATGATACAGACTTCGATAACCCTAAAGAAGAACCAGTTCCAGTGAATGAAAACGATATCATTAATGCTATCGATAAACAAAACTTTGATATCGAAGAAGAAAAAGAAATTGATGATGATAAAGTAAATTCTATCAATCCAGATGAATTAACTCAAGAAACTAGAGAAGAATTTGCTGTTGGCAATGTAGATATTATTGATTATCCTACAGAAAACTATAAATCTTCTATTGATACTATCAATAATAAATTCCCATCTGAAATTAGAGATGAAAAATTATTAAATGATATTATTCATTCATTAATTGCTACATCTACTATTACTATTAAGATTAATAAGATGAGTCGTGCTATCTCTCAACAAATTAATCGACATAGAGCAGCTATTACTCAAGAATCTCAACGATACGTAAATGTATCTGATTGTGAATTCATCAATCCTTGTAAATTTGACCCTAATAAATATCCTAACCCAAATCCTGAAATTAATATCAAACTATTTGGTAATGAAGTTAAAACTAACGTAGAAGAGTTGGGTAAAGAATTAATTAAGATTTATGGTCAATTATTAGATCAAGGATTGTTAAAGCAAGATGCTCGTGGTTTCTTACCATTCAATGCTGAATCTAGTGCTTATTATACTTTCACTATGTCTGATATGATTCATTTCTTATCAGTTCGACTCCATAAATCAGCCCAACCTGAAGTACGAACAATTGCAAGCTTCATTTACAGTTGTTTGATTAAAGATGTATTCACTGATAAAACCATTATTGATATCATTGAGTACAGAATTACTAATACTGAGGTGATTTAATGGCTCGAAACGCTAATTACATTGTCGAAGGTAATTATGATAAACCAGTAACTGAGATTAATATCAAAGAAGTTCCTGACTTTAACATATCCGACTTCGACTTTGAAGACGAAAAGGCTTTATATAAGTATATTCGTCGAGTAGAAACTGTTTGTCGTCAATCTTTTGAATATAAACAGTTTATCTATTTCTTGAAGAATTATGGTAATATGAATAAGTGCTCGTTCATGAAATTCTTAGATACTCAAGACATTCCTAAATTGAGAATCGAAATTCATCACGAACCTATCACTCTATTCGATATTGCTTTAACTATCTTTAGAAAAAGACAAATGAATGGTGAATCTTTGCATGAAGATATGATTGCAAAAGAAGTTATGTATCAACATTACAAACTACATGTAGGTTTAATACCATTAACTACTACAGTACATGAAATGGTTCATAACCAATTCCTATTCATTCCAACACAAGCAGTTATGGGTGCTTGGGATAAGTTTGTAGAAGAGTATAGACAATATATGCCTATCGATACTCTTTCTAACCTTGATTCTATTATTCAACATTCAGAAAACTACGATCCTGAGAAGGAAATGGCTATTTTGAATGCTGGATTTGTAAGAATCAATGTAGAAGATGATGGATATCAAGCTTCTACAGAAGAACTCTTCAATTATCTTAAATCTGTTTATAATGATTTAGAAGAACGTAGGAATAAATAAGATATACCATGAGGTTACCCAATATTGGGTAACCTCATATCTTTCGCAAAATTGTAATAGTCTGAAATATTGGTTATATAATATAAAAGTGAATAAAGAATAATTTAATTTATTTTAGGAGGAATTTATCATGGCTGAATTATGGTTACTAGTTTCTATTCATTTTGTTATTATTGCTTCTATTTGTGGTGCTTTTGGCTATTATTTCCACAAGATGTATGTGGAAAATAAGATTGCTGAAGCTGAATTAAGAGCTTGTGAGTATCGTACTACTCACATGACAGCAGAAGCTTTGAAGGAGATCATCAATCGATGATCTCCTGATCATCTCTTTTATTTTTTTATAATTAAACGAATTTATGAGCGTATATTATATAAAAGAAGAAAGATATGTCTTCAATATATTTTATAAGAAAGGAGGTCAAAATCAAATGTTGTTAGATTTTGACAATGCTGTAAATATTTTTACAGATTGTAGTACTTATCGTGGTGAGTCTGACAAGACTCTAGTAAGTTGTGGCTACTGTGTAGTAGTTGACAACGAAATTGTCGAGCATAATAATATCATTGTAGATGATAGTAACAATGCTCAAGGTGAATTGTTTGCGATCCTTATGGGCGTAATCGCGGCAAACAGATTTAAAGAAAGAGGCTCTCGTATCAACCTCTTTAGTGATTCTAAGACGTCTATTCGTTCTTTGACTCATAATGTATTCAATTGGTACGATAATTCTTTGAAATCCGATACTGGTGGCTTTGTTAATATCAGAGGCGATAGTATCAAGTATCAAGAATTATATTTAAATATCGTCGAAGAGATCGTATCTACAGGATTGAAGATTAACTTCTATCATGTACGTTCTCATAATCGTTATCATCAAGAAAGTGTACATATGGCTCGCACTTACTTTAATAAAGTAAATAAGACCAATACTTCTGATGACATCGTTCGTGATATTATCTATTATAACAATTTTGTCGATAAGATGACTCGTCATCGTTTACATGATGTATGTCATGATGATTCATTTGAACGAGAAAACTATCGTCAATTCCGTTATCCTGTTACTAGACAACCTAGCAGATTACAAATTGAATCTTATAGAAGTCTAGTATGTTAAAGAAGAAGGAGGGATTTGAATGTACTTGGATGGATTCAAGACATTTATGGATGAAGTCCCACGAACCCAACCTGTAGAAGCTAAAGAAGAATTCGAATGGTTTAATGGGTTTGATGGAATAGAACCAGATCCAATTAAAGATCCAATGCGGATGCCTGTCAACTTCACTGGAGAACTACCTACGGTATTATATTCCAAAGAAGATATGATAAATAATATGCATCCAAATGACCCATGTAGATGGGAACAAATCCGACAAAGTATGGAAAATCCATATTATGGTCAACAAAATGCAGAATATCTGCAACAAATGGCACAAATTAGAGCACAACGCTACTTTAGACCTTCAATGATACCAGTACCACCTAGAGTTATGGAACAACGAGTACAACAACAAACTCAATATATCAATAACCGCGGTCCTGTAATGTATCCACAATTTGAAGATCCATCTATGCGTGCATCCCGCTGGGCTCAAAAGTTCAAAAACAAAGTTGAAAATAAAATCAACAGTCCAGAAGAATTGGCTAAACGTTATTACTATAAGCAACATGAAAAAGACCGTTACGATAAAGCAACTGGTATTAATATTGATGAAGCAATGCGTGAAGACAATTTTGAACATTTAAAGCAATTGAATATTGATGCTTACAATGAACGTAAGAACAATGCAAATGCTAAGAATGATAATGCCGAAGCATTTAAAGGCGTTTCTATGAATAAAGATGATCTTAAAGCCAATGGTTTCAAAGTAACCAGAGATAAAGCTAAGACACCTTCTATTCCAGTTAAATATCTAACACCTATTGGTTCCACTTTAGAAATTCATGAAGATGGAACTACTTATGAATGGGATCCTGATGGTGGTCAAAGTGTTATGTCAACACCTCCAGCATTAGAATATCTAGCTAAATGTCGTATGTTAAATAACTTAGATGCTCATGCTCAAGCAGCAGCATTAAAAGGTTATCATATGAATGATAGCTATAATCAAAATCCTATGCCTACTCCAATGAATCCAGATCCATTGGATAGAACTTATCAACAGTACTATGCAAATGGTCCTGTAATGCATGTAGATCCTACATCTATCGTAGTAGGTTCTCCAACAGTTTCATTTACTACTCAAAGTGGTGGAACTTATACAACTAATATGCCTGGTGTTATCTATAATCCTAATGGTACAGTGAGTGCAGCACCACCATGGGTAAGACAATTCCAAGGTAATTATTATGGTTATCAACCTAGTCCGTGGATTGAAGAATATCGTGAATTAACTGACGAAGAAATCCTCTCAGAAAACTATCCAGTTTTGATCCTGAACGATCACGATAGAGAATTAGCTAAAATCATTGATGCTCGTAAAGCAAAACGTGCAGCTATTAGAGCAGCTAAGCCACAAAGTATCGAAGAAGCAAACTTATATTGCCGGAGAATGAAAATAGATCCCGATACTGGTTACGAAATCTATGAAAGCTTAACAATCTATCCACCAGAAGGCAAATCTCATACATGTACTCAAGAAGAACTTGATGCGTTGAATACAGCGTTAATCGAAAAAGAGCGAAAGAATCTTAAGGAACTTCGAGAAGACAGCATGAAAATGGCTGCAGGTATTGATGACAGTGCTGTATTAGCTGAAGAAATTAATCGTTACTCTACAGAATATGCTCTATTAGTAAGATGGGCAAGAACTAACTTAACTGAAGAAGTTTATCGTGAGTTCGCTAAACTTATCTTACAACAACTTATTCTTCTTAGAGAAAACGATCCAGCAGCTGATTTGAAATCTGGTATCATGATCACAGGTACAACTATCGTTAGAACTCCATGTAGAGAATCCTCTGAATTGGATGTTGCTGTGATGGTTGCAGGCGAAGTCGAACATCTTGGAAGAATGAAAGAAGCAGCGAAAGAAGATAATAGTCTAGACGAAGATGAAAAAGCACGTGTAGTTAAACGATTGGATAAAGCTATTAAAGAAATCTCTGCTATCTATGATGAGTACAAAGATAAAGACGATCCTAAGGATAAATCTGACGAACGGATGAAGTATAATAAACTATTTAGGAATATGGTAGACGTATCTACTATACCTCATAGGTTATTAGCTTATAAGCAAGTATTCGAAGCACTTAATAGTAGTCTAACTCCTATTAAACAGATGATGCTTGCATCATATATGTCATATGCTAAGCATGCAATGAGGATTAATGGTGAATTCGATTTAAATAACTTTGTTAATTGGTGGAATAAACCATTATTAGATCAAATTAATTCTGGAGCTAGAAGTACGTTTAAATCCAGAATGAATCCATATGGTAGAAAACCTGCGTTTGATTACTTTATGGAAAACTCTCATAAATTTGTTTCAGCTGAAAAGTATATCAGTGATGTACGTGCTCAATTGAAACGTAACTTCGATCAAATTGACCAAGGTGCTCTTATGAGTGCTAAGACATTTGATGAATATAATGACGCATTAGCTCGCATCATGCCAGCAGTGCGAATGTCCTATGATCCTTTTATTAATCCTGACGGTGCAAAACGCTTCAAGAAAAAGGATACTCGGGATATGCACAACTATGATAGAAGTAAATATGAATACTTGGGTATGCTAAGTGATTATTATCATGCTATCGGTGCAATTGACGTACCACATGATATCAAAGACAAAACGTGGTTCGATACTATTTATAATCAAAAAGAACGGGGGTTGATTTAATTGGAAGAACGTGTTCTGATTGATCATAACCTTAAAATTGATTTCGATAAGATGAATCAACTTCAAGATAGGTCTAAGTATTTTACTAGACTTTTTGATGCGATGACTTATCAACCTTTATTGTCATTGATAACGTATGAAGATATTATTGCTCTTCATATGTTATTCAATGATCCAGACTTTTGTGATAAACCAAGATCCCAACAATTAGAGTTAGCTGATTCCATTATGAAACCGAGAGGATTTTCTCGGATTCATAGTGGAACTAACCGTATTGTATATGGCTCCAGTGATCATCCAACCATTGTCTTAAAAGTAGCTACTGATGCTCAAGGCATCTCAGACAATGATGATGAAGTTTATAACCAAGACTTTCTTAAACCTTATGTACCAAAGGTTTATGAAGTCTCTGAATGTGGTACCGTTCAGTTGGTTGAAAGAGTCCAGCCTATAAAGAATAGGCAAGAATTTTGGGATAATAGACATCAGATTTTCCATATTCTTTATTCGTTTACACATATAAAGAAATATCTCGTTGAAGATTTGGGATCTGCTTTCTTTATGAACTGGGGATTACGCAAAGGCTTTGGTCCAGTTATTCTAGACTATCCATACGTATATAAGTATATACCAAGTAGATCTAGATGTATTGCTGTTGATGAAGTAACAGGTAAGATGTGTAATGGTACAATTTGGTACGATGATGCTATGAATACCATTGTATGTCATAAATGCGGTAAACGATATTCTGCAAAGGATATTGGTGCAAAGCTTAAGAAACGGCAAGTTTCCGACAAAGAAATTCTAGAAATGTTTGGTGCAAATTTAGAAAGTGACAATCTTTTTGACAATGTTATAATACATGGTTATTCGAACAAAGATGCTGCTCTTCGTATTAAACCAGACGAAGCAGAAACTATTAAGAAAACCGAAGTAGAACCTAAACTTAAGGCACCTGAAACTAAGGTTCCTAAGTTTAAAAAGTCATGTAAGATTGCAAAGGATTTCTAAGGGAGGTAATTATGTTTTATCCTAATAAGGGAATAAAATGGGGCAGAGTATTCCTATCATGTAATTGGAATGAACTGTCAAATGCTTTATATAACAATATCAAAGTTGTTGTACTAGATGATGATACAGAAAAGTATCGTCGAATTGGTTGTAATATTATGAGCATGCTATTGCCTCCATACGAAGCAATAGATGCTGAATGCAATCAACAATTTGAATTAGCTGGTCAAATTTATCAAGACTATCTACTACGTTCTGAAAATGCTTTAGCTCCAATAGCTAATATCATTGCAGCTACTTATGTAGAAAAAGATATCTTAATCTTTGTCCCACCAGATGAAGCTAAGAGTCTAAGTTTTATAAATGTATTAGCTGAAACTCTTTATAGTGTATATGGTATTCCATGTGCAACGTTAAGCGATCCTACATCTAATCCATTCTATGATGATACTAACTTGTATACTCTATCCAACCGCGTTGAATTGATGTATGCTTGTAATATTATCTCTTTGGATACACTATGTGATTGCCATCCATATACAGATTTAAATCCTATCATATTCCCGCGATTGGTATATGATTTAGGATATCCGAATTTAGAAGGAATGCATCCTAACCAAATTCAAGCATATTTCAATACAATGGTATTCTCTAGAAAAGACCAACGTATTGAATTATTTAAACAAGACGTAAACGAAATGAAGAATATGATATTCCCATTTGTAGAATTAAGAGATTTCGTTCGTCAACAACCAGAAGACGCTGTTAAATAGGGGGACAAAGCAGTGAAGAACAACATTACAATCGTAGTATATAGCCAAGTTAAAGAAAATATTGAAAAGTTTGCTAAATTGATGGATACTTGTTCTAAGAAACATCAAGAAGAATATAAAGATAATCTTTATGATATCTTATTCGAATCTAGTGAAGTCACTATTGGTGATTTAGTAGAAAAAGCAAACCAACCAATTTATCCTACTAACAATATTACTTTTGGCTATCATGAATACATAGAAGAAGACAAAGATCCTAGCTATGTAGTTATCACTGCTCACTGTCCTGATTCAACACCGCATCTTGGCTTATTCGAATTATTCTGTATTGCTTATGGTTGTAAAGTAGTCTTCGAATTCATTTCTGAAGACGGAACCAAACGTATCAATACGGACAGAAATTACGAATATTTCACACCAGAAGAAATCGAATGTGATCTAAATGGGGATAAGTCTTTAAAGAATAAGTATCACTTAACTTATAAAGATTTTGATTCTATGATCACATTGATTTCTGGTCTGGTTAATATTGGCAGACATATTGGTGCTGAAAAGGCAAGAGGTTTCATAAACAACCTTAAAGAAAATGGGGTTGCTAGAGAAACAGATGAAGCTGGTAATTTGTATTGGGTCGAGTCCTTTACTCCACATTATGATGGTAGAGAGATTACTCTATCTACCGTAGCAGATTAAAGAAAGAGGAAGAGAATGATTGTATTCGTTCCAACTAACCCGGATCCAAAAATCGTTTTAGGTGAAGATCCTAGGTTATTTCATGCTCTTAAAGAAAGAGATAATACGTTCTTCTACAACATTCTCTCCCAATATAGTATAGGGATAGCTTTAAATAAGTTTATCCCTGATACTGAAATGTGGTGGGAAGATGAAGAACAGTTTACATTCAACTATATGAACTTTTTACGGTTTACTCCTATTCCATTCTACTCTATTCTTACTATATTGATGCATCAATATATGAACGAAGATGTAGTTGTAGTTTGTGATATGAGTGATGATAGAAGACTACAAATAATCGAATGTATTATGGCTCATATCTATGAACGTTATGGATGTAGAACTTCTATAGTTTCTACATTGGAAGACTTATTATATGCAGACCCTTCCGAAATAGAAAACTCAGCTAATTTTATCTATGATAAAGAATTCTATCTAAGTGAAGTCATTGACGCGGATGAATTACAAAAACAAATCATTAATATTGAAGAGATAAATGGTTATCAAATTTAGTATTAATGATTGGTGGTGTATATTCGTTGCGGAATGTGTTTTCTCGTAACAAATACTCTTTCACGTTACCGTATGAATTTAAAAAATTATTTGATTCTTATTGTGATATCGAAGGTATTAACCTCAACATTTTTATGGAAGAAATCTTCTTGGAATTTAATAAAATGAGACCTTACAGTTTTAGAAAAAAGAAAAGACGCTATCTTCCTAAAAGAGTTAAACTAATCTCTGAAGTTAATTGTACTTTAGAAAACCATAATATTATATTTGATTTCATAGCTAAGTGTAGAAAGAATGGATTCTCAGAAAAGAATGTACTCATTACACTAGCTATGAATAAAATATATAATACTAAACTTCGCAAAGAAGTCATAAAAGTTTGTAATATCGTTTCTAGCCATCTAGCGTTTGAATCAAACAAATTAGATGAATCCAAATATATTAATCTAAATATAGAACGAAAATATTATGACCTTTTATTAAAAAGATCTAAGAAATTTGAAATTCATAGACACGATCTTTTGAATGATATCATTATAGAAAATTTCATAGATGAGTTTTACAAAAATGGAAATATCCATATCCCTTGTTGGTATAAACATAGATTGGAGAAAGGTGAAGAGACTACTAAAGTTTGTTTAAAAATCTATAAACCTATCTACGAACTATGTAAAACGATCGGAATGGTTGCTAATAGAAGCACTTCTAACATAATTAGATTTATGATTACTAAAGGAGTATTCGATATTGGCAATGTACGAAAAGGATCTATTCTTAACGGATGATTCTATAATAATAAATAGAATTATAAGAGAATATGATATGAGCAAAGCCAATATCAATATTCTCTTATATAAAGGATTGATCACTCAAGATCAATTCGACAAATACTATAACATGCCTAAAGGTCTTAGGGAAAGAACTATCGGCACTCTTCAACGAGACTATCCTAAAATAAACCAGGGATTAAAAGATGGTTTTGTTGAAGCAAGAAAAATGTTATTCGAATCGAATAACCTAAATGAATCTAATGTAGTTGCAGTAAAGAAAGATGCTGTATTTACCTTAGATAAATATTTAGAATACAATCAATTTAAAAATTTGGTATTTCTCAATAAGAATACTTATAGCTCATTTATCCAAGCTTATAAATTAGAACTCTATTATAGTAAATTCACTGATAGTATAGATGTAAAAGGTATAGGGGAGTTGTCCATCGTAAAGCATCAAAACTTTATGATAGATTTCCTATGCTATCTCTTCAATATTTTAGAAACTACTTCTTTGAATAATACTATAATAATTTTAAAAGAGTTTCTAGAAAGCTACCGAAATGGTGAACTTGAGCTAGGGTATTATCGAGAATTCAATAATAGATCAGAGTTCTGTACCAGATACAAGATAGGTGGTCAAAACATGTATATTCAAGATATTGGTATGCAAGACTCAGAAGTTTCTTCGTCTTATGTATTAAATAAATTGGATATATCATACAACTATCTTTTACTATCAGAAGTACTGAGAATATTATTGTCACGGTATTTATAAGGAGCTATTATGATTAAACGAAATATTGATATAGATGGAACCGTTAAAGAAGTTCCATCTATTCTGAAACCAATATACAAACTACTTGGAATTGGTACTCTAAGTGCTAAATTCTATGTAGATATTTGGAACCCAGAAACTAATGAGACATGTGTTGATATTTATATCAAATTCAATAAAAAGAGAGTTGAAGATATCACAGAAATGGAATCTGAAATTCTTTCTATTGTACAAGATGCTTGTCTTATTCATAATATCCCTGAAGCAGATCTAATAGCTCCTAAACTTACTTACGCTATAGCACACCCTATGGCTTTAGCTATGGTGGATGATGCTTTCTTGGAATCAGACATGTTCATTGAAAAGTATTATACATATACTGTCGATGAAGGTGGATTATATTTTAAAAGAAGATAAGATATAGGAGTACCCAATATTGGGTACTCCATATTCTTTCGTTAAAGTAAAGGATGGTAGTCAAAATGATTGAAACTAGTATCAATATTAATTCTAATGCGGTAGCTGTTAGACATAATACTTTTGAAAGATTTATGAATTTAATGAATTCATTACCTAAGAAAGTATCCGAAGCAGCTACTTTTAATAATACAAATGGCTCATTCATAAAATTATATCATAATCAAAAGAGCAATTCTATTGATGTATTTTATGGTGGTACAACTCATATAGGTACATTTACAGAACCAATGAAATTTGGTAAAATATCGACTGGATTTAATGGTCATAATGTATTGGACTTCTATTTTTGACTTTTCTGTATCTATTTCAATTAAAGAAGATGGTAGTTATTATTATAACGATCATTCTGGATTCTTTAATTTGATGAATAATCTTTTAGAAGATAATATCTTTAAAATCAAAGAGGTATAAATATTATGATTATTAAAGCAAAAGAGATTTCAATAGAAATCAAAGAAGATTCTATTAAGAAATTTAATGAGTGGAAATCAAATCTTAATACTACACTATTCAGAGCTGATGTAGTTTATGAAACTGATACTTATGTAGTTAAAGCATATTATTGTGCCAGCTCAGATAGAGTATATATTTACTCTCAAGATAAAAATTCTACTCTATCTGAAGTTTCTAATTTCTTAGGTGTAGGAGCTCCAAAAGAATTTAAAGCAGGTGGATATTATATATTACCTATAACATTCTCTGATGAAATTCTATTATGGGCTCAAGGTAGTAGTATTATCTTTACTGACTATCGTAAATGTATCGAAGTATTAAAAAGAGTTACCGGCATTGAAATTAATTTAGGTTTCGGTGGCGAAGATTTTCCAATTTAGTTAATAATTAAGGAGAGTTTTATTATGATGATTCCATCAGTTTATAAATTTGAAGTTACTTTAGATAGAGATCAAATCGAAAGATACAACAGATGGAGATCTAATCTCCCTCATACATCAGAACGTTCTATTATCAATTGGGTTTCTAAACCATTTGATGATGATGTCATGTTGAGAAGTTATTATGACCAAGAGTCTAATACAGTTGTTGTATATAGAGGTGATGGAGCAATTAATAAATTTAGCGAATACCTAATTCTTAGCGAACCTGTCGTAAGAAATGGTGGTGATTTAGCTGAGATGATGATTACTTCATCTGATCGTATTCTTATCTTGTCGGTGTTAAATAAAACAGTTTATGATGGTATGAATTCTGGTGTGAATCCCCATCTTAAATTGTTGAATATCATCTTAGGTACAGATTTTGAAACTTCTGATGATAATCCTGTATTTTAAGAGAACAATAGAGAGTAGCCAATATTGGCTACTCTCATCTTCTTTTATTTTTTACATAATTTGGTTATCATTATTTAGATATTGGATAGTAGAAGTATATCTATTATCTTTTGGAGCTCTATTTCTTTCAGTTTCCATACGTTCTCTATCTAAATTAGTATTAACTGCAATAACATGATTCATTACCATGATATTTATTCTATTGGCAATTACATCATATACAGATTCTTCTTTATACTTGATAGAAAGCTTTTTAAATAAAGTAGGAGAAATTCTAGCAGATACTAAATCTACAATTTTATTTCTAATCTTAGTTTCAGCATCTGGTGATATTTGATTTAATCCATCGTAAGATGAATAAACTAAATACTCTTCAAGACATTCACTTATGAAGTTATCTAATTCCATTCTAACTTCATTAACTTCAATTCCCATATAGAAAGTTTCTTCTTTAAAAGCTTGCTTTTCTCTCATATCATATAAGAAAGTAATTATAATAAGAGAAGCTTCTAAAGCCCCAATAATAATATACTCTCTAGAAAAGAAAGCCAAGATAGCCAATAGAATAGAAACCATAATCAAATGGTCTCTAATAAACTTTCCTGTATTATTTACTTTGCTTTTAATACTATAAGCAGTATCTTGTTTCCAATATTTGATAGTTCTATTTAAACTAACTAAGTCGTACTTAGTATACGTAGATAAAATTCTATTTATAAAGTTCTTCATTGTATCCTCCAAATTAATTATAATATTCAAATTAATATTGTGTAGAAAATGTAATAATTATCTACGTTACCAGAAGTGGAATTTGTAATAGTTTGATTTTTCAATGATATATTATAATAGTGAAAGAGGTATAAAGTGTATCTCAAAATGTATTTTATTTTAGGAGGTTTCATATTATGAAATTAGCAGTAAAAGTATTAAAAGTTGTTTTCTCTATGGGTTTAATTTATTTAGCAGGCGAATATTATGGCAAGTCAGTTGCTGAAGTTTACCTTGAATTAACTGATCCAAAAAGAAAATAGTACAATTTACTATGTTATTAAAGAAAGAAAAGAGGAATTTTATTATGTCTACAAAAACAGTTTTAAAAGTTATCTTTGGTTGGATTTTATTGATTGGTACTATGTACCAAGCTAATGTTGTTGGGAAATATGTTGGTGAAAACACAGCCAAGTTAATCTTGGATGCAAAATCAAAATAGCGTAAATAAGGGATACTCAATATTGAGTATCCCTATATCTTCTTTTATTTTTTGCTATTTTACTACGTTCCGAAATAATGATTGTTAAGTTCGCTCCATTGTACGATATTGTCTCGTAATTCAAGCAACTTCATTATTTTTTCTTCGTTTTCGTTTTGATCATAGAGATCGTTCTTGAGCATATAGTAGATTTTATCAGCAATAGGTTTACTGATACCATATTTATATCTATCTAATAGCTCCCACCATTTACCAAATCCTAAATAAGATGGAACTTTGAAATTATCCAATCTATCATGATAAATATAATGACATGTTTTACAAAGCATTACCACATTTACTCGATGAGCTTCATGTTCCATTCGAATCATCTCGGCTAAATCAAAAGAAGTAAGAGTACCATATGTATTTAGAGTATGCTCACAAATAATGTAAGCAATATCAAAGATAGTCAATACATGATGATGCATCTCTAAACTAGCAACTTCTTTTTCTCCAGTTACTGTGATATGTGGATGTAATTGACATCGGTCCAAACCTAAATCAAAAATTAGGTGTGCTTTATAGTGCTTATAGAAGGCACTAGAGCGGAACCGACTAATTGCAGAGTATAGGAATTTACGATATAAATCCACATCCATCAAAGTCTCTTTAGATTGAGAAAAATCAATCTCATAAGGAGAATTTGGTGAACAGAGTTTTGGATTAAAATCATCGTATGTGAAAATCCCAGGGAACTCCTCTTT
>QWBZ01000879.1_pt1 | contig 14242 bp, 13 predicted proteins | sample 1972441 | NCBI WGS metagenome assembly QWBZ01 (sample SAMN09866721, study PRJNA288562) | Human oral metagenome isolate term6_saliva, whole genome shotgun sequencing... | isolation source: mouth | host: Homo sapiens | place: USA: California
CTTTTGAACCCAAGAAACACAAGAGCGTGTTTCAAGCAGCAGTATCCACGTGTACTCTCAAAATACTCTGTTGTGGCTACAATCTGGCTACACAGAAAAAAAAGAAAGTTTATAAAGAACTATGATACAAGGAGATACAAGGAATATTCATTTTCCTCTCTCTCCGCAAACAAGGGTGTAAATCAACGAGTTACGTGATTTACACCCTTTATTACACCCGAAAAGTTTACAAAGGAAGGATATTACATTGTGTGGTTCTAAGAATACCATCGACCAGTACTTGCAGTTGATATGTGTATTCGTATGCCATCTCCTGCATGTTTTCAACGCGGGATTGCATAATCCACTATGACGATGGTAATTTCAAATAAAGAATACTTGTAAGGTCATAGTGGATTTATGTTGTATTACCTTCTTTCCGAAAGAAAATCTTGCAATGATATTGTTTTTATACCTAGACCAAGTGCCTTCGATTGCAAGAGGTTGTCTGATGTTAGCAATATGGGATTCTTATCTTCTGCTTTATATTTCAATGCAACAGAAAGAATAAGACAATCGGCCTTTTGTGCATCAAATCCTTTTGGAAGTAATGAGGAATCCCCTTCTTCCATGCTGGAATAGTTATTAAGAAAGGCTTTGTTGATATTTTTTACTGCATCGCTTAGTGCTTTCTTGTCTATACTTTGTTTCAATTTTAAGCGATCGAGTTCCTCCAATACTGTAGTCGGTATTACGACTTTGTATTTTCCTACTTTTGAGATAATCGTTGGACATTTCACAAAAACATTGGTGTCAATTATAAAGATATTCTCTTTATATTCAACTATTTCTTTCAAAGGTTTTTCCGGAAGAGAAATTTTTCCGAGAACGGTCACCTTCAAATCACCAGCAGTTATGGTCTGAGTCGTGGAAGGCTTGAATGTTGCAACTTTGTTTTCGTCGATTTTCAGAAAGAAACGTCTAACTTCATCTGACATGATGCTTTTAAGAATCATCCTATCTGCTACAATAATTGTACAACGGCTTGCACGAGAGGTTGCGACATTGAAAAGTTCACTCTCAAGAGAATAACTCACAGAAGCATTGGGGATGAGAAAAATGGTATAATCGACTGTTAATCCCTGAATTCTATCTACTGTTTCTATTTTAAGATTATCAGGAATTTCCTCACTTTGCAACTTCGTCATGAATGTCTTTTGCAGTTCCTTGACTGTTTCTTTAAACTTAGAAAGAATTGCTATTGTGGCATCCGAACATTCTGTAAAGATTCGTTCTGTCAAATCATAGATTGCGTTTAATGCGTTATTAGGCTTCTTATTACCAACCTCAAGTTCTAAAAATAGGGAAGACGGTCCACCCTGTTTATTCAACTCATGCAATGAGGTCTTCACTTCATCAATCTTTGCAACAGAATTTAGCTCATTGTTGTAGAATATACCAGTGAAATCTGCTCCACGTTTTGTCAAACGAAATGTATCACTCAACATAAATGTAGGCATAACGATATTATTGCAAAGAGTGTCAAAACCCTTCACGATAGGGTTCCACCCCTGCGTGTTTATTTTGTCTTCATTGGTTTTTATAATAGGAGCAAGTTGATTTTGGTCTCCTATCCATACCACTTTTCTTCCCAACTTCTTAGATGCAGCAATCATTGGTAGCAGTGCCTGACTGGCTTCGTCCATGATGACATAGTCAAAAGGAATCATTTCTTGCACGTCTTTTGCCCAGCCACTTGAAATATAAAACGTAGCAAGAGAAAGATGGCCTGACGCAGCATTGCAAACATTTCCTTCATTAGGCATTAAATTGGGTAGTTCGTGCCTTTCATCTATAGTCAAGCTTGTCTTCGAGATTCTACCATTTCTGAGATACGGCTCTAAATCTTCTTTAGAAGCAACTACTTTTAAAGCTTCATTTGTGAGGGCTGTTACCAAAACACTTTTTCCTTTAGACAAAAGTTGTGCTATCAACTTTGCCATTCTATATGTTTTCCCCGTTCCAGGAGGACCTTGAATAGCAACATGATTATGAGATTCCAAACTTCTCAGAATCTGAATGTTCAAGTCTTCTGTCGCAGTAACCCTTTGAGGATTCCATACACTTTCCCCCTCTGTATAATCCAAAATTTCATTTATTGTGTCACGTTCAGAGTTTTGGACTATGTCTTTCAAATTAAGGATGTATTTCAATGGAGGGTCATTAGGACCAAATGCAATAATAGGATGTTGGGATTCTAGTAAGTCTGCAAAATCAATGGTCGTATTCTTTACTCCTATCAAACAAAAATCTGGATTTTCCGATTTTGAAATCCAAGCGCAATGCACATCAGAGTAATTGCTTTGATATTGTTCCCGAAGAACAGCCCAAGACAAGTCTCCCCAATTCTTATAACTAGCCATTTCTCCTATAAAGCAGGATGCAGTCCAGAAAGAATTTTTACGTGGCAAATTGTCTGAAATACGCACTTTGAAAATGGCAAAGTCTCCTCTAAATCTAATAAATTTACCTACAAAAACTTCTCCACGTTCTTTAAGAACTGTAGCTTTAGTTCCTATCAAACGGCCATATTCTTTCATCTGAGTATCATACTCAGATGAAAGAAATGCTATATAATCTTCTCTCTTAAGCTTCATAGTTAAAGGTCATCATCACTTGTTTGAACTTGAGAACCTTGCTGCTTAGCATAAATGTCACGAACACTTGTGGCGTTTGTCGCAATATGGAATTTATCAAAGTCAAAATGTAGCTCTTTGAAGTAATGAAGTGTTTCTGCGAAAGTTGAAACTCTATCCGTAAATTCTTCTTCATTCAAATTCACAGAGCTGAAAGTGATAGAAATCTTGGATTGGTTCATGATCAAATCACCCTGAGGAATTTCAACGATATCCAACATTCCATTAACTCTAGTGTACACCAAAAGCTTGGCGTCATCCCGAACTACTGCATCCCACTCCTCAGGGTTAATCTTAAAGGTCGCTGTGCGATCTTTATAGCTTTTGAGAACGATGTTACGGTTTTCACCTGTTTCATCAGTGATGCATATTGTAGAATAGCAATAAGGTTTCCCCTCATTGTTGCATTCTCCATATCCTTTGGGGAAGGTCCAATCATAGCGAATTTCCATTAGTTTCCGCTGAGCCTCAAGCTGGGCTTCGTACATTTTTCTCTTTGAAATCTCGTTTTCTCTGGAATTAATTTCTACGTTTTTTTCTAGTAGATGAGGGATTTCTTTTATAATCTCCTCAATACTATAAGATTGATTTTCATCTAAGAAACGAAGCAATTCCTTAGCCTTATTCAAATCGTCTATACTATTATGTTCTAGGATTTCCTTGACTACATGAATTTTAGAGTCCTCTTGCTGCACAATGGAACTGACAAGATCCATGGTTGGTCCTTCTCCGAGTGAACCTACTATAAGAGAACTTTTTTTCTCCTTGAAGTAAGGCATAATATCCTCCAATCTTTCAATGCTATTACACAGTTCTCTTATTGTGAAAATCAAAGCACGGAAATCTTTGTCCTGCTTGTTCCCGTCGTAATCTTTAATCTTTTCGTCTACATATTTACCAACTTCAGTTAGCGTTATAGGTGTTGTCTCAAGGTAGGATGTTATGCTAGAGTCAAGTGAAAAGACTTCTTCTCTAAAATCACGATTAAGATATCTGTTTTTTGCACACAAATCCTTCAATTCCTCTGGAATACTATCATCCTTACATACATCATGGAACCTACAGAAGTTGTTATTTTGGTTTAGCCAGATGCCTATACCATGGTCTTTATCGGTAATTATGCTCCAGTATTTTTTACTTTTATAGTCATGCAGGAATACAATGAATTTGTCTACCCAGTGAATAAGCTCTTTTGTATTCATTGCCTTATCCTCGCCCATAAAGGTCTGAGACAATTCTTTAAATCCATCAAGGTTGACAGAATTTGCTATTCTCTCAGCTAAGAGTTTTATGTAATACTCTTGTGCAAATCCCCAGTTGAAGCCAACAGATGACTCGATGTACTTAGCTTCTTCAAATTTGTATCCAGAAATTGTTTTTGCAAAATCATATAGCTTACGCTCCTCAGGCTCGCCTGAATCCTGCTTTACCAAGATGCTAATAGTGTAACGAGCGATGATTTCCTTTGTACTATCATTACTCTCGTTAAATACATCTTTTACATACTCATAGATATCTTTGATGGAGAGAGGGTCTTGCTGCTCATAACCAAGAATGGATCTGTGCAGAAGCCTAAGGCGACAGGCATCAAGAGGTTTGTTGGGACTCTTCGCAAGATTGCCCAAATCCTTGAATACCTCTGGAATAGAGCTGTCATAACGCAGTTCACTCAACTTCTTGAAGTTCTTTTGCTGATTTGGGAACACTGCCTGTTCCTTAATCAAATCACCATAGGAATTATCACGATAGAACTTAAGGTAGTCATTCAACCACGTAAGGGTCTCTTCCTCTGTCTTTTCTGCAACAAAAAAAGTTTTAGCCATTGCAGATACAGACTCTTTTTTTACTATAGCCAAATAGCTGTTGGAAAACCAATGGTTATCTGCTTCCTTCCATAAGTCTGTCTCAGACACATCTACCGTTTCTCGGACTTGCATCGTACGATACGACTCGCAGAATTTGTATATGTCTTCTCTCTTTTTTAAATAGGCATGATTATCCGTATTAGGATAAAGAGAAAGTAAGCTATACGTTACTTCTGATTTTACATCGATAGTTTTGCCATTCTTACAAATATGCTCCCCTTGTTTGACATACTTATTCAGTTCTTCTATCATTTCCTTCAAACTGAAAGACTGAAGTGTATTTCCAAATATGGTTGCATCCACACAGACATCCATAAGTGTGTGCTGAATAGTAGCATTATCTTGGTTTACACTATTGTATATAGATTTTAGAATTTCAGGAATACGAGAAGAGTGGTCAGTCCTCAAATCTTTGAGTAACTTAAACTCACCCTTTTGATTAGGGATGATAGCGTATTGGTCAAAATCAACAAGTAGGTTCTGGTCTACAAGGAATATATAAAGTTTGTTGAGCCATTCCAGTGTATCAGATTCTGTCTTTTCAATCTTATTGCATAGATTAGAAAGATTCTGTAGATTCGCCAAATCAGTGAGAAAATCATCTTTCTCATACTTTAATTTTGTTTTCCAACTATCATATTCGTGACGAACAACCTCAAGCCAGCCATGCAGGTGTTCAAACTTAGGCAGTACTCCACGACCAATATATCGACCATCAAGAATATGGAAGAATATTTCATTGATCTCCTTGGAGGCAGTGCCAGAAAACACCGGTACAGAGAGATTTCTCAAAAAATCTACGCCAGTCTCAGTTTCTACCAACAGTTCGTCTAGAAGTTGCTTTCTCCATCTCAACTGAAGATTCTTAATCCAAGTTGCAACATCATCGCTATACTTCTCTGATGACTCCGGAATACGTGATGCTGCCAACAAGTATCTGTTAGTCGCATTATGGCTTATGAGCCATTCGTTAAACTTAAATACCGCATCTACTGCCTTATCAACAATCTGTCTGTTAGATACACAGCTTGGGTGGTCTGTGCTATTAATCAACAAACCATTGCGTCGCTCAGTAGGATTAAATTCAAAGCCGTTGAGCGTATAAGGGAAATAAAACTTCTCAGAGCCAATGAGAGGGAAGTCACGATAAAGCACTGGTTGCTTGTAGTCGCGCTTTACTATCTCGTATCTGCCATTGTTCAAAGTTACTTCTGTTATCAATGCTACATCCTCAGTGATATAACTAAGATATGTTTTGTTTAAATTATCTGTTACAACCTTTGACAGACGTACATTGTCACCCAAAGATTCAGAATTGCAGGTGTATACAACGTTCGTACCTTTTACACGATTGATGACACGTACCTGCTTTATCTTCTTTGATTGAGTAACGAGTGTAATAGGGAGAGTGTTGATAAGGTCATCGAGACCGGCAATAGCAGATTTTTGCTTCTCTTCTGTTTTGAGATGATAGGTAAAGACTGTATCGAATGACTGTTCTGTACGATTAACCTCGTAGTTGTCTACTTCCTGATAGGAAGTCTCAATGTGACGAAGTTCCTCCAGTGTGGATTCAATACGTGGTAATAAATCCTCAGAACGATAACCGCTTCTATCTAATCTGATGGAAAAACGACGGTTTACACCCTTATAGGTAACAACACCTTCAACATCAATGATGTCTGAGAGGAGGTGCGTGCATATGAAGCCTGTACCGAACTTGCCAGTCTGTCCCTCCAAGTTCTGTGAGTCCTTGGAACTTACTTGCTGAACCAATCCAGTGATATTCTTAGTCGTAAAGGTGTCACCGTTGTGGCGGAATTTGAGAGTGTCCTGAGATACCAACTCAATCTCCACTGATACCTTATCGAACTTGTTGGGAACATCTTTAGCGTTCTGCAACAATTCCCAAACCCAACGCTTGGCAGAAGCAGATGGGTCTTCTCGAATCTGAGATAGCAACTGCATAATTTTGTCTGCTGTCAGCCTATAATTGTTATAAGCAATCTCGTCATCGACAGTCGTCTGTGTATTTGAATCCATTATATTTTGTCTCATTTATTGATTGACTTGCTTGGGGGCTAAATCTTTCTGTCTGTTATTTCATTGACGACATTATCTCTCTTCAAATTTCCAACCGATTACAATGATATACTGATAAAAATATCAATGTATCTTTACAGCAAGAGTATTTTCAAGAGTTTGCCATGCACTCTCTGTAGTCCCAATTTATTTTATCGGCAAATATACAAACTAATCGGCAGGGAAAAGCATTAGAGACCGGATATTTTACATATACAGAGTAACTTCAATGAAAATGTGAGTCAATAACAGTCTATTTCACTGATTTTTAGCCATTGGAGTGTTGGAGGACTTTCCTATTCAGCCCTATATTTCCCTCTTTTCTTCTTTTCTTGTTTGTAGCCTAAAAACTAAGTTCTTTTGCCGTGTCAGAGCCTTTCAAAAGGGATCCCGAAGGCTCGAAAAACATCATAAAAAACAATGCAACATCAGTGCATAAGAAACAACTATATGCTATGACACTACATGAATTACTCGACAAACCTGTGTGGCAGATGACAGGAGAAGAACTTCTATTTCTGGCACAACACGGAAAAACGTACGATGAGGGAGAGTTTACAGTAAAATCCTCCGCCAAAGAACAAAAACACTTTGTCTATGGGCTTGGCTGACATTGTACGCCTCTTCGGCTGTAGTTTGCCTACAGCTAATCGTATCAAGCAGAGTGGTAAAATCAACCGTACCATTGCACAAATGTCATAGCAGCAGACTTATCAATAGGAAAGGTGAAAGGTATATCCAATCCAACAACCCACACATCAATCATCGCTTACAAATCCTCGCCTTGCGCACGATTAAACTCATTATCATAATACATTGTTATGTAATATTCCCCATTGAACTTCGAAATAGTAAACCACACCAATCTTTTTGACAAATCGTCATCGGCTGGTAACTGGACGTAGGTCGCTTGATACTTTTTTTTATGAACAGTCATCTCATAAGAAATATCTTCTCTGTCCGACAACTCCTCGGCAGAAATCGGCACATACTTCTGATTGTTTGCAAACTGGCGGCACAGTGTGTTATACCTTATCTTTATCTGTCCTTCATCCCAATTATTCTTATCACATACCATTATTCGGTAAACCTTGTTATTATTCGTTGCAATAAACACATCGACCTGCTGTCCATTGAACTCCCCTTTCAAGTAATCAGCAGAAGGATCATACACAAATCCCTTATTTTTCAGTTTCTGAATCATCGAACTCTTACTCCCATCAACAGGGATACCTAAGAATTTCGTTACTTCCTTTTGTGCATACAAAGCTACAGAAAGCATTAGTAAAAATGCAACAGATAGAATCTTTTTCATAATCTACGATATTTAAGTTTTTAATTATATTAATCAATTGATACCTCCCCCCACAAAGCAATATAACTCCGACTATTGCCGTACGTCCTCACTGTTAGAAAACTGTGCCCATTTTCTGGATAGTATTAAAAATTACTCTTTGTTTCTGCTGTGATTGTGAAGCTTTTTAGCAAATATGTTATATGCTTTAATGGAAGACGATGCAAAGATAATAAATTTATCTTAAAATGTTATGTAGAAGGTAAATTTTCAATATAATTACCCGAAAAAAATGACTATTTTATTCAGGTTTTGCAAGATAGCGAAATAATAGCTATCTTTGTATCTGTTAGAACAAACCTATACACGCATTAAAACATAAACATTATGACCTTGGAAGAATACAACCAATTGGATGCCGACTTTGCCCATTGCAGTGGCGAACATTGTAAACAAGCAAACGATTGTCTGCGCCACACCGCCCACACTATGCTTGCGGACAACACACAAAATTGGTATATGATAACCAATCCTAACGTAATAAAAACCAACGGAACTTGCCCACTCTTTATGCTCGACCATAAAGAACGCTACGCATGGGGCATTTCTCGCATCTACGACAATGTGCGCACTGCCGACCTGCGAAGGGTTCGGTTGAGCGTTATGCAATGTTTCGGTTCTGCCACTTATTACCACGTTAAGGAACAACTCCGCGCCATTACTGAGGAAGAGCAACAGAACATTCGCAATGCCTTCATCATAAACGGATACGACGGCAAAAGCATCGAGTTCGACTACTATGAAGAACATTATCCTACACTCATGCGTATGAAACGCTACAAATAAGTAGCTCCCCTACTCTTCTCTCTTACCACTCGCCCTTCATTCTGTATATCTATGTCTTTCATATAAGTTTTTCTATATTATACACATCGGTATAATGAATTATATGAATGAGTATAACTGATTATACCATTTAGTATAACAAATTATACTAACGTGTATAATCTTGTTGATAAAGGCTGTGAAGACTACATCATATAAATATAACGTCTGTTGTATATAAACATATTGATGAAGATTGTTGAAGGCATAAGCTACTCGTGAATATATCGAAAAGATGGATATTAAAGATGCGCATACATTATTAGTCTGCCCTTGATAAGGAATACCCATATACCCGCATCATTTTCAATCAGATAGATAATAACAGTAAGCTATTCTTCGTTGCAACGACCGCTTCAGAAACGAGACGATTTGTAGAGCGCTGTATTCTTGCAGAACAGCTATTAATCCAAAGGGAGATAGCGCTAAAACACAAGAAACCGTGCAAATTCATCTCTCACAAGAAACTCAAAACAAGATCAAAGAACATCAACTTTTTGTTTTGAAGGCACTATTGGAGTATAGTAAGAAGCTCGACCCAAAGTTTGAAGCTTTGCACCAGCTCATCAGTAAGCAACAAAAGCCCATAGAATTTAAGAACTACTCACTATTTGCAAGCGTACAATTAGCCGAGCGTATGCTACTCTTATTGAGCCCTGCAAAGACAAGCGGAGTTAGTGTTGCAGCAGGATAAGATAAAGCAAGAACAAAGAGAACTAAAGAAGCATTTGAAGAAATAGCAAACGTTTTAAAAAAATATTTAGTATTGTTAGAATACGTATTAACTATCAGTTAAACCTTATGCAACAAAGGAGCGTTACACAACTGATAATGGTCGTTAAGAACGGCACCGTTTGAAAAGGTAGTCATTCCTTGTTGTTCCATGCCGTATGCGTCATGGGCGTGGCCAAAAAGATGTAATTTGGGTTTTACTTCCAATACCTTATTTCTCAAAGATAGATTCCCCCAATGTATTCCGTTGGATTCGTCCAGTATCATCGCAGGTGGTTCGTGTGTAATAAGTACGTCTACACCATGCGGTATGATGCTCTCTTGATGATTGTATGCCAAACCAAAGAATCTTACACCCTCGATTTCACAGCCTCTGTCTTGCAAGAAATGAATATTATTGGGCAAGTCTCCTATGTTTTCAGCTTCCCATAAACATAGATCGTGATTGCCTGTGACAAAAATCTTATGACGGTAAGGTTGTTCGATTAACCAGTTCAGGAAGTTGAGTACCTCCTCTTCTGTACCCATATCAGTAAAGTCGCCACAATGCACCAAAACATCAGCTGTTGGCAAATTGGTCAGCAGCCGATGTCGATTGTGGGTGTCTGAGATTTGAAGTATAGTCATCTTAGATTGTTATGGGTTATTGGTATGCCATACAGGAGCTTTATCAAAGCCTACAATATATTCAGTGTGAGGATGACCATACTTAGGAGTAATTTGCCATATGATTTCTACATTATCTGGAAGTTGTTCAAAGAAAGAGGCTAACATATCCATATTCTCCTTTGTCCAGTCTGCTTCAAGGCTTTGAAACTCCAGTCCGAGCATTACAATTCGAATATTATTATTGCTATAGGATATAGGATAAATGGGCTGGTCTAACGAGAGGGCTGTTCCCGAAGTAATATATGTTACTGTACGAGCAAACCTCCTAAAATCATTAAAGTCCATACCTATGAGTCCAACAGTTTCTATGAAATGATGGAAAAACAGCAGATAATGCAGAATGTCATCTCGTACTATACTATCTTGTGAGGTAAGAATATTGTAGAATTCCCATCTTTCCTTGAATAAATCATACTGCATGCTAGAGTGCAGGTCTAGAATAAAAATGCTACAAGCTATACCTTTATACTGTTTAATAAAAGAGTCTATTTCAGATACATATACTTCAGCATTGTCAGTGAAAACAAAAATAGCAAGGCATTCTAAAGGGCGTAAGTCATCTATATTATAAGTAACTATATCCTTATAAGGCTGCTGTAGACTGCTCAGAAACTCTGTAGCTTTATCACCAAAACAATGATAAGCAACAAATAGTGGATATGATTCCCCAAAATCCAAGAGTTGATTTAAGTCTTCCATTTATTTCTTTTCTAAATTTTAGATTTTGAACAAGTTTCTATTTCACTAATTTTCTTCTCTATCCACCTCAACACTTCTTTGTTTCTAATTGCTGGATATTGAGTAGGATTATGCCAGTTGTTATTTGCATTATCAGAAATCCAACTCCAACCATAAGGATAATTTGAGGTTGGTTCATCTGTAAAACAATCAAGTTTCTTTGAAGGCTGCTCATATCCATTTTTTGGAGAAATACCAATCCACACTTCCCTCCAATAGGTTCTATCATCAGTTTTAATGACGATTGCATAGGACTCATTTAAATCTCGCCATAAAGCTCCATTGTCATCTTGACGTTCTTTAAATCCAAGGTCTTTTAGAGGCTCAATTATGTGGTCTTTTATTAATTTATCTCCGATTTGTTTCTGTAACAGTAGCAATTCGGAAGTAACATCAATATATTTCTCATCAATGGCTTCATTAATAATACTTTGTTGATATTCTGTATCCATATCTTGATCTGTAAGTTGTTTGATAATCGTAATATAATCTTCGATGGTACTGTGAACAGGCTTTTGGGGTTGAGTTGGTACAAAATCTTCTAACAACTTTAGTATATCTTGTGCATAGGAAAGTTTGATAAATTCAAAATGTTCTCCTCCCAAGGAATATGGAGAAGGATCACTACCATATAAAGTAAGATAAACTAATTTGAAATTATTTTCCCCAAACGTTTTTACCCCATAGTTATGATATCGAAGCAGTTGATTAGGCTGGTCGCCTGCATAGATTTTATTTTCAATGATAACGGCATGTCCCCTATCTTCAAGAATAATATCTATACGGCCGCCAGTAGTTTCTGTTACTTCTCCTATGGTTCGTTCAACTATCTGCTCTTTACAATATGTAATATAATCCTCTGGCAATCCCAAAGCTATAAGGAACAATTTGAGAAATTCATTTCCTAAACCATGGCTTGCCTTGGGATTGAGTAATGTTGCGAGTAAACGTGAATGCAAGCGCATTTCGTCAGAGCACATATTCAGCGCAGAAAACACATTAAAGCGTTTTCCTTCCTCTTTTTCTTTCTTTAGCCTCTCTTGCTCAGCATGATATAATGGTAATAACTGAGAAAATAAATCTTTGATGCTATTGGGCATAAAATAAATGTTTTAGTTGTATTCTTGCTCCACAATCTTGCTCAACTCCTCTTCAACTTCCTCTACCGTAGGTAGAGCTGATTTCAAATTCTCAGGAATAGCCTTTGAGAGTTGGTAATCACTCACACCAATTGGCTGATCGTATCCAGAGAGAGCATATTGTGCCACCACCTTGTAACGTTGTCAAACAAAAGTACACAACTGCAAATATAGTTATTTACTCTGATATTTCATTGTTTTATTATCAAAAATTCTTTTGTTAATTGAATTTTGCGTTATTATTTCTCTTATCTTTTTGATTTTCTCCCCTTGCCCTAAGTATACGTCTTTAGGTGTAAGATTATCTAACGATTCATGTATATGACTTATTCGATGAGCTTCAAGCTTTTTTACAATGAAAATATGTTTAGTGTTATGACGAATATTCTTTAATAAGGATTCTGAAGAACTTTGAATAGAATTTACTGAAAATTCTTTTTTGGTGTCATTATGCAAATATATCTTTTTATTTATAATTCATACTCAAAACTCCAAACTTAATTGGATATCAGGTTGTGTTCCTTTTCTAATTGACAAAGTACATTTGAATAAATAACAAACACTCCACGAACTTGTTTTTATACAGTTTCTTGATGTAAATACAACAAAATTTATAGCCTAAGAATTTAATCCCAGTACCTGCACTGCAAGTATTCACCTAAATTGCCGTTCAATTTGCTAAGAATGGAATACATAAATCTCTTTGGTGAAATACAAATGTATAGCTCTGGATGTTTCAGTTGTTTTTGCCAATGTGCACTAATACTTTCTTTACGATATTGTGAAGGGAGTATAAGAAATATGTTTTCCTCTGGAACTATATGGATGTGCATCATCCTTTGGGCGGAAAGTTCTTCTTCGCAAATAGATTTATTCATAATTTGTTCCGCCCAGAGAGTCTGTCGCATAAGTTGATAAAAAGGTTCTTGATAGTATATGCTTCCTTCATATTCTTGAACACTATGCAAGAACTTTGATTGTTCTATCAAGTGAGAATATCGATTAAGCCTTGTTTTGCCTTTGTATGAGCCTTCAAAACGTTCTTGTCCTTTCCCTTCTATTGATTTATCTTCACAAGCATAGGCTTCAGTGTATTTCCACTCAATAGGTATAAGCCATCTTTTTGCCTCAAAGTCTTCAGCGAGAATAAAGGCATCAATGGAAGTACAATTTGAACCTCTTGTAGGAATACCCTCTCCCAACCAATCACCTTTACTCACAACCTCGAAAGCAATATAAGTTTCATATTCTTCGTACGGAATAGGAAGAACTCTTTGAAAGGTAGTAAGATTTTGAGCTGTATTTAACATCTCAAGAATAAGTTTCTGACAGTTTCGAATTCCGAATAAATGATTGAAACAAGCTACTTGTGATGATTTCATATTGCCCCATTGCGTATGCCACTTAATGTTGTTCTTTTTCACATAACGGGGTGCATCATCTCTAAACCCCTCAAAAAGGTTGTTGATAGGATTAGTCAAGATAAATGGGTATGAGTTTCCACGAAACACACCCCCTCCTTTATCGTTGTTAAACCATTGAGGATGTAACTCTAATAGTTTTGCTTGTTTATTCGATTGTTTGTACTGATACGGGTTCATCATCAAATGTTGTATATATGTTTTTATCTATAATCTTGCTCAACTCCTCTTCAACCTCCTCCACCGTAGGTAAAGCAGATTTTAGATTGTCAGGGATTGCTTTTGATAGTTGGTAATCACTAACACCAATTGGCTGGTCGTAGCCTGAAAGGGCATATTGCGCTACCACCTTATCGCCACCATTGCAGAGAAGCAAGCCGATAGTCTTATTGTCGTGCTCACCACGGAGAGTATCGTCCACTACATTGATGTAGAAGTTAAGTTGCCCCATATATTCAGGCTTGAAAGGTGTGGCTTTAAGTTCGATAACAACGTATGCATGCAGTTGGATGTTATAGAGAATAAGGTCAGCATAAAAATCAGAATCGCCCACTTCAAAATGCTTCTGCTGTGCCACAAATGCAAAGCCACTACCCATTTCCAAAAGATATTTCGTAATATGCGAAACCAATTGCCGTTCAATGTCTCGTTCTGCCATTTTATCTGTCTGTCCCATCATATCAAAGATATATGGGTCTTTCATCAGATAGTTGGCAAGGTCGCTTTGCGGTTTGGGTAATCG
>QWBZ01001886.1_pt1 | contig 14241 bp, 21 predicted proteins | sample 1972441 | NCBI WGS metagenome assembly QWBZ01 (sample SAMN09866721, study PRJNA288562) | Human oral metagenome isolate term6_saliva, whole genome shotgun sequencing... | isolation source: mouth | host: Homo sapiens | place: USA: California
AGAAGGCTTTGTATATAATGGTTGTGGAACTCATTGCGACCATACCTCCGAGGAAGATACAGTCCATCTCTTTCCATCCGAAGCTGTGTCCTACAATGATACCTAAGACCATCATACTGAAGATGATAGTACAGGCTGCGATGATGGGGGAGGCTCCCATCTTGAGAATCTTCTTAATGGAGAAGTCTAATCCCAATGAGAACAATAAGAAGATTACACCAATATCCGCCCATGTTTGTATGTCGCCTTGGTCGACAACACTCATGGTATAAGACATGTGAGGTGATACGAGGAAACCTGCCACAATATATCCTAATACCAATGGTTGTTTGAGTTTCTTGAATAGAAGTGTTACAAATCCTGCTACAACAAGAATAAGGGCAAGGTCTTGGACCAATTCGGGTAGTTCTGACATAAATATTTTATGGAGTTAGAGGAGTTAGTGGGGTAGTTGGATGTTAAACCAATACCTTATTATGAGTAATCTTGTATGTGTTGTTTGTGGGAGAGGTGAGCTATAATTGAAAATCTCATAGTTAAAAGAAAAGGAGTTAAACCAACATAAATATATAGTTCATAAAAGTGTTGGTTTAACTCCGGTACGATATCTTTAACTAATTGATTTTCTGTAGTTAATCATTAAACTCAGCCGTTAGTCGGCAGATGTTAATGATAACCTGCATAGCTTTCTCCATTACCTGAACTGAAACAAATTCGTAAGGACCATGGAAGTTTACGCCACCTGCAAAGATGTTTGGACAAGGAAGGCCCTTGAATGAAAGCTGTGCACCGTCCGTACCACCACGGATAGGCTGTACCTTTGGAGCTACATTTGCCTGCTGCATAGCCTGAAGAACTAACTCAATAACATGCATGTTAGGATCAATCTTCTCCTTCATGTTATAGTACTGGTCGTTCATCTTCAGTTCAACAGTTCCTTCACCATACTTCTCATTCATCTTCTTCACGCAGTTCTCCATGAAACGCTTGCGGTCTTCGAAATGCTCACGGTCGTGGTCACGGATGATATAGCTGAGTTTAGCTTCTTCACAGCGACTCTCAATACCGATGAGGTGATAGAAACCTTGATAACCTTCAGTCTCTTCTGGAATCTCTGTCTCTGGAATCATGTTATTGAACTCGCATGCTAAACGACTGGCGTTTACCATCTTCCCCTTAGCATAACCAGTATGAACGCTTACGCCATGGATAAACACTTTAGCACCAGCAGCATTGAAGTTCTCATATTCAAGCTCACCGAGGTCGCCACCATCAATGGTATAGCCCCATTCGCAACCAAACTTCTCTACATCAAAGTGATGTGCACCCATACCAATCTCTTCGTCTGGGTTGAAAGCAATACGGATGTCACCATGCTCAATCTCATCATGGTCGCGGAGGAAGCACATCGCTTGTACAATCTCTGCAATACCTGCTTTATCATCGGCACCCAGTAGGGTTGTACCGTCTGTTACGATGAGATCTTCTCCCTTATGTTCTAAAAGCTCTGGGAACATTCGTGGAGAGCTGACCATATTAGGATTCAGTTGTATATCACCGCCATCGTAGTTCTCTACGATACGGGCGTTTACATTAGCACCACTTGCATCAAGTGCTGTGTCGTAGTGAGAAATGAAACCGATTGTAGGAATCTTCTTCTTTGTATTGGCAGGGAGAGTGGCGTAGATATAGCCCATCTCGTCCATTTCTACATCTTTCAATCCTTCACGCTCAAGTTCCTCCTTGAGATATTTCGCAAAGATGAGTTGCTTCGGTGTACTTGGCACTGTCTCTGAATCTTCAGCCGACTGTGTGTCAAACTTGGTGTAGTTCAAAGATACTATTTAATTTTGAGAATGCCTAATGATAGAACATCTGCTGTTTCTTTTTAGGATTTCTTATTATGCTGAATAGGATATTACTATATATTCCATGAGTTTAGTTTTTATTCCCTTTGCTGTCATTTTAACATTTGGCGTGAACTTATTGTAAACTAATTAGTTATATCTTTGTCGTGACTGACGGAAGTGACAGCAACTCTTGTTTTATATAGTTTCATGTCCTAAACCTCACAAGCTATTGCATTCCTTAAGAAAGAACAGTTGTTTCTTTTTTCTTTCCAAAGAATTTATTGACTGCAAGGGCTATAGCTCCATCGCCTGTTACGTTGCAAGCTGTACCGAAGCTGTCCATAGCTATGTACAAGGCAATCATTAATGCTTGTGCCTCTTCGTTAAAGCCCAAGATACTTGATAAAGGTGCTAAGGCTGCCATAATTGCTCCACCAGGTACACCAGGAGCTGCTACCATAATAATGGCAAGCATGAGGATAAAGTAAATGAATAGTCCTGGGTCGTGTGGTAGGTCTGTTAACATACAGATTGTCAAAGCACAAGCTGTGATCTTCATTGCACTACCACTGAGGTGAATTGTTGCACAAAGTGGTACGACAAATCCTGCTACCTCTTCGCTGACGCCATTTTTAACTGTTTGTTTCAGTGTTACAGGAATTGTTGCTGCAGACGAACTTGTACCTAATGCAGTCAGGTAAGCTGGCAACATGTTCCACAGTAGTCTGAAAGGATTATGCTTAACGATAGCACCTGCAATACAGAACTCATAGATAAGGATGAGAACATGAAGGACGAGGATAACAATGATAATCTGTGAGAACACCAAGAGCACCTGTCGCGCCTGTCCGTTATGGGTCATACTGAGGAAGACTCCAAAGATATAAAGGGGTAGGAGAGGGATAATAGCCTTCTCTATCACTTTCTCAATAACGGTTTTGAACTCATTAAAGAGATCAACCATTGCAGGAATATTGATAGTAAAGTAAGGTGTAAGTTCTGTTGCCTTGTCAATATGTGGTATTACTCCTCCTGTAGAAGCAATCATAGAGGGGAATAACCATGTTCCTGTTCCGTAGGACAAGCCGCCTGCTACAATCGTGTCTACATAGGCTATCGCTACTGTTGCAAGCAATAACTTACCTGCTCCTTTTCCGATTCCTGCAATGGCAGGTGTTACCAATCCAATGATAATCAGTGGTATCATAAAGCCAAGGAACTGACTGAAAATACTATTGAATGTCAGAAAAACCCTTACTGCTGGGTCTGGGAGACAGTTGCTTGTGATATATTGATATTTATTTTCAGTCAATTATTAGTCAATAATTACAATTTCTTCATACAACCGAGTACTTGAAACATATGCGTAATCAACTTGACAGGAATATCCTGCGGCTGATATTCTTCTGACTTATTGACTGGGACAAGGTGGAGGTAATCATCACCTTTTGGCGACTTGGTAACAAGTTTTACCGTACGCATATCCTTTGTAACAATACCATACACCTCGCCATATAGGAGGAACTCTCGCCAGTCGTAAAGCTGCTTAATGGCTATTATATCACCATTTGAGATTAACGGCTCCATGGAGTGCCCCGAAACATTGCACCAGCAATCTGCATCATCATACTTTTTAAAGTCAATGAGATACTCTGGGTTAATGGTCTGGTCATTAAGAACTATATCAAACCCTCCTAAGAAGTCAACGTTATAATATGGCTTGCCGTGTGAGTAGCTGATTGTAGGGGTATTCTCCAAAGCTGATACTCTGTCTCCAAGGTTGGATATTTCCTGCTTCTGCATATCTTCCCTATCGCATCCTTGATAGTATCTGCGGTTGTCATTGTTTTTCGTCCCGCTATTGTTAGCACTGTTGGCATCGCCAGACTGAGTTATATCACCAGTGAGAAACATAGGACTTTCACCGATAAGAATATAGTCTGGGTTCACTTGCTTATACAATCGGGATAACTCCATTACTATATCTGTACTAATGGTATTCCTTCCTTTTCTTGCATTCGTCAACTTTTGTTGAGTAATAAGATTACTTTGTTTACTTAGTTTATATCCGCTAACGTCCAGAGTGTCAAGGACTTTAAAAAAGCGTTTAGTTTTTTCTTCCATATTTTTCTGTTTTTATTTTGTTAATACAGAATTATGTAGTACCTTTGCAATCGCATTTGGTCAAGAAATGCGACTGACATCGCTAAATTTTCCCATTTAGGGAGTTTAGATATTTCACCTCTGTAAGGCTTGACCACTTGCAGAGGTTTTTGTTTGTACACAACCGACCTCTTTATTCCACGTTTGACGGCTAAATACACCTTGGCGTGGTCTTATTTACTTTCTCAAAAGGGTGCATGGAGAAAGACGCAGGACTTGAGTATGGATGCGTGCAGGCGGTGATAATACCGAAAAGCCATACGACACTTACAGAGATTATTCCTTTGAAGTGTGCCGAACGACCGACTGATAACGTTCAGCAGAGCAAAGGCAAGTCCCCGACACCAATCATAAATAGTTGGTGGGTAAGGGGAAACTCTGCCTTACTCCCTCCCTCCTCCATTAGCAGTTTAATTATTTATATTATAGTTTGGGCGCAATTTTTTATGAACGAGTTAAGAATTTTTGAAAACCCACAATTTGGGCAAGTAAGAACGGCAGGAACAATGGGCAATCCATTATTTTGCCTTGCCGATGTGTGTAGTGCTCTCGGACTGCAACAAGGGCACGTAAGGGAGCGACTTGATAAGGGGGTCGTTTCAACCGAACCCCTTGTAACGGCTGGAGGTGTGCAAAATGCAAACTTCGTAAATGAAGACGGCTTGTACGATGTGATACTTGACAGTCGTAAACCCGAAGCGAAAGCCTTTCGTAAATGGGTTACTAAGGAGGTTTTGCCGTCAATACGTAAACATGGTGCGTATATGACTGATAATATCATAGAACGCACGCTATCCGACCCTGACTATCTTATCCAACTCGCCACGGCTCTCAAAGAAGAAAGACAGAAGCGTATTGAAGCGGAACAATCCGTAAAGGCTGCTCAGCCTGCTATCACCTTTACTAAAGCGGTCAGCGGTTCTGTGTCTTCCTGTTTGATTGGTGAACTTGCAAAGCTAATCAACCAGAACGGCACTCCGATGGGAGAAAGACGACTATTCCAATGGATGCGAGATAACGGCTATCTCGGCACGAAAGGAGAACGATATAACATTCCTAATCAGAAGTACGTTGATATGGGCTTATTTGAACTTAAAAAGGGCGTGCGAAGTGGTAACAACGGGGTGCTGCACACGACTATCACAACGAAAGTGACGGGCAAAGGGCAAATTTACTTTGTAAATAAGTTCAATACCCATTAGAAATCGGTTGTATCAATAAGTCAAAGAACAATTAAATATATTTTATATACATATTATATTATGAAACAAATTGTCAAACTGATTTTTGACCGCATTGAACGAGTATTATGGTTCCGGCATTTGTTGTGGACTTTGCGCAGGAACGACAACTCTCCTTTTGTAGATGTCTACGACCACAAAACCAACTCATCGTATAGCATGGACTTAATAGGAGAAGATGTTGTCTCGTGGTTGAATAAGCATCGTAGCGACTATTTGGATTCCAAGAACAACGGCAATGCCACGGGAACGGAAAACTCAACGGATGTTACGGAAGAGAAGTATTGAGCGTTTTCCTTTGCCGTTCCGACTGTAATATTTGCAAGAAGCACACCAATGCCAGACTTTCCGTTTTCCTTGTCTGATGATTGCAGGGCTACTTTGAATTTGACATCGGTGTGCTTCCAATATGAATAGTCTGTTGCGGCAGTAATTCTATCCTTGAAAATAGGAGGACTTACCCTCGCTCCTTTCGATGCACATTTAACCTGCGCATCTTTTACCCCCTCACATATTTGTGTGAGTGTATCGCTTATAAACTCTTTCAAATCCATATTTTCTTTTTTTATATATAAAGGTGCATTTGTAAACGAACCTTTCGAGGTGTTAAATATTAGTTAAAATACTAAATAAATCTGTATTATTCTTTGGTAGTACAGAAATCTTTAGTATCTTTGCAAACGTAAACAATTTAGTACAACGGCAAAGGTAAACCTTTTAGTTGAGAAAAGCAAGCGTTTACAGCGTTTTTTGAAAGATTGACACAAAAGATATTGAAAATGAAAAGCTGCAAGCGAGACTGACAATCCATGACCTTGCAGATGGCAGAAGTAAATATGAACTTAAATGACGCTACGAAATACCTCTATACGTAAGAGAGTAGGCAAGTTAGGGGTCTGTCTCGCTAAATGAATATATAACGCACACTGCGAATGAAATAAGGTCGCTACTATTCGATTAGGGTGTGCGTACGAATGAACTAAAAACTGATTGATTATGACAAAAGAAGAGTTAGATATTCTCAAAGAGAAAATCGTTGATGAGTTGAATTGGGCTATGGACTCACGAAAAGACACCATTGATATAATGGTAGATGTTGATGAGAATAACGAAGATACGTTATATGCTAACATTAGGGCTAAATTTACTTATGATGGCTATTATGATAGCGATGTTGACTATTATGAGACGACATCAATAGACTGTTCTATCGTAGATTTAGAGCTTTACGAGAACAATAAGAGAGTTGATACTCCTAAGGATTTTTTAAATGAAATAGAGAGAGAAGTAGCATGATACAGATATTTATGGCAGTCGGTGCATTAACTTGCACCGCTGCCGTTGCCAAATACGTTTGGCAGGCAAGATATAGTTTTAAAGATGTGTATAACCAATTTAAAGAAGAATATGGCAGACGATAATAGAAGCCTTTTCGATATCTTAGAAGATATGAAGGCGTTAGAAGAAGATTTCTTGGTTGAAGCTGAAAAGTTCAAGAAAGATTATCAGTCGAAGAAGTTGAATTTTGATTTTCTTAATAATATTCTATCGTAATATATTTGAATTATTGTTTAAGGTTACCTACGGTTCGTGAGAATAGTAGGGTTTTACCCCACAAAGGGCATATAACGCAATGTGTATGGTTCGATTCCATACGTGGGGACAAAGTTATAATTAGGTTAGTAGTTTTAATCATGGTCACTCCTCATGGTTCGTGAGAATAGTGAGGATTTTAAGGGCATCTATGGTAGGTGAGTGGGGTTCGATTCCTCAATGCCCACGAAACAAAAAATAATTATATGGAAAGAACACTAAAAGATAGAAAGTATAGTATTACTGGACTTTTCAAGCATATCGGGGCAGGTAACAAATTGCACGTCCCGTTGAGCTGTTATACGGCAAATTCGGTAACTACCGAATGCACAAGGCAAAATCGTTACGAGGGTTGCGACCCTATGAACAATAAGTTTGCTACTACCAAGAAAGAGAAGGTAGGGCATATAACTATTATTCAAAGATATTAATGAATAATCTTACTATTTCTGAATTGGGCGGTATCATTGCTGATTTCGTCCATGTTGGATATAACCTTGCTATTAAAGATTATGACCCACCACAAGACAAACTAAGGCTGTCAGAAGTCAAGAAATGGCTTAAATTCAGAAAGATAGATTTTAAGACGTTTCAAGAATTAGAGAAACAAGGGCTAATCCATGCTCGCAAAGGTGAGGCGATAAACTCTCCTTTATGTTACTCAAAGAAAGAGATACAAGAAGCATTTGCGACTATGAGATTAAACAGATTAATAATAACTAATCAACTTAAAGGCTTATGAAAGAAGAAAAGGATAAGGACTTTATGGATAACCCTAATTTATCCATATTCAATAAAGTTCGCAAAGTTCCTGACAATGCGTTAAAGCAGATAAACGCAGGTCGATTAAAGGGTATGTCTGACGTTAACCCTGTATGGCGTATTCTTGCAATGACTGATACATTCGGCGTTTGCGGTGTCGGTTGGAAATACGAGATAACCAAGCAATGGACAGAAACATACGGCAACGAAATCAAAGGGTTTTGTAACATCAATATGTTTATAAAGGTTGATGGCGAGTGGAGCGATGCTATCCCCGGCACGGGTGGGGCTTCATTCGTGGCTATGGAAAGAAATGGCGCATACGTTTCTGATGAAGTGTACAAAATGGCTCTAACGGATGCTCTTTCTGTTGCTATGAAGTCTATTGGAGTGGCTGCCGATATTTACTTTTCAAAGGGTGCAGACCTTGGCACAAAGTACGCCATTAATGAGCAGGCTGCGAATGGTTCTCTTCCTACGCAGTCAACCGACCCTAATCTTGAAGTAATACTTGCAAACATCAAGGCTACAAGAAATACAGATGAGTTAAAACAGATATGGGACGATTGCTATACGTATCAAAGTAACCCAATATTCAAGGGCGCAATGAGCGCACGTAAAAAAGAACTGAAATGATAAAATTAGTAGATAGCCAAGTGGCATTCAATCAAGGAAAGCACACGTATTCACTGAATGGGATAGCATTAAAGGGGATAACTGGGATGATTAAGTCCCAGCTATTCCCCGATATGTACAAGGACATTCCGCAATATATTCTTGATAAAGCTGCTGAACGTGGTACAATGGTACATGAGAGTATCGAGTTATTCGATGCAGGTTTTGAGCCAAAAGACACCACTCCTGAACTTGAGAGTTACAGGCGTATCAAGCGAGAGAATGAACTCACAACACTTGCAAATGAGTATATCGTAACGGACAGAGAACATTTTGCGAGCGCAATAGACCTCGTATTGTGCAAGGGTGAAGATATTTTCTTAACGGATATCAAAACCACTTACACGCTTGATAAAGAGTACGTGCGATGGCAGTTAAGCATATACGCCTATCTCTTTGAGCTGCAAAACCCCGAGTTAAAGGTAAGCAAACTCTATGCGCTTTGGTTACGTGATGACAAGTCAGAGTTCACAGAGATAAAACGTGTCGAATTCGACACCATTAAAGACTTGCTGCAATGCGAAGTTGAGGGGCGTAAATTCAATACCCCAGTAGGCAGGACGGACAATATGCCGTCTGAAATCAAGCAGGCAGAAAAGGCGGTATATACGCTCGTACAGCAGATAAAAGAGCTTGAGGCACAGAAGAAAACTCTTTCGCAAGGGCTATTAAAACTCATGCAAGATAACGATGTGAAAACCTACAAGGGCAAATACATCACGCTATCACGCAAGGCAGCAAGCACCCGTGAGGATATAGACAAGAAGAAACTCAAGGAGGAATATCCCGAAGCGTATGCAGCTTGCATGAAGATAACAAACATTAGTGAATCATTACAAATCAGATAAGACAATGGCAAATTACTCCACATGATGGCATTACAGGTGAGCGTTCTCAATATGAGAATAAAATCCTTTTTGATTTTATGGAGAGTAAAATGTCTTTACTTGATAATATCCAAGTAGGGCAGGTTGTTACAGTATCTTTTGACTTGCAGGGTAGCGAGATTACAGAACCGAATGGACAAGTAAAATACTTTGTGCACGTTCGACCTTATAAGATAGATGTTCGGCAGGCGCAGCAGCCAAATAATCAACCGCAACCACCACAGCCACAATATCAGCAGCCCACGCGGCCCGCCTATCAACCCCCACAAGTAGAAGATGATACCCCATTCTAATGATTTATAACACATCAAACCCACTCGATAAGGCTAACTTCCTACTTCGTGCTAAGAAGTTAGCCGAGAGTGGGGTAATCGTAGACTTGACCGAGAAAAAGCCAAGAAGGAGTTTACCACAGAATAAGTATCTGCACGTTATCCTTGCTTACTTTGGTACGCAGACTGGTAATACTCTTGAATGGGTCAAGCAACAGTATTACAAGAAACTTGTAAACCCTGACTTGTTTATCCGTGAAAAGGAAGATAAGTACTTAGGCAGGATAAAGGTGCTTAGAAGCAGTGCCGACCTTGATACAAGTGAGTTTAGCTTATCAATAGAAAGGTTCAGAAATTGGGCTGCACAAGAAGCAGGTATATACATACCATCGGCAGATGAAGCAATACTCATTCAGTATATGGAAATAGAAATCGAAAGGAGTAAGGAGTTTTTGTAACTCACTTTTTTTCATAATAAGTTTTTAATTGTTCAGCTCGTGGGGAAGCGTCCCCACACTTGCTTTGGTGGCGGAATTGGTAGACGCACATACTCTTAATCGAAGTAGCATAGTGTAATGGTAGCACGCGTCAGTTAATCGAGACGTAGAAGAAGCGAAGTACAAGCTGGTGGGTTCGAATCCCTCTGCGAAAAGATTAGGATATGATTTAGACGTAAATGCAGGTTCGACTCCTGCCCAAAGCACAATTTTTGTAACTCATAATATTTAATAGTTTATTTTCACAGCCTCACAGCGGTGGGGCAAACCGATGTATGGTGTAATGGTAGCACAACAGATTTTGGTTCTGTCAGTGGTGGTTCGAGTCCGCCTACATTGACTAATACGGCATGGTGTAATAAATCCGAAGTTAGGAAGTGTACAATCCGATGAGGGTGGAGCGCAAAAAGGAAATCAGTAAAGGCAGAAAAATTCGCGAATAAGTATGGCTTGAAAATTTCCGAAGTAGCGTCTTGCACACCACGATGGGCGTGGAGGTTGACATGATTGTTTGTCTGCCGTATATTTTGCGCATATAGTACAGGAATGGTAGACCTGAAAGATAATGGCATGCAGAAAGAAACTTGCCCCGATGTGGTTCGATTCCACAAGTGCGCACAAAACAAAATCACTATGTATTATTTGAAGAAGAAAAAAACAGATAAACCAAAGAAACGGCAAGCAAGCCAAGCTACTTTGGTAAAGAAGCTGGATAAGGTATTTAGTCAGTATATCAGATTGCGAGATGCTTTCCCTAACGGCACATTCAGGTGTATATCGTGTGGGAAGATAAAGCCATTTGAGCAAGCCGATGCAGGACATTACCACAGCCGCAGACATATGAGTACTCGCTTTGATGAAGAAAATGTTTCGAGCGAATGTAGATATTGCTTGACACCAGATTCTTTGATATTGACTTCAGATTTGAGATGGAAACCGCTGGGTGATATTGAAGTAGGGCAGAAAATATTTGCATTCGATGAAGGCAACAGCCATCAATCGCAACCTCGTAGAAGTTGGAGATTAGGAGAAGTTACTCATGTGCATCGTGATATACAAGAAGTGTATGATGTTGAACTTGAGAATGGAGACCATATAAAAACAACTGGAGACCACAGATGGCTTGTAAAATCAAGAAATAATTATGAATGGGTAGCTACAAAAAACATGTGGATACATGGCGTAAATATTCAAGGTAAGCATAAAACTGGACCACATACAGAAAAGACTACTACTATTGTATGTAAGCCATTTAATGTGATACATCATGAAAAAACTTATGAAAGTGGGTGGCTTGCTGGTATGATAGACGCAGATGGACATATTTGCCAACAAAATATCCATAACGCAGATGGTTCTATGAGGTATGGGTTCCGTATTGGTGTGGCTCAATCTGAAAAATACCCTGATTTATGCCACGAAATTGTTAGGCTTATGGAAAAGTTTACAGGAAATAATAAACCATGTAGGCAGTGGATGGAGAAGAAAGATATTCCTGAAAAAGGAATCAAATGTAGGTATCAGGCTTGGCAATTTCTCTTAACAGGGACGAATATTGAAAAACTTCATTTCCTCATGCGTATAAGACCGAAAAAAATGTCAAAAATAGATGTGGGAAAATTAGGTATGATACGCTCAAAGTATAATACAAAAGTAAAATCAATTACTCCGATTGGCAAACAGGAAATAGTTGTTATGGAAACTTCTACACATACATTTGTTGCAAATGGATATATGATGCATAATTGTAATAGATTTTCAGCCGACCACCTTATCGGCTATCGTGAAAACCTTATCAGAAAGATAGGAATACAACGTTTTGAATTGCTTGAGGTTAAGGCTCACAGTACCAAGAAGTGGGCGTGTTTTGAACTTGAACAGCTAATTAAATACTACTCGGTGTTAGTAAAAAAACTAAGCGAGGAGAAAGGAATAAAGGTATGACCTATAAACTTCATGACTACCAACAGAAGGCTTCCGATACAGCGGTAGCCTTTTTTAATGATAAGAAGGCAAAGCATAATGCTATAATGGTGTTGCCTACGGGCTGCCATGCAAAAGGCTCAAAAGTTATTATGTCAGACGGCACATTGAAAGCCGTCGAAGATGTGGAGGTAGGCGATTTTTTACTTGGCGATGATGGCTCGCCAAGAGAAGTACTGGAACTTCATAGAGGTGTAGATAAGATGTATCAGATTACCCCTATCAAGGGTGATAGCTTTATTGTAAACGGAGGACACATCTTATCATTATATAAAACCAACGAGGGGAAGCAATTTCCAAGTTGCAAGCCAAGAATAGACGAGATTACCGTAGATGAATATCTGCAAACAAGTGAAAATTACAAGCATCTTCACAAATTGCACAGACCATCTTTTATAGAGTTCAAAAGCAATGAAGAGTTGATTTTATCTCCTTACTTTTTGGGACTTTATTTGGGCGATGGGAGTTCTTCAAACGGCAGTGTGAATATTACTACTATGCGAGAGGAAGTAAAGGATTATCTTTATTCTTTCGCAGAAAGCATATCAATGCACATTAGAGACGATTGGAAAGGCGGAGCGAACAAAGCGCATACATATCATATTATAGATAGGAAAAAGCATCGAAATGTGTTGCAGAATGCTTTTGAAAAACTTGGATTACTCCGTGTTACTTGCGCTTTTAAGTTTATTCCGCACCAATACAAGATTACATCTAAGGAGAATCGATTAGAACTTCTTGCTGGATTACTTGATACAGATGCTTGGTATAGCAAAGAAAAAAAATATCTTTGAATATTGTTCAAAATCAAAAAGACTGTCCGAAGATATAGTTTTCCTTTGTCGTTCACTCGGGTTTTATGCAATGATAGGAACTCCAAAGGTTGTAAACGGTGAAACATACTATCGTATGCAAATCAGCGGAGAACTTGATGCCATACCTACAAAAGTGGCGATTAGGAAAGGAAAACCGAGAGGACAGAAGAAAAGTGTTCTTGTTACAGGTTTCTCTGTGAAGTATATAGGACAAGGTGATTATTACGGATTCACGCTTGACGGAAATCATCTGTACTGTGATAATCAGTTTTTTATACACCACAATAGTGGAAAATCATTGGTGATAGCTGATATTGCAAATAGACTGCAAGGGCATACGCTTGTCTTTCAGCCGTCAAAAGAGATACTTGAGCAAAACTACAAGAAGCTATGCTCCTATGGTGTACTTGACTGCTCTGTTTATTCGGCTTCAGATGCTAAAGTTCCTTACTCGTACCCGTCCGATGATATTCTCAAAGGTCATCTATCAAGTACAGATTTCAACCTTACTTGATATGGGGTTTCTTTCAAAGATAGATTACTTTCAAATGAACCCATTAGGGTGGAACGAGAATAACCTGCAGACAAACTCAACTGGTGCTGACTACACGGATAAATCAGTAGAAGCAGAGTACAATAGAATTGACTTCTACGGATATTTAGTCAGTATTGTTAATCGGTTACTTTGCCCAAAACGTGGCGGAGCAAGAAAAGGTATATTAGTCTTTACTCGCTTTCTGAAAGAAGCTGAACGGCTGACACAAAGCATTGATTGCTGTGAAATGGTATCTGGAACAACACCAAAGACAGAACGTGAACGCATATTAAACGACTTCAAGAGCGGCAAAGGCAAGTGGGCGGTGTTCAGTAATGGCAAACAATTAACTAATGTTCTTTTTCAATGAGTAAGAAACAAATTGTACAAACTCACACTTGCTTCCAATGTCAATTTGCATATTTGATGCGCTCTGCTCCTCACAACCCTATTGTTTCTGAGTGTACTATAACAAAAGAGCGGAATGTGGCAAAGACACCGATTAAATGCCAACATTTCAAAAACAGAATAGGTTGTGCGAAGATAAATCCAATGACACCTTGTAAAATATGATAAAACTTGATGACAAGTTTACCATTCGATACTCCCCCCACGAGCAGCTTGTAATGTTACGGCTAATCGTGGGGGCTGACGATGACGGCATTTCACGAACGAGCTATCGAAGCCTTGCAAATGATTGCGGATTATCCCTACAAACTTGTAGGAATGTTTTATCATCACTTGCTAACAAAGGAGATATAGACACGATAGCCAATCAAAAAGGGACATTCTTTGTTGTGAACAAGTGTGATGATTATCGCTTTGGCAAGAAGAAAACCAACGAGCAATCAAAGCAGGTTTTAACGTTCTTACAAGCAAAATGTAATGACCGAGAGAAAGCGTTTGAAAAGAGCCTTATTCCTTTTGTTTCTTCACGTGGTGGCACTTATGAGCCTACGATGATACGT
>QWBZ01001196.1_pt1 | contig 14202 bp, 16 predicted proteins | sample 1972441 | NCBI WGS metagenome assembly QWBZ01 (sample SAMN09866721, study PRJNA288562) | Human oral metagenome isolate term6_saliva, whole genome shotgun sequencing... | isolation source: mouth | host: Homo sapiens | place: USA: California
TTAATGAGAAAAATCTATATGCTTTATTTTTTTTCTTATTTACCCATTTTAACATAAGATTAAAGTCATATATGATACTATAAGGAGGTACTTTAAATGATCCTTAAGGATTTAATTACAGATGTTTTAGACGCTGCGGATGGTACCGAAATTGGTAAATTTATTTCCAAGAAGAATCCATCAATTAAGTCTATTACTCGAGCAAATAAAGATTTGACTATGACATTTCCTGTCATGGTTTCTAATACTGTAGATCCAGTGTCTGCACAATTAGTAGCTAGAGCTTTGGAACGTAAATTCGTTACATTAACTCAAATGCTATTGTCTGCTATTTCTATTACATCTTCTAAAGATGCGATTGATCATCTTAAAAATATTCATGCAAACTTAGACTTGTCTAGTTTCTTTGACGTTGATGATTATCTTGCAGTTAGTGAAGAAGCTACTGCTATGCATATCTTTGATGCAGATACAGTTAAAGCTGTATATGAAGCATTTAGACAAGAACGTTTACGTGCTAAACCTATTAATCATCTTATTACTAAACCTCAACCCCCAGTTAGACCTATGAAGGAAGAATTCGGTGAAGAATATTCTGATCACTTATTAGATTTTTTAGGTAGAGGTAAAATGGCTAAAGATTTAGCTGACGGTAAATATGATTTTAAAGCATATGCTCAAGGTAAATCTGTATTACAACAAACTACATATGCTAAACATAAAGCAGAGCATGAACGTGATGCAGCTCAACAACGGGCTAATGATAATGATGAAAGAGCTCGTCGTATAGTTCAAGCTGGCTCTAGACGTTATAATCGTATGCGTAACAGTAGAGATGCACTTCAAGCTAGAGTTGATGATTTGACTGCAGTTAGAGCTAACAATCTTGCTAGAGTAACAAAAGACCAAATGGATTATAAAAAAGCTAATGAATTGCAACCTACATTATTACAAATTCAATTCATTAGTACTAATGATAATAATGATCCTATCACTGTAGATGCATATGTTGGCATTAAATCTAAGATCTATTGCGTAGATTCTGCTGATATTGCTAATCATATTGTATCTAAACGCAGTTATAACTTTAGTTTATATAACTTGATTAAAGCAACTTCTGGTGAAATCGAATTCTGGAGAGATTTCGTATTCGCTATTAAGAAAGCTAAGATTGATGCAGTATCTAATACTAACCGTGGTTCCTCTTCTAAACTTTGGAAAGTATTAGAACGTCGTGCATTAGCATCTAAGATCAATCGTTTCATGTCTTTACGTAATGATGCTACAGCAATTACTACTTTAGTTGTATCTGCTTATGATGTAGAAATGCTTCGTAAGATGGAAGATATTGATATCTCTAATTCTCGTGTAGCTCGTAAATTGATGGATGACTATAACTTAGTAGGCATCGTTATCGTTGATGATTCTACAGAGTCTGCTAAATTCATCTTTGATACTGGTGATGATGAATATGAACCATATACATTTAAAACTTTAAAACGTGAAGATAAAATGGATTATAAACAAATGATTCAATTACTTGCTGGAGGTAGATAGAATGTCAAGATATGTATTAAAAGAATTCATTGAAGCCAGCAAACTAATGGACCTTTCTGATAAAGAAACTTACGTTACAGTTGGTGTTGTTAATGAAGCTGAACAACGTGAAGTCCTTTTAGGTGTAACCAATAAACTATATGAAAAAATTGAAGCTAAAGTAACTGATGTAGACTTTGGTACAATTCCTCAATCTAGAGGCGATTTCCTTAAGATTGATAATATTGATATGGTAACTGAAGCTGTTACTGATATGAAAAAAATTTACCAAGAATACAAACAGCCTTTGACTTATATTAATACCATTACTGATGCAATCAATAACATCGTTGAATTGAAAAACGAATTCCAACGTTGCTTTGCATCCAATACTAGTCTAGGTATTGTATTATATAACTCTACTGCTATGGCAGTAATTAGTGGTGTATCTTTACTTATTGCTTCTACTATTGATTTCATTGTAGATCCTAAAACAAAATCTATCGAAGTATCTGTAGACCGTGTAGCAGTATCTAGAAGTAAAGAACTAGTTCAATTACAAACTCTAGCAGAATTCAATAATCTTTGTAAAGGTAATAAACTTAGAAAAGTATTGAATGACTTAATCAAAGTAAGTGCTAAGAACTTAGCTGGTACATCCGTTTTAGCAGTTATTGGTGTAAGTATTGGTCTTATCTTTACTATCGTTCCAATTCTTCGTGAATTGATCTATTACTTCTACTATTGTAGAGCAAGTGTAGCTGAGTACTTTGATACTCAAGTTTCAATGCTGTCTTTGAATGCTGCACGACTTGAGACAGCTGGTGACCCTAAAACAGCAAATGAACAACGTAAATACGTAGATCGTTTCCGTAAGATTTCCGACTTCCTCGCAGTTGATGCTAAAGAAGCCTCTAATAAAACAGATGACAATGTACGTCAAGATGAAAAAGAAAAATATAAAGTTGATGATGTAACTGAAAGTCTTCCAGACTCCGCTGCATCCTCATTATTCTAATGAAGGGAGCATAGAAAAATGCATTTTTCTAGAAAACAGGTTAGAGAGTCTAATACTCTAAAGATGGTAAAACAAGCAGAGAAAGACACTCTTGAAAAACAATTAAACGAGTCTAAGACTATCATTCCAGAAATTAATAATGTAATGACTGAAAGTCATTTAGCTCGTTCTAAACGTTCTTTAAATATTCGTATGGAAGCTAAAGCAGCTATTAAAGAACACTTCTTAACTGAAGCAATCAAATATATTTATGACGAATGTACAATTCCAGATCTTCAAAAAGAATCTACTAAGATTATTCGTGATACGGTAATCCGTGGATTCATTAAAGAAAATGGTGTAGAATCTATCATTCGTACTTTCAATACTAAGTCTTTATTCTTAGCTGATATTGCTAAATCAATCAAAGAAGCTACAGATGATGTAGTTAAAGCTAATGAAGATAAACTTAAAAACCCTGATACTAAAGTATCTGATGTTACAGTAGATCCTGAATATCAAGATTCTTTCATTGATAAGATGGCTCAACAAAAAGAAGAAATTGAAGATGTTGGTGCTTTAGTACAATCCCACGTTGCTAATAACGTAGAAGACTTCATTGCATCTAACGTTGAAGATAAACAACAAATCAAAGATATCCTAGATGAAGTAAAAGAAAAAGTTGCTAATATTAAAGCATCTAATGCTGACGTAGCAGAGGACATCAAGGAATCTATGATTTTAGGTGCTAAACGAAAAATCTATAGCGTAAAGAGTGCTAAGAAGAGCCTTCTAGAAGCTATGGTTAAACACTTAGCTAAACGTGTAATCTCTGAAAACCATACAGAATTCTTGACTGAATCTAAAACTATCAATACTGATAAGATTGTAGAAACAGCAGAATGTATGTTAACTATGTTGGTACTTTCTGAAGCTCTAGGTTTTGACTTAGATGAACAAAAAGTTCGTGCAATGTATAAATAAAAAATAAAAAAAAATAATGACTCCATCTGGTTGATCCAGATGGAGTCTAATGATTTAGTTCACTCTTATTCTTCATATACCTCCTTTCTTATTGATGCAAATGTAGCCCATCATCAAGATGAACTCCGAACACGTCCTCTTCAGAGAATAGTTGACCGCAGTCTACTGCTAAGTCTAATTGTTCCATATCTTCGAATAACATATTCTCACCTCCTTTCAATATAAAATAATGAGAATATTATTCTTCATCTTGATGCTGTTGTTCTTGCCGCTCCCGCTCTATCCGAGCTTCTTCGGCGTCCAATACTATCCGCATCACTTCTAATGACCCTTCAAACAACCAGTCAGTCATATGAATCACCTCCTTTACTAATCTATGATTCACCTTAATAATATACAGTTATTATATCTTAGTTTTACAATAAGCCTACAAGGAACATAGTTTTTTGCGGCTTAATCGCCAAACACCTCCTCAGTAACCCGTAGTGCTATCAAGCACAATGCAAAAGCAGGGGATGCCTCCCGCTCTTCTGCATCCCGCATATGTACACCAACCCGTGGAAATACGTATGGGAGTACCATCCGTAAATACCGCCGTGCCCCAGGCATACACCGCAGTGCGAAAACTAAACCACCTGCATCTATCATTAGGCATCAACCTCCTCTTCAATATTTCCACCAAACAAATCAATTAGCAGTGCTGTCACTGCCACATCTGCGAGATGTGTCATAAATGCATCATTCACCTCCTCTTCTTCGGATTCTGCTGGAATCCACTCACCATCACGTTGAATAAGCACTGCTGCCTGATCTAACACCTCTAATACTTCGGACTCGGATAAATATCCTAATACATCCGAAGTGATTGGTGTTGTATAGCAGCACCGCCCATTTTCTAAGATGGCAAGTTCAAATAATCCCTGCGACCCACCAAAGGTCGTTGACCCACGAGTGACTGATACTTCTAAGCCATGACGTGTAGCAAATATCCACTGCTGGCGTTCAGTGTGACAGAAGTTCGCAGGGCGAATTTCATACGACTCAAACATAGGGTGATCCATAAACGCTTGTACTTGTTGAAATTCCATAATATAACCTCCTTATAAAATAATAACTAATACTATGAAATCAATTAAATAATATATAGTCATATATATATATACTATTACAAAAAAATAAATACCCCATAGGAGTTAAACTCCTATGGGGATTATTGTATTATTTAGATTCTAGTTTAGCCATCAATGCATTGTATTTTTCATTCAAGTCATTATATTTTTGAGTAAGATCTTGAACTTGTTTTTCTAATTCTACTTGTTTAGATGCACTTAATTTTTTAGTACCTTGACCAAACTTGAAGTTTGCACCAGCACTAATCATATTATCAGAACCACCTAATGTAGTAGCAATGTTAAACATTGTATTTTCATTAGGACGATAGAATGCACCAATAGCAGTTGCATTAGAATTCTTATAATTACCAACACCAACAGAGAAACTCCATTTATCATTACGATCAAAATCTAATGGATGTAATCCTGCTAATGCTGCAGATGCTGCACCTACTTTAGATACTTGAGAATCTGTATAGGATTTAGCTTGGATAATAGATCCTTCGGATACACTTCTTAATTGTGCTACATTGACTGCATCAGTATCTTGTGTACCGGCAGCTACAGATGTAATTTGGCGTGTAATATTATTAGCAGTATCACCTACAGATACAGCAGATGCAGTGGACTTCCAAGTGGAAGTTGTATTTCCAGATGCATTATATCCGATTTGACCTGCAGCTGTAGATGCTACAGAATCAGAACCGATAGCTACACCACCATCAACTAATACATTACTATTATGACCTACTGCAACTACATCTGAGTTATTCATTACAGTTGTTGTATCAATACTACCTAAGATAACAGAATGATTACCAGTAATATTACGGTTGTTACCGACTACAATATCATTAGTGCCATTAGTTACAGTATTACTAACACCTGCTACGAAGTTATCAGTTGCTTCACTACCATTAGTACCAGTTACAGTATTATTAACACCGATGATGGATGTACGTAATACCCAATCAGCTTTGTTACCACCACCGATTGCCATTGTAGCACCGCCACCATTATTAGTCTTAATAACATCACGTAGTTTACCAGCAAATTCAGCCGCATCAGTTGTAGCTTTTGCAACGTTTCCTAAAGATGTAATGGAGTTAGTAATTTCATTACCAGCACCAAATACTAGAGAACCATTTGTATTAGCAGTACGGTTAGCAACACCACTGATAGTATTAGCTACACCTACAGAAGATCTATCTGCAAACCAACCACTTCCTACACCAGCTGCAGTCTTAGATTCAATACTATTCAAAGTACCAGTGATAGTAGAACCAAAGTTTTGTGAAGGCGTAGAGAAACGACCACCTGTATAGGAGCTAGACATGATATTGAATGTACCTGTATTAGTAGTCAAAGCACCATTACTAAAGCTATTAGTACCAATAGTAGTACTGTAAGCATTTAAGTTTTGTGCACGAGTACCATTAGTATCAGTATTCATATTAACGTCACCAATTTTACCGATATAGTTATGATTACCAACCATAGTACTTCCTGTACGAGCATATGTATTATTACCAATAGCAATGCCAGTGCCAGCTCTATTTACATCTGTTGGAATACGTGCAGAAGAGAAATCATCACCACTATAAGGTGTTTGATTAAAGGATAATGATGCTTCTACACCACCAGACATGTTTTCTACATGTGCATTGTTACCAATAGCAATACTAGCATTTTGTCCTACATAGTTTTCTACTTTAGCAGATTTACCAATAGCAATATCTTTAGTATTGTTAGCTACAGAACCTGTACCGTATGCGATACCATTACCAGTACCAGCTGTATTGTCTACAGCAAATCCAGTTGCACTTAGAGAACTTAAAATAATTGCTGTCATTAGAATTTTAGATGTTTTCATGATTTTGTCTCCTTATTAAATAAAAGATATACCCATAGGAGATCAACTCCTATGGGTAAGTATTATATGAATATTGTGTTTAGATCAAGCTTACGACCAAATTGTCTCCAATACGATAAACAGTATGGAAAAGGTCAATGTTATCCATTAAGAATTTATATTGTTGAGCCGTAAGGAATCCTAAGATAGTATCCTTATCACTTGTATAGTATGTGCGTAAATTAGATAAGAATACCTCATCATCGCTAAGATTACCTTGTTGCCAAACATATCTACCTTCTTCACAGAAGGAAAATCCTGGGAATACTTTAATATATTCGTTATCCCAATAAGATTGCATTAACATTTTTCTTTTGATATCATATACGATATCTAACTGTTTATGATTGTACATTTGATCACCTATACTAGATCTTCAGGATCATAGAAATCCTGAGTATCTTGTTTTTCTTTCTTCTCAGTTACAGGGATGTCTAATTCGACACCACGGGATTCCATGATTTCCTTAATTTTTTGATTATCCCCATATCCTTTTTCTAATAGGACATGAGTTAAATCATGTGGACCTTGATCTGTTAGGAAAGAGAAACCTTTATTGGGTTGCATAGTTCCATCAGATTGAACGACCCACTTACGTAATTCGAGCTTATAAGCTCTATCATTCCAGCTCATTTCTGAAATCTTGAGAACTGTATTACCACGTTCATCAAAGACTTCATCAATGCCTTCTGGATTAATGTTAAACTTAAACTCCATTATATCCTCCAAAAAATAATAGACTGGGGAGATTAATCCCCAGTCATATTACAATTTAATTATTTTTGTGGACGGAATAATCCATCGGATACAACTTGACGGCTTACATATTTACGAAGCAATTTCTTAGTTGTATCTGGATGTAATTGTTTAATTTCCAATAAACGACCAGAATAGCTATTAGTATTTACTGGAGCACCAGGAATTACTACATAGTCATATTGGTTACCATAGATGAAACCTAAGATAGATTCGATAGTAGCACCATAAACAACTAGGTTGCTATGAATACCATCAGATGCTAATGCGTAACTTACGCATTGGTTACGGAAATTGTCATGGTTTGCATTGTCTTTACCGAAATCGATGACTGTATCTTTTAAGATATCAATTGCATCATTAGTAAGACGGAATCCCATTGCAGTTTCTGTAACAGTACCGTTTTTAACGGAAGAACGGATATCAGATGCACCATTATAACGTGCTACCATTTCAAGTTCTTTAGTAGATGCGTTTTCACCTACATTATCGAAACCAAAACGTTCAACAGCTTTCAAACGAGTATCGTGTTCGTTATCAGAGCCATTGTATTCAAATACTAATCCTATACCGATTTGTGGGCTATTTGTGAATACGATATCACGGCAACCTACATAATCAGCAAATACATTACCAAGACGATTAGTGAGAAGTTCACATAATTCGCTTGTACTAATTGTCTTTGTTTTGTAATCGCTTTCAAAAACTTCAGGAGTAACTTTAAGCTCAATACGCTTTTTATCTCCTGTGTCATTTCCTTTTTCATCTCGACGAGTTTGTACGATCATTTCTATCTTGGATAAAGAAGAAATTACCTTTAGCCTTATATAATAAGATATCATGATAATATTCAACGATAGTATAATCTACTATACGATCTTGTACTATAGCTTCAAGAGCAAATAAGTCACCAGGTCGTAATTGAGCACCATCTTTAACTTCAAATAATACATTGATTACTCTGAAGTTATAATGGAACCAGTACATGAATAGAATATTTTGTAAAGCTATTTTAATAGCTTGGTCTATATTATCATATTCTAATCCACGACTATCACAAATGGAAATAAGAGTATCACAGACCTTAGGGTCTAATTTGACAAATGATACAATATTCTTCAATGGATCATTTAGATATAGATCTACACTAAAAGCATAATCTTTATGTGCAATATCATACATCATTAGATCGTATGCTCGTTTATATTGTCTCATTGAACTGTCATTTTCGAATTCATCTTTACATAGAAACTTGCCAAACTTCTTATTATCCATAGGATTATCAATATTAAGTCGACTAGTATAGTAAGGATAATTCGTTGCTTCATATGGGCAGTATATACTAATACATAATTCTTTCTCCCCATTCTTTAAAGTACATACTTCGAAAAACATCTTACAATGTATCTCTAAAGGTATATACTCATCTGTTTTGTACTTATCAATAAGTAACTTATCTCCTATCACAGGAGTAACTTTATAGAAGTCTTTGTCTTTACGAGATACTATTCGATACAATTCTGTTATTTGTCCGAACTTATCCTTCTTACAAAGCTTTTGACCGACATTATACATATCCAATTCATATTCACCTCCTTCGATCAAGATTATAATATATGAATGAATGATATTATAAGAGTCCTACTTATCTAGTAAGTAGGACTCATTATATTATAAAACTTTCATAGCTATTTTAGCATATTTACCAGCATGTTTAAGAGTTGGTGCTGTAATAACAAAGGAGTCATCACAGAACTCACTACGTTGATAGTAATTAGAGAAGTTAAATTGTTTGTCATTCTTAAGTACTACCTTAAGATATTTATGGAAATCATTTAATACTCTAGCTCTAATCTTAACTAATTCTTTATCTTTCTTAGTACGATCTTGTTTAATTAGATCTTCACTAATCTTAAGATTTAGATAATACATCTTAGCTAGTTCATATTTCATTCCTTCGATATTTTTAGCTCTATCATATTCCATAAGTAATCTATGAGATTCCATATAAACAGATTGATAGCTCTTATTCTTTAAGAAGTTCTTAACGAATAGATTTCCTCTAGCATCAAATTCAAAGCCAATACTTTTTTCTTGTAATAACTTAGAAGTCATACTTCTATGATATATAGTATTAGCTCTATTATATGCTTTAGTCATATTAACTGAATTGAATTCCATATAAGGATTCCAACCAAATTCTAATAAAGCTTGCTTTAATTCATCTGATTGAGTTCTAGCATATTCTAGACTTAGATATCTTACATTAGACATCCAATCTAGAATAGTTTTCTTATCATAAGATCTACCATTATAGATTTCTTTATAATTTCTTAACCATTCATCAGCTTTATCTTTCCATTTGCTAGGCATATCGCCGAATGTACTATTACGTTTGAATACTTCGATTTCATGTGGGATATAGAATGGTATCGTATTAGGTAGATTTCTAATTGGTTGTACATCTTCCATAGCTGATTCAACTATAGGGAAGTAATAGTAATCATCAAATCCATTACTAGTGAATACACTCTTTAGGAAGTTATACATAGTTTCATTATTACAACCAAATACTTCCATAAGACGCATATCAGATATACGAATTAAGGAGATATCCATAGATTGTACATCATGCCATTGTTTTTCTAATTCCTCTTCAGTATCACAAGGTAATACTATAAAGATACCAGAGTTTAATGACCAAGATTTAAGATATTCAGTTTCACGTTTCTTACCACGTAACTCAATACCATAGTCTCTAGCTCTATCTAAATCAGATAATTGTAATCCAGATTCACTTAATGCTAAATCATCATAAGGAATTTCAGAGTTAAGATACTTAGAACGAAGTTCTTTGAATCGTTCTACATTAGATTTACCATAGATTTCAATAGATTTATCATCACTATGACGTTTCATCTCAGCAGATAAACTATTATAATCATTCCAGTCATCCATTAATTGGTCTTCAGAAGAATATTTATCATCAAGTACTTTATACATACCAGAATCATTAACTTCTTTTACCTTCTTATTATTGGTATCACTAGAATCATCATCTTCTTCTAGCATATCTTTAGTCTTAACAAAAGCTGGAGCCTCAATCTCTAGAATGGTCTTATATGATTTGGTTCTTATTTTAGATTCTAAGTCTACTGCAAAGTATCCATTATTATCTTCCATAATCATGGTTCCTTCAGGGAATTCTTTTAGCTTAGACTTAGCTGTATTTACATCTAGAATATCACATAATGGAAGAGATGTATCATATAACTCATATTCAATGCTATATATAGCATTCATTAGAGTCAACTTATTATCTCTATCTAAATCAGATTCTGTAAAGTCATCATCATACTCTAATTGGTCTTTAGATAGCATTACCTTACCAGTGATTTCTTCATATAGATTAATAGCATTCTCCCAAGTAACTCTATCTCGTTTATGCCTATAAGACTTATAGAATTTATCTTGCAAGAATGGTTCTTTATCTACTATTTCAGTTTCATCATTATCAGATTTAACTCTAAGTTTAGTTGACTTCTTATCATCAACTACACCAAAGCCATCTTTCTCTCCACTAAATGAATGTCTATGTGGAGTATATTGGACTAGCATATTACCATCTATAGTTCCTACAATACCACCTACAGCTCCGACACCCATATGCTCTCTTGCAGCATATTCTTTTAAGTCAGATAGACGTCTAATGATATCATATTCTATAGGAATATCTTTATCATCTTTGAATTTATCTATATCATCTATAGTAAAGAATCTATCATCATATACGGCAGATTCATTGATTCTAATAACTTTATTAGTTGTAGTAGGATCATTAATCTCTTGATCTTTAAGTAAAGCTAATACTTCCATGAGTTGGACAAACTTATTATCTACTAGTCTTAGATAATTATATTCTCCAAGCTTAATAAGTTCAGCTTCTTTACTAACTTGCTTACCATTTGACGATTGTTAGGATTATCTCCACCGTCTTTAACTTCGATAATCAAATTATAAGGAACGTAGTAAATATCCGTAATCCATTGTCTAGAATTACCGTATTGATCTGTATAATCAATAACTGGACCTGGCATAATAATATCTTTAGAGTTGCAGTTAAGAACTTTATCCATAAACTCTATAGCTTTATGCTCATAAGATCCAGTATAAGTAAACTTAGTACCATCACTATATACATAAGTACCACTAATGCTACGATGAGCTAACATCTTAGCTTGATGTGCAGCATCGTCTAATAGAGATACTTTACCATGCACTCTAATCATATTCTTTTTAAACTTAGCTCTCAGCTCTTCCTTACATCTAGGATTAGAGCATACTCTATGATATTTACCAGTCTTTTCATTCCAGTCTGTTTTATTACCGCATACGATACATTTACCAGAACCTGGGTGAGTTTTATCATATAAGAACTGTTCGGCAGAAATATCACCGATAATATCTTCATGATCTTTTTCTATGTGTCTGATTAACTTGTCTTTGAAGTCTTTACGTCGACATAACGGACAAGCTATTCTTCGTTCAGTTGCCATTGTATCCTCCTTATGAGTGTATATCAATTTAATGCTATGTTAAAAATAGCTATTTGTGTATATTTTAAACCCTAGAACTAAGTAGTAATATATTAATATGAAAGGAGAGATTATCGTGGCAGATGATATTACTTTCATAACTGCAAAGACTAAAGAAGTTCCTACTTTATTAAAGGAATATTCTTTATCTACTGACAGTTATAAAACTCCACTCACATATAAGAATTTTAATGCATTTGGCACTCTAATTATGCGACTAATGCTTTTAGAGCCAGGTACAATAACTCATAGTCCAGAAATGGGCTTAGGTTTAATTAGTAAATATAGATATATGCAGTCTGATAGAGTTATTGAACTCAGTCAGGCTATCAAAGATCAAATAAAGGATTATCTTGATAATACTGTAGCAGTCGAAGTTAATATAGGTTTCTCTAAAAATGGAGAAAATATAATGATTATAGATATGACAGTTGACCAGTATCAATTTAGATATTTCTATGATCGAGATAAATTAACTTTAAAAATGTTGATGAATGATGAAATTTAGGAGGAACCATGTCTGAACAAGTAAAACTAGCAGACCTCATGAAAGAAAAAATGGAAGAAGAAAAAGCTTCCGAAACTCCAGTAGTAGAAGAAACTACTCCTGCTACTGAAGAAAAACCAGTTGAAGAAACTCAACCAACTACTCCTGTAGTACCTACATTTGATGAAACAAATCTACAATCTGCTGATATTAGTGCTATCGTTCCTTCTGGTAAAACAGATGCAACTCAAGAAGCACGTGATGAATTGATAGATGAATTAGATAATGGTATTTCTAGTGCTATTGAACGTCGTTTCAAACCTGCATTGAAAGAAATTCATGATATGCGTCGTGAATATGAAGATCTTAAAGCTATGGGTGAAGAAAATCCTCAAGTAGTTTCTAAATATGATCCATCTCTAGATCTTAATCCTGAATTGACAGATAAAGATCGTGAAGCAATTCGTCGTGACGAAGAAGAACACGTTTTATCTGATGATGAAATCAAAGCTTCTACTAGTATTAATAATCTTCTTCCTGAAGATGATATTGAACGTGAATTCGAACAATATGAAAATGCTGCAGATGCTGTAAATAATATAACTACAGCAGCAACTACTACTCCAGCTATTGATACTACACCAATAGATGTATCTGATGCCGTAGTTCCATCTGTAGAAGTTGCAGAATCTGATGAAGATGAATTATTCTATGATGATGAACTATTAGAAGATCTTGGTCTTGATGAAGATAAAGAAGAAGCTGAACGTATTAAAGAAGAAAAACAACAGCAACGTAATATGGAAGAGTTTGCTCGTGTACTTCGTCAACAATTAGACGAAGTAGGTGAACGTAAACCTGATATTAGTAAATTCCGTGTACGTAAACGTCCTGTTGCATTTACTAAAGTACTTTCTAAACCAGTTGAAAAGAAATACTATGAATGGGGATTATTTGCTACTGGTGTATCCATCTCTATGACTCCATTATCTGCAATCGAAATGGATGAAATCAATCCATATACTGATTCTACAAATGATATTGGTAAAGCTCGTACAGTATTCAGTACTCTATATAAACATCTAGCACCTGAATGTCGTACTATGGATATGGAAGCATGGTTGAAGTTATTGAACTATCAAGACTTGAATCACTTATTCTTTGCATTATATAATGCTAACTTCAGTACTTCTAATATCATTCCATTTAGCTGCCCTAAATGTAAACACTTCTATACCGAAAAACGACCTATCATTGATATGGTTAAATTTGAAACAGAAGCTGATAAAGAAACTTTCAATAAAACCATTGCTAAAGATCCTTCTTTCCCTCCAACATTCGAAGAAGAAATCTATGTAGCTAATGGTGACTATGCATTCGGTATTGTAATTCCTAAAATTTACAACTCCATGTTTGAAGAACGTCTATTGAATGAAGGCTTCCGTGAAAAATATGCTGGTATTATCAATATCTCTCACTGTATCTCTACAGTATATGAAATTGATGAAGATAATGAAGAATTGATTCCTATTCAATTTAATACAGCTCCTAACGATATCGTTAAAACTTATAAATATCGTATCCAAGGTATTTATAAAATCTTATCTAAGTTATCTGCATATGAATTTAAAGAACTTCAATCTCATATCACTAAATACTTAGAAGAAAATAGTAAAGATATTAATATTTCTTATCAAGTACCTGCAGCTACATGTCCTAAATGCGGTGCAGAAATTGAAGCTATTCCTATGAATGCTCAAGAACTTGTTTTTACACGGCATCGGTTGATTCACATGCTCGACTAATGCAATTAGTTGATAATG
>QWBZ01000435.1_pt1 | contig 14201 bp, 18 predicted proteins | sample 1972441 | NCBI WGS metagenome assembly QWBZ01 (sample SAMN09866721, study PRJNA288562) | Human oral metagenome isolate term6_saliva, whole genome shotgun sequencing... | isolation source: mouth | host: Homo sapiens | place: USA: California
TGGTCCCCTTTCCCCCCTCAGCTATACAAAAACGGACACGCCACCAATAAAAAAAACCAAAGACACCAAAAGTATCATGAAACAGCAAAAACTATTTGAAATCGACTCCGACCCTATGGGGGGTACCGAGATTAGCGACGCCTGCTCACGAATGTTTGAAGATCTAGAAGCAAAAGGACTGCTAGGGCCTATCGAACAGGCTAAAAGAGCTATGGTAACCAAGGCGGCCGCCGCGCTGGATAGGGGCCTAGCCCAGCCCAAAGTGTCGGTAGCTACAACCACGGTACTAGATAAAGTTTTAGCTGCGCTAGATTCTATGCCACGGCCGGCCGAGGGTGGCGCCCCAGAGCTAGACGCACTAGATGCCGCGCTAGCTCACCTCACTATGCAGGCACTAGCTGCAGGTAGCCCAGAATGAGCTCAGAACCCAAATACGCCACACGGCGCAATCCAGCTAACCCTAGCTACGGCAAAAGAATCGAGGCCATAGCCGCCTACATGGGGGGGCCGCTAATGCCCTGGCAAAAACAAGTAGCGTCGGTAGGCATGGAGCTAGACCCGCGCCAACCCGGCGCTTTTAGATATGACGTAGTAGTAGTGTCCGTGCCTAGGCAATCCGGTAAAAGCTACCTAGTACGCGCTGTAATGGCAGACAGGATATTATCATACAATAACCACGAGGTAGTTATGACGGCGCAGACTGGCAAAGATGCCAAAAAGCGCTGGAACCAGCTAATAGACGCGCTAAAGGCTGATAAAAAGCCCCAATATTTTAGCGTGCGCAAATCGCAAGGCACAGAATACCTAGAATACCTAAAACGCGGTTCCAGGCTCTCGCCGTTTGCGCCGACGCCTAAAAGTATTCACGGTGATAGCCTGCACTTGGTAACCGTAGATGAGGCTTGGGCTTTCGATGCAGATTCAGGCGCGGCTCTTGAGGCAGCCATTGAACCGACGCAGCTAACTATTTTAGATAGTCAAATCTGGATCGTATCAACCCGTGGCACCAGCAAGTCAGCTTACCTAAATACCCTGATTGAGCGCGGCCGCGCCGCCGTGGACGATCCGACTAGCAGGCTAGCCTATTTTGAGTGGTCCGCAGATGATGCCCTGGCCGACGCTGACCCATACGGCGAGGATACCTTAAAGTTTCATCCGGCTATGGGACATACTCAAACGCACGAAAAGATATTATCGTTAGCCAAACCGGGCGTGCCTGGTGCCCTGGCTAACTGGCGGCGCGGTATTTTAAATCTTGATACGCCGCTAGAAAATGAAACGCTAATCGATCTGGCACTTTGGGACTCGCTAGCCGCCGATCAGCCGCTAGAGCCGCCGGCGCCTAGTGAGGTATCTATAGGTGTAGATATTGCACTAGACCGCAGCGGGGCGTCTATCGTGGCCGCGTGGATCACTAACGAGGGTGACCTGGCCCTATCCTTGATCATGTCCGGGCCTGGCGTTGATTGGTTAGCGCCGACAGTGCGCAGGCTATCGACCGCCGGCTATAAGTGGATAGGCGCCGATGCTACTGGACCAATGGCCACTACAGCAACAGACATAACTAATGACGGGACGGCACTAGAAATTATCAAAACTAAAGAATACGCGCTAGCAACCCAGCTGCTACTAGATCGTGTACGCGATGGCCGACTAGTACACGATGGGGCAACCCAGCTGCGCACGGCATGGGGACAAGCGGCCTGCCGGCCTATGTATGGTGTAATGGCACTGGATGCTAGTCGAAGCGCTGGCCCTATCGACGCGCTGCGCGCGGCGGCAGTAGCCGTACACGGCGCGGGTATCTATGTACCCGATCCGGTACAACTGTACTAATAGGGTTGTGTAACATGGGTATACCCACTAACATTAGTCGCGTGAGAGCACTAGACCTAGTCACTAGCCTACTAGGTAGGCAGGCGGCCGCCGCGCCTATCCCAGATGGGATTATGCCGCCGCCGCGCGTGGCTACCGGCGCTAGCATGGCCCCTAGTCGTGCGCTCACTCTAGACGCGGTATATAGATGTGTGTCTGTAATCCAGACTGCAGCTAAACAACTCTCGCTAGACGCATGGCGAGGATCTGACAGGCTAGAGGGCGACGCCTATCCGCGCCTACTGTCTAGCCCCTCAGCTGATGCAACACAGGTTGACCTAATCGCCGATACCGTCGCCTCACTCGCTTTGAGGGGTAACGCCTATTGGCTGATTGGGAGGTCTACCGACGGCCGGCCGGCGTCTATCAGGGTATTGGATCCGCTAGAGTGCGTGCCCTCCCTGGCCCCCTACACTGGTGAGAGGTCTACACGCTGGAATGGTAGAGTCTATGACGCATCGCAGATACGGCACTTGCGACTAGTGCGAGTCCCTGGCCAGGCGCTAGGGGTGGGACCTATCCAGGCCTGCGCATCTACGCTAGTAGGTGCTAGTGACATGGCCGCATACGCGAGCCAGTGGACCGCCGGCGCAGGCGTGCCTACCGGCACACTAACCACAGATCAGCCGATTACAGCCGAGCAGGCAGCAGAGGCTAAAAAACGCTGGAACGAAAACGCATCCCATTCCGGCGGCGTAGCCGTGCTAGGTGCTGGTATGCGGTACACGCCAATTGCACTAAAGCCAAGCGAAGTACAATTTTTAGAATCAAGGGCTTTTGACGTGCTGGCTATTGGCCGCATGTTTGGGGTACCTGCGCACATGCTGCTAGCTAGCGTGGACGGGTCTAGTATGACCTATCAAAATGTCAATGATGCTGCAACCGACTTTATCCGATGGACAGTCATGGCATACCTACGTGAAATTGAGGATGCGTTGACTGCGATTCTCCCACGTGGGACTACAGCCCGTTTTAATCTTGACGCGCTGCTGCGAGCTGATGCTAAAACTAGAATGGATACACACGCGGTAGCTATCGCTGCTGGTATTTATGATGCAGCTACAGCCGCCGCTATCGAGGGCCTACCCGCGCCGACGCAAAAGGAAACCACCAAATGAATAATATCGAGTGGCGAGAATCTAAAATCGCCCTGGCCAGCGACGATAGTCGAACGATTGAGGGCCTAGCAGTCCCCTACGAGCGCGAGACTAAGCTAGGGTCTGGCTACTATGAGATTATCGCAGCTGATGCATACCAACCAGACGGCGGCGTAGGGCATGTAAAGTTACTTTGGCGTCATGGTGAGGTGATTGGGGTTGGCACTGCCACGTCTGGCCCTGATGGCGTGACTATCCACGCGCGGCTTAGCCGGACTAGCGCAGGTGACGACGCCTACCAGCTAGTAAAAGATGGCGTGGTAGATAGCCTTTCAATCGGTTTCATTCCGCTAGAGTACGAAGAGACCTGGGACGACGACGACAACCTACACGTAAGGCAAAAGCTAATTGATATCAAAGAGGTTTCGCTTGTGCCCTGGCCGGCGTATGATGACGCTAAGGTAACAAAAGTGCGAGAAAAGACCCAACGGGAGGAAACTAGCAAAATGGATACTAGCACGCTAGAAACTGAAGTTATGCGCCTGCGCAACTCACTAGACGAACTGCGCACGACGGTAGCCGCGCCGCCTGCCGCGCCGCATGTAGAGCGCCGCTGCGCTGCTGAAATCGTAAAGGCTTTGGTATCTGGTGATAGCCAGACCCTAGAGGATGTGAACCAAATTCAGGCCCGCGCATGGTCTGGCACTACTAGCGCGGCTGACCCTATCGCCACTGGCCCCCATTGGGTAGCAGATCTGACCCGTATCTACGATCAACCTGATGCGCTCAAGCCACTTTTTGCAGTCGGTGACCTGCCTAGCGAGGGTATGCGAGTAGATCACACATACCTAAAGACCAACAGCATCACTGTAAACAAGCAGACGGCCGAGGGCGACGACCTAACGCTAGGTAAAGTTGAGCTGCAGAGTGCTAGCACCCCAGTAGGTACATACGGCGGCTATACGTCCCTATCTAGGCAGACTATCGAGCGCGCTAGCGTGAATATCCTGCAACGGCATTTAGAGGCTATGGCCGTGGCCGCCGGCGCCGCGTCACGTAAAGCCCTGGCCGCCGCGTGGAATAAGGGCCTAAAAGACCAAGAGACTAGCGCCCTGGCATCTCCCCGCGCCGCCGACGCTTTGACCTGGGGTAGCCTAGTCCCCTTAATCGTAGACGCAGCCGCGTATTTTGCCACGCAGAATCTGCCGTTAGACGGCCTGGTAGTGAACAAAGCGACTTTTAAAGCGCTGGCCGCGCTAACTGCTGGTGACCGGCCACTGCTAGCGGTAGGTAGCAACGGCTCAAACACCGCCGGCAGCATGAATCTAGTGGGTATCTCTGGTGACCTGGCAGGTCTAAAAATTATCTGTGACCTAAACGCAGAGACAACGAACGTTGCCAACATTCAAAAATGTGTCGGTGGATTCTTTAGCCGTGACGCAATCCGTATCTACGAAAGCGGCCTAGTACAGCTACAAGCAACCCAGGTAATTAACCTAACCGATAACTACAGCGTCTACAGGTACGCAGCATACGCAAACGAGATTCAAGGCGGTATCCTACCGCTAAAGCTAGGCTGATAAAAGCATCATGGACGAAGAGGAATACACGGCCGGCCTTTCTAAAGAGCAAGGCGGCAAGCTGGCAAGCGCTCTAGGGCGCTATGTGGGTGATGTGCCACTAACCGACTACCTGAAAGAGTGCGTTAGCGTGGCCTGGCTCTCTGTCATGCATTTTGTAGGGCCGGCCGTGGTTCCTCAACACATCCTAGATAGGGCAGTGCTAGAGGTGGCCGCCGAACTCTACCACCGTAAAAACGCACCAAACGGTATTAAAAGCTACGCTGACGCTTTCGACGGTGCTAGCGCGATCCGCGTTGCACGTGACGCGCTTGTAGCCGCGCGGCCGCTACTGACTCCCTACATGCCCCTACCGGTAGCATAGGCGTAACACATGCGTGTAAATACCTTTACAGACGGTCCGATTACAAAAACGCGCCGTGACCTATCAGACCTAATCAGGAAATACGAAGACTACTTCACGGTCTATGACGGTATCCCAGGCGCTTTACATCCCCCATGCATGACTATAACCGAGGGCAGCCCGCTACTAGAGGCCGACAGTCAAAGCTACACTACCGGCCGCGTGCGTTTTGACATCACCTTAATTGCGCCCCCTACTGACAACGAATTTGCAATCAGTAGACTAGACGCAGCGGTAGATAGGGTACTCAGCTATCTTTGGCAGTATTTTATGGTGACAGTAGACGCCTACCAATCAGTAACCACGGCTGATAGTCAAAGCTACCTGGCTTGCGTCATGCACGTATCCGCGCCTGCCACTATCGAACTGGCTGAAGAGCCAGAGCCGGAACTACCGCCGGAATACGTTCCCGGATATGTCCCGCAACCCGACGACATGCTATAAAAACATCAAACAACACGAAAGGCAACTAAAATGGCTGTACCGGTACGTAAGCGCATCCTAGGCAAGAAGCTGGGCTTAGTGATTGACGGTAAAGATTTTTGGGCTGATATCGCGAAATGGGAGTTAAAAGCATCTTCCAGTGACAAAGACATCGTAACGTTTGCTGACGCTCAAGGCGGTAATACGTCTAAGTGGAGTTTGAGCGGTGAGGCTATCCAATCTTTGGATACTGATTCTTTCTGGTCTAAAGTGTGGAACTCTGTCGGCAAAACTGTTGACTACATCGTAGCGCCATACGGCAATAAGACTGCTACTTCTGACGCGCCACATTTTACGGGTAAAGTCACGATTGGTTCCGCGCCCTCAATCAGTGGCGAAGCCGGTGACGAAAAGGGGTCTACTTTCTCTTTTGAGTGGGACTGCGACGGCAAACCCAGCATGAAAACCACTGGCAGCACTCTAGGTGCTGGCAATATGGAAGAAGCCCTAGCGTAACCAAACGCGCCATGTCACACGAAACTTACGTTAAACGTATCTCCCTAGGTGACGGTACCTATACCGTAGATGGGGTGACATACAAAATTGAGGGCGTGGACCGTCTGCTAGAGGATGCATATAAAGCGGGCGTGGCCGCGCAAGACCTGCGAGAGCTAACCTACTCCCTAGCTATTCCTATTGCACGCCTGGCTAAAACGTTAGTGCCTATTGGCCGGTCTAAAAATTTATATGGCAGTATCAGAGCGTCTAAAGCACGTTCTAAAATTATGGTGCGTGCAAGCTCGAAACGCACTCCCTATGCGGGTGTAAACCACTGGGGCCGCGATGGCGAAACCGGTCCTAAGTGGTTGAGCCGCGCAGAAGAGACGCTAAGGCCGCAAACGTACGCCGGACTAACCAACGGCATTACAGAACTACTTGAAAAGAACGGACTATAGTCAAATGCTACCTAACGATATCTCAGAGCAATTCAAGGCGCCTGCGATCCCTGAAAACCCTGTATCAGTAAGCCAGCTCACCATTGGCGAAGTCGCATACTTTGAAGATATTACCGGCGTGCGTATGGCCGCGCTTGACAGTGACGATGTGAGCGCGCGAGTCATGGGAGCAATGGCCGGCCTAGTCCTATATCGTACTGGTATGTATCCGACCCCAGCCGATGCTCAGGAAGCGGCTAAGCGAATCCCACTAGGGCAAATCGACAAATACATTAGTATGGGCGACGATACCCCCGCGCCGGCGGCGCCGGGTTTAGGCGAGCCGTCGGCACCGGCGGCGTAGAAATAGGACAACTGCTAGCGGTGCTAGCTATCCGCGCGCACTTGCCCCCGTGGCAGGCGCGCGAAAATCTCACAATACACGACGCTAACGCGATCATACACGCGTTAGAGGAGCAAGACGCAGCGCTAGAGGAGTGAAAGAGCATGGCCGGTAAAGTCGTAAAGGTAAGCGTTATTGCTGATACCAAGCAATTCTCAAAAGCGTTCAAAAACCTTAAAAACGCTACTGGCCTTGACTCTCTGGCGTCTAGCGCGCGGTCTGCTGCTAAAACTATGGCCGCCGCCGCCGCTGCTGGTGGCGCCGCGCTAGGTGCGTTGGGTGTAAAAGCTACTCTAATGGCGGCTGACCTAGAGCAATCCACCGGCGCGGTAGAGGCCGTTTTTAAGACGGCGGCGCGTCAAATCAAGGGCTTTAGTGTCAAATCTGCCACGGCGCTAGGTATCACTCGCAACGAGTACCAAGAGTTGGCAACGGTAATCGGTAGCCAGTTAAAAAACGCCGGCACGCCTATAGAGCAGCTTGCAGGCAAAACAAACAATTTGATTAGCACCGGCGCCGACCTGGCCGCTATGTACGGTGGCACCACTAAAGAAGCAGTAGAGGCATTATCTAGCGCGCTAAAAGGTGAACGCGATCCTATCGAGCGCTACGGCGTGACGCTGAAACAATCAGCGATTGACGCTAAAGCGGCGGCGCTTGGGTTTACCGATGTTTCCAGTGCGCAGGCTCAGGCCTCCGCTACCCTAGCTCTGATTAGCGAGCAGACCGCCGACGCTCACGGCGCTTTTGCACGCGAAACAAACACATTGTCACATCAATTGCAAGTAGCAAAAGCCAAAGCAGGCGATTTGGCGGCGCAATTTGGTAGTTATCTACTGCCAGCGGCTACAAAGGCAGCAACATTACTAAACAAATATCTCTGGCCAGTTCTGGATAGGGTGGCCTCACAGTTCGCTACAGTCGCGCACAAGGTGGCACTGTTCGTACGGCGCGTCTATGAGAGTATGAAACCTGCGCTGACCGCAGCGGCCGCGCTTTTTACTGAGCAAATTCTGCCAGCACTAAAGCAATTTTTGCAGTATATAGGCGAAAAAGCCCCGCCTGCGCTAGCTTCATTCCGTAAATTTATCGTGGACTGGGGGCCTGCCTTAACCGGCGCCGCGCTAGCAGCTACTGGGGTAGTCAAGGCGTTTCAAGCGTGGCAAACGCTAACAACGACTATTGCAGCGGTCAAAGCAGCCGTAATAGCACTAAACACAGCCATGGCAGCTAATCCAGTAGTGTTGATTGTAGCCGCTATTGCTGCTGCTATTGCCGCGTTGGTAGCCGCGTTTGTCTACCTATACCAGCATAACGAACGTTTTAGGGCGGCGGTGCAAGCGGCCTGGCAGCAAAGCCAGTCCCTTATTGGCCAGTTTGTTAGCTGGTTCCAGTCAACGGCTTTGCCTGCGCTGCAATCTATCTGGCAGGCAATCCAGACTGCAGCTAGCGCGGCCTGGGAGTTTATGCGGACGGCCTGGGAGACCATAGGCAGGCCAATTGCTGACGTGATCGTTACGGTATTCCAGGGACTGGCGCAGCATTGGGGCGAAATCTGGGAGGGTATTAAGACTGTACTTTCTGGCGCCTGGACGTCAATAACAGGCACGATTCAAAGCGCTGTTAATATCATTACAGGTATTTTTAAGCTTTTTACTGCCGTTTTGCGTGGTGACTGGTCCGGCGCATGGGCAGCTATCAAACAAATCTGCTTGGCCGCCTGGAATGGCATTAGGTCTATTATCGGTGGAGCTATTCAGGGTATCCAGGGCCTAATCTCTGCTGGGGTTGGTGTGATCAAAGGTCTTTGGTCTGGCGCCTGGAACGCTGTCAGGTCAACATGTGTGAGCGCCTGGAATGGCATAAAGTCCGCTATCGTAAGCGGTATAAATAGCGCTGTCTCTACGATCCGAACCCTACCCAGTAGGGCAGTATCTGCGCTAGGCAACCTGGGCAGCACTCTATATAACGCCGGCTCAAACCTTATTAGCGGTTTTATCAACGGTATCAAATCAAAGATTGGTAGCGTTGCTAGTACCCTACGCGGCCTAACTAGCAAGCTAACTAGTTGGAAAGGCCCAGAGGATCTAGACAAGCGCCTACTAACGCCGGCTGGTCAATATGTTATCGAAGGGTTTATTAGGGGATTAGAGAGCCGCTACCCTACCGTAAAAACATCACTAGCTGCGCTAACCGCGTCTATAGCTAATACGGACTTTTCCGCGCTAAACATCCCAGCCCAGCTAAACGCACTAGGCAACAGTTCTATAGGTGCTCAAACAGCACCAAATATTACTATTAATGTCAACTGCTTAAATGCTGACTATGAGGCCGGCCGGCAAATTGCCGCCGCGCTGGAAAAGTACAATCTGCTAAACGGCGCTAGGGGTGTGGCTTACGCATGACTTTCTATACACAGACCAAACCCGCCGACCAGCTAAAACTTGAGGTAGTGGCCGCTGTTGTTACCGACGCTATGCGGTGGGATATAGGCCGCTGGGACCGCTCACGCTGGGACCGCGAGGAAGTGCCCGCCGGCACGCTAATTTTCAATGCTGGCATGTGGAATCGGGAAAAGTGGGTACCCGAAACCGCGCTAACACAGTGGGTGGACATCACCGGGCCGTGTACACATATAAGTGTCAAGCGCGGCGTAACGACTGCTAGTAGTGTCATGCATGCACAGACGGGCACGCTATCAGTAAAAGCAACTGCTGAGCTTGACCCGCGCGCTGCTGGCATACTCTACGGTGCCCAAATACGCCTAAAAAACACTCGAAACGGGCAACCACTGTTTACCGGCTTTATCACAGACATAAAGGTAGAGCCGGGCAAAAAAGCCTCAGATACCGCCGTGACTATAGAAGCGGCTGACGCGGTGGCTAAAGTAGCGTCTATTACGCGCTATGGGGCACGGCCTGATGGTGGCCGCCTAGAAAACTGGGAAGCAAGAATTAGGCGGCTAATGGGGAGCGCGCCTAACGTGAGCTACGAAATCCCCAGCACGTCATATGCGCTGGTATGTCCTACCGTCTGGGAGACGTCCCTAGCGGCTCACCTAGATGCCGCTACCGCTACCGTAGGGGGCGCCTGGTACTGCGACAGACAAGGCACGCTCCAAATCTGCGCATACCCACCACAGCAATATAAAACACATGTCGCGCTCACAGACAGTAGCGAAAATACAGGAAAAATAGACACCTGGCACTATACAGACGCTAAAGCCACGTGGCAGGCTGAAAACGTAATATCACGCGTTGAAGCTACGGTACATGATGCAGCGCCTAACGAGTCTGGCGAGTGGCGGGCCGCCGATTATGTGGCCGTGGCGGTAGAGCCTACGCGATCCACCGCATGGGGTGGCAGCACTCTAAAAATAGATACGCTAGCACCTAGCCGGTTTATAGCCGACGAAATGGCCCAAACGATGCTCAAGGAAGCTCTAGACTACCCGACAGTTTCGGCCGTTGCATTCTGGCCGGTATCACAGCGTATAGACAACGATCAGCGTCAAGATAGGATGAATACAGCTGGCTTGATTGATCCGCTAGACCTAGTCGAGGTAATCAGGGATGGCGACAAATCACTAGCGCACATTACTAGCGTGTCACATGACATTATGCCTTATACTTGGAAAACAACACTAACGCTACTACCTAAGGAGGTAATCGGCTTTGAAGACCTTTTTACCGGGTCAAATCGCGCGCGCTGAGGATGTAAACAACAATTTTAGCGAACTGCAAGCAGCACTAAACGCAGCCAAACAGCAACTAGACGCGCTAAAAACCACGCCCTGGGAGACCCTGGCGCTAGGGCCGGGTTGGAACATCGTACAGGGCAGGGCGCCTAAAATCCGCTTGCAGGGCGGCCTAGTATGCGTGCAAGGGACTATCCAGCGCGCCGCCGGTGGCGACCGGTCTAAAATCCTGCAAATTCCGTCCCAGTACCTACAGGCGACAGGCTGGAATCAGTGGTTAGGGGCCGGTGTGGCAGTATCCGGCAACACTGTGACGCCACTGGAATTTTATGCGAATGGCAATACTCGCTGGCTCAGTGTAGACGGCTATAATGGGATGGATTCTAGCGCCGGCTGGTATCTACCGCTATGTCTAACATATGCGATTGATTCATAACCAAACATAACGAAAGGTAACATAATGATCCGGGAAGAAGTACCCAGTCCTAACTATGATGTAGGGCGCCCTGCAGGTATCAACGCTATTACTATTCATCACTGGGGTGCCGATGGGCAGCAACACGACGCAGTAGTAAATCATCTTTGCAACCCCAATTCATATGTAAGCGCGCACTATGTGGTATCTGACGACCATATTACGCAGCTTGTAGATGAAGAGAACCGCGCGTGGCACAGCTACGGGGATAATTCCGGCACTATCGGGATTGAATGCCGCCCCGAAATGGAACCAGACGACTTTGCTACTGTAGCCATGCTGATTAGCGAGATTAGGAGCCGGTGGGGTGACCTGCCCTTGCGTGGCCATTGCGACACATTCGCTACTGCCTGCCCTGGCCGCTGGTACGATCAGCTAGCTAATCTGTCAGCTACCGCCGATAAAATCGCTACTGACACATCCTGGAATCCAGGCGAGGATATCCCCCTACCCGCCGCCGCCGCGTTTGGCGGCACCGATCCCAACACTGGCCAGCTATACACGGACGGCGTAGCTGGCTCTGACACTATCGGCCGTGTACAGCTATTACTTGGCACGCCGGTAGACGGGTGGATCACTGGCCAAGACCAATACTGGCGCGATAACCATTCTGCCATTACTGCCATTAGCTATGCTGGTGGATCAGGTAGCGCTATGGTGGCCGCGCTGCAGCGCCGTTTGGGCGTGCAAGCTGACGGCATTTTAGGCGCCGGGACTATCACAGCTTTGCAGCGCCGTTTGGGCGTGCAAGCTGACGGTTATTGTGGGCCTATTACCGTGACCGCGTGGCAAAACATGCTAAACCATGGGCAGGCGTGCTAAACAATGTCAACTAATATCCCCAACTCCCACGAAATGCAGCCAGAGCCAGAGCCAGGCAGCCAGCCGACGGCCGACTATCTACCGCCTACCGCGCGCGCTATTTTGTATCCGCTGACCGCTGCGCTATATGCGCTAGTGAAAATCGCCGGCGCGTTAGGTTGGGTAGATGCTGCTGTAACACCGCTACTAAATGAGCTGATTAGTGCGCTAGTTCTGCTGGCCCTGGCCGTAGCCACTCTGCACGCGCCGCGCCTGCGATAATGCATGTAGTAGCAGCTGTTATACATGAGCTAGGAGGGTTAGGCGGCGCCGGTGCTTTTGTGGCAGCGCTAGCGGCCTGGCGCAGCGCACGCCAAGCCGCCGCTCCTAGCGATCTAGACCCACTAAGCAGACGTCTAGATATGATAGAAACTAGCCTGGCCGAGTTACGCAGGCATCTTAGCCGGCAGGTAGACTATCTGCATGACGTAGACCACACACAAGAGTGTGAGCTAAAGCAACACGGGCGACGACTTGACAACCATGATAGCCGCCTGCATACAATAGAAGCGCGCAAGACGTAAACCAGCGTATGCGAGACACTGGTCCTTTCCTAGTCTGGCGTGTGTACATAATGGGGCTGGCCCAACAGTGCTAAAACACTGTGGCTAGCCCCACACTTTTATTTATAACTAATTAAACTCTCGCTTGTCTCTGTCTCACAGAGGGGATACTATAAGCGCATAACCGACAGGAAAGGACAACACTATGAATGCTATTCAGATTGACCCAGGCGTCTATCAGGCCGCCTTGCTACCTACTACCTGGATGGACGACGCGCTAGTCTATATCCCAGTCTATGCACTACTTTTCGCCCTGATGTGGGCACTTGGTTACATGGCCGGCCTGATTCACGGCGCAGGCGGCCGCATCAGCCGCACGCGCTACGCTACGCTTTGGCTAGCAGTAGCGACTATCTGCATGTTTACCGTCGGACTGCTGCACTAGGGTAAAGCCGTGAGTAACCGCAAAACCCGCCGCGCTAAAGTTAGCTCACGCTGGACATGCTACCAGCTCATTGCCGCCCTGGCTCACCGTGGATGGGGTCCGCTACGTGAGGGTATCCCAGGATTAGTTCACATTCTCCAGGCTATCTCACACACGGTAGATCCATACACTGGGACCGGCTACACCACAGCCCCCCAGCTAGCAGACGCAGCCTACAAATCAGAACGTTGGGTTAGGCACTGTATTAACCAGCTTGACGCTTTAGGCGTCATTGAGTGGTACCCGGGGGGTATCAAAGATGGCCGGCCTGCGCCAAGTTTCGTTAAGATTGTAAAAGCAACCCTGGTCGAATTAATTGAGGTTGCGCAAGAATCACATGATAAGCGGATGCTAGAGCGCCGCGCAGCATTTGAGGCGCGCGTGCGTCGCCTGCCGCGTCGTGGATGGGTTCGCAATCCTCGCGCCGTGAATCGCAAGCGCATGCGAGAGGCGCTAGTACTGCACGCTAGGCAGGCACGGGCTAAAGTCCAGCCGGAAGCAAGTGCGCACCCTACCCCCTTACGGGAGGGGACTATGGAGAGGCCCTCCCTAGATAAAGATTTATCCACAGACCAAGCCGAGCGTATTAGGCTAGCTAAAGATAAAATCAAGTTAGCATCCCAGCAGTATCGGGACCGTAGAGCTGAGGATGCAGACCGCCGAGCCTATCTAGCGATGGAACGTGCAAGGGAAATAGCGCGCAGAGTGTCGCCTAGCCGTCGAAGTGCTATTACTCCCCTATCTCAACCGCCTACCGGGCACAATATCGATATTACCGAGGAAGCGCGAGCACGGGCACTAGCTGCGCTGGCTGCATACTCCAAGCAATGAAAGGTAACCATGTCTACTATTACTTGTATTCACGGACTAGAAGCGACTGCATGTAAACGATGCAAGCCAATACGTCCTAAGCCAGTAAGGCGTAAGCCCATACCCAAACCAGCGGCTAAGCCTAAGCCTATGCTGTTTGATACAGAGGCTCAGGCCAGGCTAGAGCAGGCCATGCTAGCAGCTAGGCAGGCTGCACACGCTGGCACACTGCTATCTAAGCAGCTAGGCAAAAAGCCCAGGCAGCTAGCAGCAATCAGGATGGCTACCAATGGCTAGCTACGGATGGGGCGGGCGACAGGTAGCCAGCCTGCGCAACCAAGTGATAAGCACATATGGCACTACATGCCACATCTGTGGCCGGCCTATAGATCTGAGCATCAGCCGTACCGAGCCAGGCGGCTATACGCTTGACCATGTCATACCTAAAAGCCTGGGAGGTACCCACACACTAGCCAACTTACGGCCGGCGCATCGCCGGTGTAATCTATCCAGGCAAGCCAAGCCGCTAAGCCGGCCTGAAGCTACACGTAAAAGATTAATAACTGCCTGGCCTGGCCTGGCCGATCAACCGGCCGAACCAGTCGAGCAGTCCAAACCGTCTGACCTGGCCGTTTTTTGAATGGCTACTGGAACC
>QWBZ01000450.1_pt1 | contig 14021 bp, 16 predicted proteins | sample 1972441 | NCBI WGS metagenome assembly QWBZ01 (sample SAMN09866721, study PRJNA288562) | Human oral metagenome isolate term6_saliva, whole genome shotgun sequencing... | isolation source: mouth | host: Homo sapiens | place: USA: California
TCTCCCATAATATTTTAAAAATCCCCCAGTTTTATAAGAAGTTGCCTAGAATATTCCATTATTTCCCCAGATTTATAAGAGGGTGGGGCTTCCCAAAAGGGTACCCCCTATATGAATAGACCATTACCAGTAAAATTAATTTTTGAATTATATTTACACTTATATATAAATACCTCCAGAGATAATGAGCTTTATTAACTATAGGAGGTGGTTTTATATCTACTGCACAAGATAAGATAGCGGAAGCATTTAGGAGAGGGAAAGAGAATTTAGTTACATTCCACCGATTGTTTCTACCTATCGAAGAAGAAGTAGAGCCAGCTTGGTTCCACTATAAGTGGAGTGACATTTTGTTACATGAGGACAAGCACTTTGCCATTGAAGGGTTCCGTGAATCAGCGAAGTCGAGTTTCGTACTAAGGGCGTTTCCTTTGTATCGTTTAACATATCCTTCTAAGAAAGCCAATTATATTGTGTTCATTATGGCCAACCAAACTAAGGCTAGTAAGCAATTAAAAGAAATTGCTGAAACATACGTTTCCAATGAGTTTTTAAGTTTAAACCTGGTGAAGGTTAAGCAACAATCAGAGAAAGCGTTCGAGTGTGTGGTGACCGACGAGAAGGGCGAAGAAATATGTGTCCGTATGGAAGCATATGGTAAAGGTTCTTCTATCCGTGGTTTGTTATGGGGTGATAAGCGACCAGATATTATCGTAATCGACGACCCTCAAGACGTTGAAGATTCCATGTCAGATACTGTACAAAGTAATGACTACGATTGGTTTTTATCAGACGCCTATTTCCTTGGTAAGAAAACCCGTATCTTTATGATTGGTAATAACCTTGGCGAGAAATGTTTGATTGAACAGGTTATCGAGAATAAAGACTTGCTTAAATTTAATGCTTTACGTATTCCTGTTATGGACGATGAAGGGACTTCTAATTGGCCAGAACGTTTCCCAGTAGAGGAAATTCTCGAAGAAAAAGAAGCGTGGAGAGCGTTAGGTAAGCTAGACATTTGGGAAAGAGAAAAGATGTGTATTGCTATTTCTCCAGAACGTCAAATGTTTAAGAAAGAATACTTCATGTATTACGCTCCTAACGAGTTAAAGTTAGAAGATTGTTCTATTTATACTACAGTCGATTTGGCTATTTCCGAAAAAGAAAGTGCCGATTACACAGTTGTTTGTACAGTAGCTGTTAATCCAGATAATAAGTGGTTTATCTTAGATGTTGATTATGATAGGTATGACCCATCACAAACAATTGACGCTATTTTTAGAGCGGTACAGAAGTATAGACCTATCTATGTAGGTGTAGAAAAGGTTGCATACCAGGCTTCAGTAAAACATTACCTAGAAAAAGAAATGCCTAAACGTAATATTTGGTTCACAGTTAAGGACTTAGAAGCGTCTAGTCGTAAGGAATTACGTATTGCTACTCTTCAACCACGGTTTAAAACTGGTAGTGTGTGGTTCCCTATGGGAGCCAAGTTCCTCACAGAACTCGAAAGTGAATTACAAAGTTTCCCTAAAGGGTTACACGATGACTTGATTGACGCTTTAGCCTATATCAGTCAGATTGCTGTTCCACCTGTTAGTAACTTTAGTAATGTAAGTACAAGTGACATTCCATTAGGAGGTGCAATGTAATGAAATTATTGCATGACAACGTATTAGTTATCCCAGAAGTCAAAGAAGAAACTACCGAAAGTGGCATTATTCTTGGTTCCACACCAAAAGCACAAAACATTGGCACAGTATTTGCTAGTGGCGAAGGTAAATTCGACCATGGTAAATGGGTACATAACGAAGTTCAAGAAGGTGACGTGGTTCAATTTGGGCCATATACACAAGAAATTACAATTGAAGGTAAAAAATATCTGTTAATGGCTCATTCTAATATTATTTGTATTCTTGATTAAGGAGGTTAAATGGATAGTGAATCCGTATTACAGGACTTAAATAAGACAGTAGTCCGATACGTGCAGAACGATATTCAACGTGCAGAAGCGTATCAAGCTTCCATTGTCGAACCAGCAGTTCGAGAACGTTATGAAATCTATTATGCCGATAAAGATTACTACCGTCAGAAGTTCCCTATTCTTTCTAAGACCTCTGACCTTGTATCTACAGACGTAGCCGACACAATTGAATGGGCGTTACCATCTTTGATGAAGGTATTTACTGGCTCTGACGAAGTAATTACCATTGCTGGTGTTACAGAAGAAGATGATACGAAAGCAGAAACCATGCAAGAGTTGTTGGTATATCAACTACAACGACAAAATAACTTTTTTACAGTTTTGTATAACTGGATGAAAGATTCTTTAATTGTTGGTATGGGTATTATTAAGTGTTATTGGGAGCGTACAGAGGGATACACAACAGAAACAGCTGTACTTAACAACGAAGCACTACAGGCTCTTACACAAACTGGTGTAACCATTGAAGACATTCAAGGCCCAGACCAATTTGGTGACTTCTCTGTTACCTATCAATTGCCGTATTACCGCAAAAACGCACCTAAATTAGAAAATATTCTAGTAAGTGAGTTTTTATATTCTCCAGACGCTAAGTCTTTAGAAGAAGCCAACTTCGTAGCTCATAAACGTAAAGTAACGATGTCTTATTTGCGTGAGCGTGAAGCACAAGGCGTATACGCTAATATTGATGATATCCGTGTTAACGGCAATTACAACGGTATGAACGTAGACCAAGTAGAACAGGTTATTGGTGATAACTATGTAGACATAAATAAAGACGAGCAAACTGCCCGCCAAGAAGTTGTTATCTATGAATGTTATACGAAAATCGATATTAATAACGATGGTATCTTAGAAGATATGATTATCACCATTTGTGGTGATACGATTATTCGTATGGAACAAAATTACATGGGCCGACACCCATTTTTTGCCATTTCTCCTACAAAAGACCCTCATCGTATTTGGGTGAAGCGTTCATATGCTGAATTAATTGGCGAATTACAAGACCTCAAAGTTGCGTTAACACGTCAAATCATGCAAAATGTTGCATTAACTAACGACCCTAAGATGTTGTTAGATGAATCTGCTATCAATATTGATGACTTTGTGCAAGGACGTAAAGTTATCCGTATGAAAGCTGGTCATTCTATGAATGAAGTGGCTATGCCAATGAATATTACGCCGTTAGCACCACAAACATTCCAATTCTTAGAATGGATTGAAGGACAAAAGGAAAATCGTACTGGTATTACTCGTTACAACCAAGGTTTGGACGCTAATAGCCTTAATAAAACAGCTACAGGTATTAGTGCTATTTTAGGACAATCAGCACAACGTCTTGAATTAGTAGCACGTATGTTCGCTGAAACAGGTTTATCCGAACTATTCCGCTTTATGGTGTCTTTAAATCAAAAGTTTATCGACCAACAAACAGTAATTCGTTTAACCAACAAAGAACTGAAGATTAGTCCAGAAGATTTGGACGGTAGTTTTGACTTAATTGTTAATGCTGGTATCAGTATTGCTACCAAAGAATCTACTATCATGGCTACACAAACTCTTTTAACAGCATTAATGCAAGCAAATGCTGGCGGATATATGGTTTCTACGCCAGAAAATATTTACAATCTATTTAAAAAGTGGATTGAAAGTATCGGTTTTAAAAACTATGGTGATTATATTACTGACCCTAACGTTACACAGCAACGTATGGTTATGGAAATGCAGTTGAAACAACAGGTATTGAGTCAATTGCCACCAGACGCATTACAATATTATGCTCAGTTTGGTATTTTGCCACCACAATATCTATTGCAATTGCCACCAGAACTACAAGTATTATTTGGAGGAGCGGGAAATGAACCAGACGGAAATCAACAATTTAATTCAACAGGGCAACCTGGGGGCGGAGGCTTCGGCGGCCCTAACCTTTCTGGAGGATTGGCTGGAGGCTTATCAAGAATGGATAATCAGCAACCTCAAAACGTGCCAAGAGGACCGTCTAGTGGAGTACAGGAACCTCCTTCTGGCATCGGAGGGTTTTAAATCGTTCCTAGCGTCTACAATTGCTAGTGGACAGATTGCCAATAAAGAGCTTGCTGACTTTAAACAGCAAGAAGAGTATTTACAACGTACTGGATATTTTCCAGGTGTCTAAGGAGGAATGAAATGGGAATTCGATTCGCAGACTGGAGAGGTAGTGCCAATCCTTCTCCAATTGCTATTGCATTAGCAGAAAAAGCGGGTGTTCAACAAGCACCACAAACACTACAGGATTACAGGGCTCAACAAGAACCTAGTAATATGGCACAAGCCCGTATGGAAGCTAATATTCCATATGTAGCACCAGAGAAAGGTAAATTTGCACCAAACACAGATTATACGTCTGTAAGTATGGCTCCACGTTTTGAAACCAAAGCACAAGCACAAGCTCGTGCCGATGAAGCCGATACACGTGCCTACCAACAATCACACCCTGGTTTAAGTTCTGATTTCTCTGCTAAAATCGCAGAAATCTTGCGACAAGGTAAACAAGCTGAACAGCGTTATCGTGACAGTGCTGAAGGTAAATTGCCAGCTAAAACAATGGGTGAAATCGCTCAAGAACGCATGGCTACCATTCCTAAAGACCAAGCTTGGCGTCGCCAAAACCCATTTGCCGAAGGTATGGGTTATCAATGGGCAGATGACAAAACATTACAAGGCTTAGGTTGGAAAGACGACGATATTAGCTCTATGAAAGCACGTACAGAGTTTGACCCACAGGAAATTCAAAATTTGTACAGTGTTGGAGCATTAAAGGCACCTTATGCAGAGTATTTGAAAAAACAAGAAGCCTTGCGTAGACAAGCTGAAGAAGAGGCTGCTAGAGCTTATGCTGAACAAGCTTCATATGATTATAGTGAACCTAGCTATTACGACGAACCAGCTTCAGCACCAGCACCTACGCCAGCACCTCAACCTTCATATGGCGTTGGTTTTGACCAACTTGATAGCGATAGTATGGCTTCATACAAAGCTTCCCGTAGTCCCATGAGTACCAGTTTCTGGGGTACAGGTCGAGGTTCTTATTAATTAATTTTCACCAACCCAATATGGGAGTGAAGGAGGTAACATGGAAGATTTAAAATTTAAGTTTGACTTGCAAACTTTCGCCGATGGCGAGGGTGAAGCAGAAGTTGATTTGGAGCAACCCGAGGTGGACTCCAATACAGAAGATGTGCCAGATTTTGGTATTGACGAAGATGGCAACCCTGTATTTTTCAACAATGGTCGATTCGGTGATGGTGAAGAAGAAGGTGAACAGGACCCTGAAGGTGAATCAGCTGAACCAGAAGGACAACCAACAGAACCAGATACTTATGTTGTCAAAGTGAACGGCCAAGAACAAGAAGTAACCCTTGACGAGTTATTGCATGGATACATGAGAAATCAAGATTATACTCGCAAAACGCAAGCTCTTGCAGAAGAACGACGCCACTTGCAGTACAACCAAGCTCCTCAAGTACAACCAAATGTTAATGCTCAACAAGCTCAACCTCAAGTTCAACAAACAGTACCGCAACAACCGCAAATTACGCAACGTGATTATTACACTCAACTTGATGCATACGCTCGTAAAGAAGTGCAATCAGCATTAGGGGAGGAATTCGATGAATATAATCCGTTACATCAAGCGGCTTACGCTGATAGTATTGCTAACGTTAAAGCTGAAATCTATGCGGCTCGTCAACAAGAAGCAGACCGTCAACGTGTGGTAGACAATTTTAATCATACAATGGGTAAATATTTCCAAGACCCTAACTTCCAAGCTATTAATCAATTGGCGTTGGAAAAACTAAATAACTTACCTTATGCACAAGCTGTTCAGATTAAACAGGCGATGGACAACTATGATTCGCAAACAATTGACGCATACATGTCAGCTGTGCGTAATGAGTATTATGGTGCTAATCAAGTGCCAACAATTCAACGAAAACAACCAGTACCACAGGCGAAACCATCTATGAAACCGCCATTTGTAGAGGGTGCTGGTGCCGCTACTGTTCCACCAGGTAGCCCAACAACAGAAATTGATTATTCTAAATTACGTGGATTATCTGTGGACCAACAAGCCGATATTATTTCTAAACTAGGATATTTTTCTAAATAAGGAGGTACTTAATTGTCCCAACAAACGGCTGTTAAGTCTTACAACGTGGTTGGTAAGGTCGAAGACATGAATGATTTCATTACGAATATCGACCCTGACCAAACACTTTTAACTTCCCGATTCGGGAAACTTTCTGTACACAATACAGAACATAGTTGGTTGTGTGATTCTCTACGTCCAGCAATGGATAACGCTACTCTTGAAGTACATGATTTCAGTACTCGTCAAGCTACTCCACGTAGACGTGAATCTAACTTTACACAACAATTTGAACATGGCTACACTGTTTCTGATATCACTCAAGCTATCAAGAAATACGGTGTCCGTGACGAAAAAGCATATCAAATGTTGAAAGCCTCTAAAGAAATTGGTCGTGACCTTGAATATGCTATCGTATCTAATAAAGTTAAAGCACCATTTGATGAAACTACTGCTGGTCGTTTCGGTGGTATCCCTTACTTCTTGGATAACTTCTCTGAAGTAACTGTAGACGCTCAAGGTGTAGTAACCTTGGCTAACCATCGTTTCGTAACTGGTGATAAAGTTATCGTACGTGGTAAAGGTACAAATGCTTTGGACGCTAAATACAAAGCTAATACGCAATATTTTGTGAAACCTATCGATAAAGATACTTTCACATTGCATGCCACAGCAGAAGATTCTGCCGCTACTCCTGGTACTCCAATTAAACCATCTGCCGCTGTTACAGCTGGTAAAATGGAATTGACTTACTGCAATGCTATCGACGCTAAAGCGTTGAATCCAGCTGGCGAATTTACAATGGAATCATTGAATGACGCTATGCAAGCAGTATGGGGCCGTGGTGGTGACGTAGATATCGCTGTTATGTCTGGTAAAAACAAACGTAAAGCGTCTACATTCACAGCTAACTCTCAACGTAATGTTGCGATGGAAGCTAAAAAATTAACTCAAGTAATCGACGTTCTTGAAACAGACTTCGGTGTAATTGAGTTGGTTGCTCACCGTCTATATGCAGATGACGTTGTAGACTTGCTTGAATTGCAATACTGGAAACTTGGTTACCTTATCCCATTCCATAACGAAGATTTGGAACGTAAAGGTACATACAAAGAATCCGTAATTACAGGTACAGCTACTCTCGAATGTACTGCACCAATTGCAAATGCTCGCTTGTACGGCATTTCCAAATAATCCTTGGGGGTAGTTAATTCTACCCCCTTATTTTTTTTGATTAAAAGGTGATATATGAGAATAGACACAAAGGTTACAGTCGAGAAAGACACCTGGAGTATTCAACATACCTTTGACGAATCTGATGTTTTACAGCAAGTAAAAGAGGAGCGTGACAGTGGTCTTGAAGGCAACTTGAACGGTCAAGCTAAAGTCATTGCTCGTATTCCTCGCCATCGTTTTATGAGTGACTTTGAACTCATTATGGCACAAGAGTGTCAAGGTAAGGACAAAAAAGAATACGAGATGTGGATTCGAAAATGGATTATGAAAAATCCAGAGTTTAGGACTACGACTGGTAATATCAAGAGGTACTTATGATTGAAGTACGTGATGTGGTTACTTCTGTTTTGTATGGGTTAGGAGAAAATGCTAATCGTAAACACAGTGACCCAGAAATTATAGATGCTCTAAATATCGTATTACGATATGTTAACCTCGCTCTTATCAATGCTAAATCATTTTGGATTACTAAAGAGGTTAAGCTAAAACCACGTAATGGTAAAGCTAATTTACCAACTGACTTTGGCGGATTCAAATCGTTTGAAGATGATTTCGATGGCAAATATAAATTTGTTGGTAATACTATTAAGATTGATAAAGAAGCTACGATGGCATATACCTATATCTTAGACCCAATTGAAAATATCGATGATGAAATTGATTTGCCTTATGTCCTATTTGATATGTTTTCACGATATAGTCTAGGATTACTGAATGGTAATTTTGGAGCAGATACTGTAGCTGGTTTAATATCAGCTGAAATTCAAAAAATGGTAGCTGGTGAATCAAGTGGTCCTATCGAGAGACCAATGCCATTCTTTGTATAGGAGGTACAATGACAACAAACGACTTGTTGATTTTGGTTCGTCAACGACTAGGCGATATGCAGAAACTTAGTTTATCTGACGAAGAATTAATTATGAGTTTGAACGTAGCCATTGATAGACTTAGTGAAGAATTAGCTCAAGATGGTAATCCAGAATTGGTTAAAGAAGTAACTTTGAACGGAACATCTAAAGCTCTTCGTCCAGATGATTTCATCTCCTTGTGTGGGCAATTCCCTGTTATCTTTATTCAAGAAACAGATGGAATGAAAATTCAACACATGGACCCTAATTATGCTGGTACGATGATTGTTCGCTATTTCGCTAGTCGCAAACACGTTCACAACTTAACAGACGAAATTCCATTTGATAAAATTCTCCAACAACGACAACTTGTTACCTATACAGTATATGATATTAAATCTATTACAGGTGAGGTGAAAGAAGATGACGGTAAGAGAACTAATGGATAAGGCGGCTCTTCGAGACCGTTTAAGTGATAATCTTCAGAGTGGGTACGAAGATAAAGAGTTGATTGCTTATATTAATGACGCTATTAACTTTATTTGGCATGTATTAATTGACCATGGATATTACGAGGTAATTGGAGATGTTACATTTACACAAGCTAATGATACTGCTCCAGCTGACTGGTACAGGGTTACTAACCAAGCTCCGCTCATTGTCAGAGATAATTCCGTGGAAGTCTATGGTAAAGTCCCTCTTAAAGTCCGTTACTACAAAAAACCAAAGTTTGTAAACGCAGATACAGACCAAATTCCTTTTAGTAACGAAGCATTTGGAGATATTATTGCACAATTAGTTATTATTCTCGCTATGTCTAACCACGGCTTTAATATGGACGTTGAACAAGATATGGTAGAGGCTATCGTAGGTTTATTATAAGGAGGTGAGTATGTCTGATAATGGCGTCAATCAACTACCTCCTTCTATACAAGGCGACGGTAGGAAGTTTATTTCGCTTTTAAAAAGCTATTTAAAAAATATTGCTGGTGAGTTAGACGACCAAATTAAAAAAGTAGAAAGTTACTTTAATGTTATCGCTGATAACCCAGATACTTTTGATGAACAGATTTCTAATATTACAGTCGAAGAAAAGGCTGTCAATGGGTCAGTATCATTATTGATACGTTGGAATTCGTCTCAAATTAAACAATATGCTGGTGTAAGCATCGATGTAAAAGTTGGTGACTTCCATGATACGTTAGAAATGTTCGAAGAAAAAGATACAGTTCGTCATTATGATACAACTCGCACCAATCAGTTTACGTTAGATAATGTCGATATTGGTAAAAAATATTGGATTCGTATCAGAGGTAGAGATGTTAGAAACGCTCTATCTATTAGTGGCAAAGCTCCAATTGCTTTGCACTACATTGCTGAAACTAAATATGTTCCTAAATCACCATACGAAGCTACAGTTGTATTTGATAAACGTGCGGTGTACTGGTCATGGAAACAATATCCACAGAACGATTATGAGTGGACGGAGCTTCGATTAGACGAAAATCCTGGTTCGTTATTTAATCGGTTAGACCTAACAACTGATTGGCACTCTGAAGCAAAACCATACGCACGAACTGGTACCGCTTACCTTTATAACAAAGGCATTGGTAATTCATATTCAGCTCCAACAAGAATTGAATATGCAAAAGCAGTTCCTCATAAGCCGAAGCATTTAATAGCTACCCCAGTAGTGACTGGTTTATATATAGAATTTGATTTAATCCCAGAGGATTGTTATGGTGCAAATGTTTATATCAACAATGAGAAGCATTTTGTTGTGGACAACAAGTTTAGCTTTAATTGTTCTACTGGGAACTACTCTATTAAAGTTGCTTACGTTGATGTGTTTGGTGATGGTGAATTATCAGATATATTAACAATTAGTACTATTGGTGAAATACCAGTAGATATGATTAATAAAGAGAAGCTTGGTATCAATGCAATTAACCAAGGCATTACAGATATCAATAAGGCACGTGCAGAAGCTGATAAAAAAATTGGCAACTTAACTACTTCTTTAACTACTTTAGAAGGGGTAGTTGATACTAAGATTACTGACGTTAAAAATACTACTGAAAGTAGAATTACAGCTACGCAAAATGCTATTAATTCAATGGTACAAAACAACGTTAATAATCTACGAACAAGTATTACACAAGTAGCCAATAGCATTGATGTCAAAGTAAGTGCTGGTATTAATAAATTAACTGGCAAAGAAATTATTTCTCGTATTAATCTAACACCAGAAACTGTATCTATTTCTGGTAAATATGTCCACATTACTGGAGATACAGTCTTTGATAACGGTGTAATAGTCTCTAAATATATTGGCGACAAGGCAGTTGTAGGGACAAAGATTGCGGACGGTTCTATTACAACGGACAAATTAGTTGCCAATGCTATCACTGGTGATAAAATCGCCGCTAACGCTATCACTTCAGATAAAATCAAAACTGGAGAAATTACAGCAGAAAAAATAGCTACTGGTACTATCACAGGTGATAGACTAAAAGCTGACACAATTACTGGCGATAAAATTGTTACTGGTAGTATTTCTGGCGATAAAATATCTGCTAATAGTATTGCGGGGGATAGAATTAAAGCTGGTAGTATTACTACGGAAAAAATACAATCACATGCTATTACTGGTGATAAATTACAAGTAGAAAGTTTATCCACTATCACAGCACGTATTGGTGAACTAAAAACAGCTGATACTGGTGCTAGAACAGTTATTAAAGATAACTTGATTGAAGTTTACGATGAACAAAATCGTCTTAGAGTGAGGTTAGGATTATGGGAGTGATTATGAGGTTTTTAAAAAAACTATTTCATAAGTTGTTTAGGAGGAAAAAAGAAGTGCCAGCTGGAATCGAAGTGTTTGACGAACATGGCAACACAATTGCCGATGTTACTACAACATTAACTAAAATTGTTTGGACAAGGGTCCTTACAGAGATTGTACCGACATTTACTATAGAAGTACCTATATATGAGGGTCAACATATATTTACATTACGTGAATTTAATCCATACCCTTATGGCACAAAAAGTGCTAATGGGAGATATAGACGTATCGTTGACGGTAATAAGGTGACGTTTAAATTAATACGTGACGATTTGATTGGTTGGCCTACCAACCAAAAATTGTTAATAGGAGTATATTAATATGGATACATTTGCAGTAATTAACGACAATCATCATGTTAGCTTAGAAGATACACAGACGTGTATACATTTAAAACATCGTTTAAAATTTTCTGGGCCAATACAATCAAAACTTAAATTTACACAACCAACACCGTGGTATGCTCCACGTGTGACTATAGCTAAAGACAGTGCGACTATTGCGTTATCTCTCAGAAATAGAGATGTGGACGAATTTTATACATATAGTGTCTATTGCCCTATCCCATATATCATTGTTGGAATGGGTGAAGATTATTATTTGAGCGATGACAAACAAAACATTCCTGTAATACGAATGGAATTCGCCGCTCAAACACCATATAGTTTGCTAGACGTGATTAAAAATATAGAGATATATGTGTATTCTAATAAACTAAAAAGTAATGCTAAATCTGGTATGGAAATTTACGGACCAGAAGGTGACACGTTGTTTAGTAGTAATTTGCATTATATGAGAATTGCTGGTAGCCACCATACGAATTGGACGTATGCGGAGGTAATGCAAAAACCGACTACACATGATGTATTTAACGCTGAAAAAATGGGTGTGTTTATGATATGGAACTCTGGTTTGCACAAGTATCATATTAATGGGAATACAGTAGACGCTGTTTGGGAAACACGTGCAAACCCAAATCCAGACTTTGGTAATTTTGAACAGACATACGTTGTAGCGGAACATAAATATGATAACGATTTTCCAATTACAATGGACGAAGTATATATTTAGTATTTGACACATTCTACTATTTCATAGTATCTTCATATTAACAAGAGGTGATATTATGAACAAAATTATCGGTATGATACCAGCTACAGCATTTCTACTATATACGTTGTATGACCCTTTCCAATACCTCCTTCGTGGGGATATTGGTCGATTCTTAGTAGGTCTATGCACAAGTGGTTTAGTAGGAGCTATTGCATGGTTTATTTCTTATCGTTTTCTCTGTACTGACATGAAATAGGAGGTTTATGGCAAAACGAAAATTATCACCGCCTACGCACGAATTGGTTGTTAACCAAGGTGACGATTTTTCTTTTCAACTTGTAATTAAAGACGCACAAAAAGAGCCAGTAGATATTACTGGCTTTTCGTATGTCTGCAAGGTGCGTGAAAACGCAGAAAGTGAAACTGTCTTGGCAGAAGCGGAATGTACAACACCAGAACCACAACATGGTCTGGTAGAAGTGTCTTTTACACACGAAGTCACTTCTCAAATTGATACAGATGGGTCCTATTATGGAGAATTAGCTTCCTATTACTATGACGTTGTGCAAATCAACGCTAGTGGTAAGCATGAGCGTATTCTTCAAGGACCTTTTTTAGTTAGTCCAGGTATTTCATACCATTAAGGAGGTTTATTGAGAGATTGGATTAATACGCATTTTCCACCTCCGTATAGATTTCTTACTGGCGTATTTATCGTAATCCTGGCTGACATTTTTGATGTATACGAGCGATTGGTTGAGCAGATGTATCGATTATTAAATTTTTGGGAGATTAAAGTTATGGCTGGAACAGCATTATCTCTAATATTATCTTTTCACCAATCTGACTACGCATACGTCGCCCAGGGTATTTTCTGGTTATTGGTCTTGGATATTATTACTAAATGGTTTGCAATTAGTAACCAGTATTTAATAGAACAAGGCATACCACCAGAAGAAATTACAACGATTGACAAATTCAGAGGGTGGATACCAGCATTTCGAGCTGGCAAAATTACAACAGCTCACTTAGGCACTGGATTTCTTTCTAAGATGATACAGTACGCATTGTTATTATCAGCGGCGGTCATGATTGACCATGCATTTGGTAATAGCGGTATTGTGCTTGGCATGAAAGCAGTAACATTCACTATTGGTTACACGTGCTATAGCGAGTTTTTATCTATCGTAGAAAATATGAGAGACAGTGGTGTTTCTCATATGGATAAACTTATGGACTTATTAAGTAGTAATATACTTAATAAACTTAAACGTTAAGGAGGTAATATATGGATAATGTAGAAGTTGTTGAACGTGGCAATATTGTTGTCAATATCTACGAAGGACAAAAAGGAGCAACTGGAGAACCTGGTAAATCATTACGATTTGAAGATTTAACTCCAGAGCAAATCGAACAATTAAAAGGACCTAAAGGAGACAAGGGTGAAGCATTTACATATGCTGATTTTACACAAGACCAATTAGAAGCCTTGAAAGGCCCTAAAGGTGATAAAGGCGATGGCGGACGAGACGGTGCAAGTGCTACGGCCGACAACGCTCATCAATTGTTGCTGCAAGGTAATGTGTGGTGTGAAAGTGCCAGAGTTGACAATGTAATAACTACCTTAATTGGCAATATTGGCAAGCCATTCCCTCGGACAGACATTAAGCCTTTAACATTTACGCAACCAACAAAAGGACAAACAGAGCTATCATTACAAGGTGAGGACCATTATAAGGTCAGTCTTGAGGGTGGCGAACTTGTAGAAGTTGTGAATGGCTCGGCAAATATCACCATTCCAGCATATGGAAAATCTGATATTGTAGTTGATTATTTCAATATGTTAGGGGTAAAAGTATCAAATATTACTATTACTGGTATTAAGGAGTTGCAATTTACCGATAAAAATGGAAT
>QWBZ01000452.1_pt1 | contig 13980 bp, 16 predicted proteins | sample 1972441 | NCBI WGS metagenome assembly QWBZ01 (sample SAMN09866721, study PRJNA288562) | Human oral metagenome isolate term6_saliva, whole genome shotgun sequencing... | isolation source: mouth | host: Homo sapiens | place: USA: California
ATATTTTTGTTTCTACTAAAAAAACTCATAAGCACTCCTTAAACTACACTAATTATAATGAAAAAAGAAAAAATTTGCAAATTAATAAAAAATAATATATTATGAAAATGTTATATTATTTAAATACTTTAGGAGGTCACTATGTGTGGTATAGTAGGATATATAGGAAAACAAAAAGCAGTTCCAATTTTAATTAATGGATTAAAATCATTAGAATATCGTGGATATGACTCAGCTGGAATTGCTTTATTATCAAATGAAAAAATTGACGTTATAAAAGACAAAGGAAGAGTTTCAAATCTTGAATCAGATTCATTAATAAACACATTAAAAAGTACTATTGGTATTGGTCATACAAGATGGGCAACACATGGAATTCCATCAAAAATAAATTCACATCCACATTTAAACAATAAACAAACAATTGCCGTAGTACATAATGGAATAATTGAAAATTATAATGAGCTAAAAGCAAAATTATTAAAAAACAATTATAAATTACTCTCTGAAACAGATTCAGAAGTAATTCCAAATTTAATAGATTTAAACAATAACGGAAATATTTTAGAAGCAATAAGCAAAACATTAAATGAATTAAAAGGAAGCTATGCATTAGGTATAATATCAACTGAATTGCCTGACAAAATAATAATTGCCAAAAAAAATAATCCGATTGTAATTGGAAAAGGAGAAAATGAATTTTTCATCGCATCAGATATACCGGCAATTGCAAAACATACACAAGATTTTTATTTCTTAGATGATGAACAAATAGCAGTAATATCAGAAGACTCAATCTCTTTTTATGATATTAACTTAAATAAAATTGATTTACCTTTAAAAAATATTAAATTTGATATAGGTGTCGCCGAAAAAAATGGATATGAAGACTATATGTTAAAAGAAATATATGAACAACCAAAAGCCATTAGAGAAACAATAGGTTCATTCTTAACAAACAATAATCCAATAAATCTAAATATTGACATTGATTTCAAAGAAATTAACAAAATATTTATAATTGCATGTGGAACAGCAATGCATGCAGGAATGGCAACTAAATACGCATTCGAACATTTCTGTCAAATACCAACTGAAATTGATATGGCTTCAGAATTTAGATATCGCAATCCAATAATAAATCATAAAACACTATGCATTTTCATAAGCCAATCAGGCGAAACAGCAGATACAATTGCAGCAATAAAATTAGCAAAAGCTAACGGTGCAAAAACAATTGGTATAATAAACGCAATTGATAGTACAATGACAAGATTAGTAGATACAACACTATATACTCATGCAGGTCCTGAAATAGCCGTAGCTTCAACAAAAGCATATACATGCCAGGTAACATTACTTACAATTTTAGCATTATACATTTCAGAAAAATTAAACATTGCAGATTTAAAAGATGAAATAAAGACCACAAAACAAGATATATTGAATTTACCAAAATTAGTAGAAAATCAATTAAAAAATACTGATTATATAAAAGAAATCAGTAATAAATCATATAAAAATCATGATATCTACTTCATTGGAAGAGGACAAGACTATGCTGTAGCACTAGAAGGCTCTCTAAAACTAAAAGAAATTTCATATATTCACTCAGAAGCTTATGCATCAGGAGAATTAAAACATGGTCCAATAGCCTTAATTGAAAACAATACACTAGTACTTGGAATAGCAACAAATCCTGTAACAGCTCCAAAAACAATGAGTAACTTAGAAGAAGTAATAGCAAGAGGAGCAGATACAATATTTATAACAAATCAAAACAGTAAAACAGATGAACTAAGTGAAAACAAATCAATAACAAAAAGTGATATAGAAAAAGTACATTATTTAATAGAAGTACCTGAAATAAACACATTCCTATCACCTATTTCAACAATAATTCCAATGCAATTATTTGCATACTATATTGCAAAAGCAAAAAATTTAGATGTTGACAAGCCAAGAAACTTAGCTAAATCAATAACTGTAGAATAAAACATATAAGATAAAGAAGATACAGATGTTGTATCTTCTTTATCTATCACTATAATCACTTGGACCAATTGTTGTATTCTCATCCATATCTTGATTATCTTCAATTTCTTCAAAAAATTTTCTTGAATCTCTCTGCAAATTCAACTTTACAATCATCGAATCTCTATTATTTTCATTCTGAAAATCCCAATCATTTATTAATGAATCATATATATCAACTTTTTTCTCAACACCATTTTTACTTATAATATAAAAAATATTTTTATCATAATCATTTTCTCTATCAAAAAAATTATTTATCCAAAACATGTTTTTATTTTTATCAAAAGCAGCAACAGAATAATAATCAAAAAATTTAGGTAAAGAATATTTTAAAGAATTCCTAACTAAATATTTGAAATAACTATTCTTTTCAAACTCATCCAAATTCCTACCATTTACAAAATTAGCAATAAAATCAATTTTAGCGATCTCTAATTCTCTCGAATCAACAGTATCAATCCCTAAAGTCTTCCTCAATTCTTCGTTATTTTTTAATTCTGCAAATTCATCCTGCATCATTCCTACAATATCTTCAATATAAACTCCATCAATTGTATATCCAATTTTATCATCAATCACTTGTAAATCTTCATCAGATATTAATTGTTCAGCAAATTCTTCTTCTTTGTCATCAATCATAAACCCAAGTGTTCTTGCGCCAAATTTAACTTTTTCCAAATCATAAATTAAACTACAATAAGTCTTTTTACCATTAATATTAACTTCATTCAATGCATGACCATGTTGAAAACCATAATCATGACCATATTCATCGACAACCAAAGTTTTTACATCAAGTCCTGCTTTTTTAGACAATCTCGTAAATATTTCACTAATAGTTGTACAAACAACTTTATTATCTATAATATCATCAATATTTTTATAAAAAATACTTTTAGCTTTATCAGGTTTAGACCAATACTCCAAATCATAAGAAAATTTCAAACATACCTTAATATATATCCATCTCAATTTTTCAATATCAGATAATCCATGAGGCATATCATCAAACATATCAATAAAATTATTTTCCATTAATCCTCCATTATCTAATACCCTTCTTCTTTTTTGTAGTTTTCTTCATAACTGAAAAACCAAACTGACCAATCTTTTTTCCAAGAGGATAATATCCCCCATTAGCATAAGCCATCAATCCACATTTGCTAATATCAAACGCACCTTTTTCATCAACAAATTTATCAGAAACATTAATAGCAACAATTTTAGCAGTAATCATCTCATGTGAACCAAGTGGTACAATTTTATCAACTTTACATTCAACACTAATTGGAGATTCAGCAATCATCGGAGCTTTAACAATAGTAGCTTTTTCTTTTGTAAGCCCCATCTCTTTAAATTTATCAAAATCTCTTCCACTCTTAACCCCACACCAATCAGTAATCCTAGCAAGTTCTTTAGTAGTCAAATTAATAACAAATTCCTTATTTTTCTTTATTATCCCAGATGAAAACCTCTCAGGTCTCACCGAAATATAACACATTGCCGGATTAGTATTAATAATTCCAGTCCATGCAACAGTTATAATATTAGCATTTTTCATATCTCCACAAGAAACCATAACAGCAGGTAACGGATAAATAAAAGTTCCACCCTTCCAGGTAATTTTCCCCATAATAATCCTTCTTTCTCAACAATAATAGTATTTTCATTATACCAAAAAATCTTGTAAAATCAATAATTAAGTAGTATAATGAACACAATTATACGTTTTATAGACTTAACGGTAAAAAAAATCTAAATATAATATAGAAGGTGATCCAATGATTGACTTAAAATTTTTAAGAGAAAATCCTGAAATTGTAAAAGAAAATATAAAAAACAAATTTCAAGATCAAAAACTTCACTTAGTAGATGAAGTAATCGAATTAGACAAAAAGAATAAAGAAGCAACAATGAAAGGTGATGAATTAAGACAAAAACGTAATTCACTTAGCTCAACAATCGGATCCCTTATAAAAGACAACAAAACAAACGAAGTAGAAAAAATAAAAACAGAAGTAAACAACATTAATGCCGAATTAGCAGAAATAGAAAAAAATGAATCTGAATTTTCAGAAGAAATAAAAAAGAGAATGATGCTAATTCCAAACATAATGGATAAAACTGTACCAATTGGAAAAGATGATTCAGAAAATGTTGAAATTCAAAGATTTGGTGAAGCAACAGTTCCAAATTACGAAATTCCATATCATGCAGACATAATTGCAAAAGTAAACGGAATAGATAAAGAAGCAGCAGGCAGAACCTCTGGAATGGGATTCTATTTTTTAGTAGGAGATATCGCTCGTTTACATGAAGCAATGCTAGCATATGCTAGAGATTTCATGATAAACAATGGATTTACTTATGTAATTCCACCATTCTTAATACGTAGTGACATTGTAAATGGCGTAATGAGCTTTGAAGAAATGGAAAACATGATGTACAAAATCGAAAATGAAGACCTATTCTTAATCGGTACATCAGAACACTCAATGATAGGAAGATTTAAAGGACAATTAATTCCAGAAGATCAAATTCCACAATGTTTAACATCATACTCACCATGTTTCAGAAAAGAAGTAGGTTCACATGGCCTAGAAGAAAGAGGATTATACAGAGTACATCAATTTGAAAAAGAAGAAATGATAGTAATCTGTGAACCAGAAGACTCAATGGAATGGTATAACAAAATGTGGAAACTTACAGTAGATTTATTCAGAAATTTCAATGTACCAGTAAGACAACTAGAATGCTGTAGTGGTGACTTAGCAGACTTAAAAGTAAAATCATGTGATGTTGAAGCATGGAGTCCAAGACAACAAAAATTCTTTGAAGTAGGCAGCTGTTCAACATTAGGAGATGCTCAAGCAAGAAGATTAGGAATCAGAATAAAAGGAAAGAATGGAAACCATTTAGCACATACATTAAACAACACAGTAGTAGCCTCACCACGTGGATTAATCGCTGTATTAGAAAACAATTATAACGAAGATGGTAGTATCACAGTTCCAGAAGTATTAGTACCATACATGGGTGGAACAACAAAAATAATCCCAAAAAACTAATAATAAAAGAGCATTAAAAATGCTCTTTATTTATTATAAAGTATAGGAGAAACTATGATAATTAAAAATTCAGAATTCACAATATCTGCAGTAAAACCTGCACAATATCCAACAGATAACTTACCACAAATTGTTTTAGTTGGAAAATCAAATGTTGGAAAATCATCATTTATCAACACCATGTTAAATCGTAAAAACCTTGCAAGAACAAGTAGCCAACCAGGTAAAACAAGATTAATTAATTTTTATAAACTTCTAGGTTCAAAAACAAAAGAAGCAGATAATCAAGAATTATATTTTGTAGACCTACCAGGCTATGGTTATTCAAAAATGTCAAAAACACAACAAATTGAAGTTGGACAATTCATTGAACAATATCTAACAGAATGTCCAAACATTCACCTTGTAATATTCTTAATAGATATTCGCCATAATCCAACAACAAACGACAAATTAATGTATGATTACATTATAAAAAACGACTTACCATGCATCATAATAACAAGTAAAGCTGATAAAATAGCTATAACAAAAGTAGATAAACAAGTAGATGATTTACAAGAAATTCTAAATCCACTAAAAGACTTAAAATTTCTACCATTCTCAACAGAACGACGCATCTACACAGACAATGCATGGTCAGAAATAGAAAAATACATATAAGATAAAAGATGAATGTTATTTACACAATTAACATTCATCTTTTCCAATTATTTAACATTTGAAATTTTACCCTCATTCATTGTAATAATGCTATCATAATTAAAATTATTTTCAATATGTGAAGCAATTACAATTATTTTCCCTGCCTCTCTCTGCTCTTTTAATAAATCATAAACAATATTCAAATTATCTTCATCAATTGCATTAAAAGGCTCATCCAACAATATAACATCAGGATTCTCCATAAACGCCTGACATAAGGCTAATCTTTGCTTCATGCCAAGAGAAAATGTTTTAACCTTTTTATCTTTAAACTCTAACAAATTAAATTTCTTCAACCATTTCTCAATCTCTTCTTTACCAATTTTTTTATTTATATCAGCTAAATATTTCATATTATACATAGCAGTTTCATTCAAGAAAAAAGCCGGATTTTCTATTATTACACCATATGAATATTCCTTATCATAAATTACTTTTCCATCAGTAGGCTTCAAAAATCCACAAATCATTCTTAAAAGCATTGTCTTTCCAGAACCATTATGCCCCTTAACTAAATAACATTGGCCTTCTTTAAATTCCAAATTAACATTAACAAGAATATTTTTATCCTTTATTACTTTAGAAACATTCTCCAATTTAATCATCATCACAACCTCCAATTACTTCCCATTTATCAAATAATTTATAATCAATAATTACAAGACACATTATAAAAACAACCTTAACTATTACAAAAAATATAATATTTTCAAAAGTATACTGATTTGATATTACAATAATACCTAAATATTTTATATAAAAAGCTATATACTGCATAATTATTAAAAAAACTGTAACTACATAAAGCGTTTTTTTCATTGATTTAATAATAAAAAACATAATTGTCATTATCAAAAACCAACTTAACAAAGTAAGAAACATAATTAAATCAATTTTTATCAAACCAATCAAATTCAATATTTGAGTCATCTTAGAAAATATTAAAGATACAAAACTAAACATCAACAATATCTTCAATATAGACAAAAGTCCTTTTTTTAAAATCATAAAAAACATCTTTTTCTTACTACATCTAGATAAAATGAAATTCCTCATATCATAAATATCACTAAAATCTTTTATTAAATAATTAATTATAAAAATCATCAAAATAAACATCAATATTAAAGCATTAAAAATCACTTTATTTCCTTCATAATTAAAAGGATTAATTAATGTTTTAGCCGACTCAAACGGTATAACAGATAAAGAATCTCTAACTAAAAATTGCAATACTAAAATTATAATTCCTAAAAACAAATCACTCATTTTTTAATATCTCCAACTTTTCAGATTTTAATAAAATATATATACTACCAAATAGTATAATTACATATTCATAAATATTAAAAAACGTCAATAACTTTATCCCTATATTAGTAAAAAATGATAATCCACATATTAATAATACAATATTAAAACCTATAACAATTCCAACTGCTATTGCTGGTTCTTTAAATTGAAAATAATTAACCAAATAAAAAATAACAAAAGAAAGAATTGCCACAAAAAGATTAATAAATACTTTTATATTAAATATATCTATTGGATTCTCATAATTAAAGAAAAAACAAACAAATGCATAAATACACTGTATTAACAATGTAATTACAATTATTCTAATAATATAATATTTTAGTAAAAACAATTTCAAATTCTTAATTCTTATTGCAATATCAGCATTATAAAAAGGAACTTGTATAATCAATATTAGTAGACCAACTAGCAAACTAATTCTATATAAATAAACTCTAAAACTATCTAAATAATTAGTCACAAAATATCGCGATTGCTTTACTGCTTCACTATCAGAATAACCAGTATAAAAAATTATTCCTGTAAAAAGTATAAAAATAATTAAAAGAGCAATTTTTTTCTTCATAAGCAATTCTCCATATACTTTTTAATATTAATTTTATATAACACAATAAATAATACAGTATAACATACAAATGGCAATGACATAGTAATAACATCCATATAAGTAGAATCCGATTGAACTAAATTCATCAATCCTTTTAATCCAACAAATGGTACAAACAAAGTAATCACATTTCCAAAAGTAATAAAAATATTACCCAAAGTAGAACTAATAGTCATTGGTGCCAATGTAAAAAAAGCAAATGGTATTGTTTGAACTATAATCTTATTTTTTATCCATACATTAAGAACTTCACTAATTCCATTAATCAATATCGCAAAAAATGAAATTAAAAAAATCTGTAATAGGACTATACCTAAAAATCCTAAAAAATTAATATCATATATTCCAAGATATGCCGGGCCAATTAGCTTTCCTGTAATTATAACGCCTAAAGACAATATAATAAAAATACTAATCGCTACTATTGATAATATATACAATGAATGAGCCAATAACATTGATTTTAAATACTTCTTATAATCTGTTCTAGCAACAAAATAATTTATCTGACCACTTTCCCTAAATTTCTCAACTTTAGATGAAATAAATATTCCGAACAAATAAAAATAAAATAATAGCATACATCTCTATAAATTCTGATTCTAATAAAAATCTAATTCCAACCTCCATACCATTATAATATTCCATCATTTTTAAGGCACCATTAGCATTAATATCGGTATTCTCAACACCAACATATGTATTATATAAATATTCAAAATTCTGATAACTATTATATTCATATTTTATATTCATTATTCCAATAAAAATCAATAAAACTAAAACAATTAAAGTTTTTATACTACAAAAATTCCTAAGAAACTCATTTTTCCACATAACTCCCCCAATTTTAATATTAGGAAAGAAACCTAATCCATTTCCTAATATATACAACTAATAATTTTTCATCTGTAACTTTATTACTAGCAAAAACAAATTGTGAAACTCCCAAAAGGACACCATATCAATTATTTCACATAACATCATCTTTTTTTCATAAATCACAACTACTTTTTATTTTAAAATTTAAATAAGGTGGCATCTCTTCCATTTCATTACCTCCTTTCTTAAAACTAATATATCAAGAAATTATAACACTATAACTTATTACTTCCTACGTAACATATAAAACCAGCATTGTCAATATATTATTTAATATTTGTTTTGCGATAATTTTAACAATAAAAATTCATATAATAAAAAACATATATACCAAAGTAACAACTTCAATATATATGTTTTAAAATTTAATATTCTTAATCAATCTTTTTAGTAATTGCTTTCATAGCTTTTTCCCTATTCATTGACATTAAATGTCCACATTTAACACATTCAAAAGTGGAAAAATCACCAGTACTAACAATCTTCCATTCCTTGCTACCACAAGGATGTGGCTTCTTCATTTTTACAATATCACCAATATTATAATCCATAAATACCACCTATTTAATGAAATTATTAAGACGAGCTACAACTTCATCCCTTCCTAAGACCTTCATAATTTCACAAAGATCAGGAGTATTTCTTCTACCTGTTAATGCAACTCTAATAGCTGTACTAACATCTCCAACATGGCCAGGCCAATTCTCAGGATTTTGTTTAAATTCTTTAACTTCCCTAGCATAACCACATTTTTCAGCAACATCTTTTACTTTTTCAAACCAAGCTTGATTATCATCATTTTCATCATAAGTTTCAACAAAAGCTGCTAAAACTCTTGATAAATCATCACCATTAATTTTATCAAAATCAAATTCAGTTGGTCTTTCATACATATAAATAATATTTTCTTTAACATCAGACCATTTAGCAATATCTTTTCTAGGTTTATTGCTATTATTTCGTTCAATGCCAAAAACCTTCAATGCATATTCTTTATTATCAAGCATTTTAACTAATTCATTATCAAACTTTTTAGCCCAAGTATAAACTTCATCATAAATTTTTTCAGCACTATATCTAGAAATAACATTTTTTGAAACATCAAAAAATTTAACCATATCAAATAAAGCACCACTAACACTCATCTTATTTAATTGAAAATCAAAATCAAAAAAATCTGCATCTTTATTAGCTTTTCTCCAATTTTCAAAATTCGAATTAGCAATATTAATTAAATATTCCTTAACAGAATCTGCAGGAACACCAATCTCTTCATAATAAGAAACTGCTGCTTCCGGATCCTTTCTCTTAGAAAGTTTTCTCTTATTTCCATTATCATTTTTCATAATCGGAGAAATATGACAATATTTAGGAACTTTAAATCCAGCTTCTTGGAATAATTGAACATGTAATGGTAAAGAAGATAACCATTCATCACTTCTAATAACATGAGTAGTTCTCATTAAATGATCATCAACTAAATGTGCAAAATGATATGTTGGTAAACCATCAGATTTACGAATAACAATATCCAAATCATATTCAGGAAAAACAACTTTACCCTTAATAAGATCCTGAACAACAATCTTTCTATCTTCCCTACCAGGTGACTTAAATCTAATAACATAAGGATCACCCTTTTTAATTCTTTCAGCAGCTTCATCAAGAGGTAAATCCCTATATCTAGCCCAAACACCATAACATCCAGGTCTTACACCTGCTGCCTCTTGTTTTTTTCTAATATCTTCATCTTCTTCAGGTGTAGAAAAATCAGGATAAGCCTTACCCATTTCGATAAAATATTTAACAAAAGCATCATAGATATCTTTTCTCATAGATTGCTTATAAGTTCCATAATCACCAATCCATTCGTTCTCATTAATCATACCCTCATCAGGAGCAAGATCAAAAACCTTTAATGAATTAACAATATCAGTAATTCCATTTTCAACTTCTCTTTTTTGATCAGTATCTTCAATTCTTAAAAAGAAAACACCACCCGTCTTCTTTGAAACAAACTTAGCAACTAATGATTGATAAATTCCTCCAATATGTACAAATCCTGTTGGACTTGGTGCAAATCTAGTAACTATTGCACCTTCTGGTAAATTCCTCTCAGGATACATTTCTTCATAATAACTAATAGATTTAGCATTAGGAAAAATTAAATCAGCCAACTCCTTATAATTCATATACAATTCCTCCTTTTATATAAACAATTATACTTCCATAATAATTGGTAAAATCATAGGATTTCTTTTTGTCATATTAAAAATAAAATCTCTAACATCATCTTTTAATGTTGATTTTATAGTAGACCAATCTCTAATATGTTTTTCAACCATACTATCAATTTCTTCTTTAATAAAACTCTTAACATCATCCATCAAATTTTCAGATTCTCTAACATAAACAAATCCTCTTGAAATAACATCAGGTCCTGAAACAATTTCACCTGTCTGTCCATCCATAGACATAACAATAACAATCAAACCATCTTGAGATAAATGTTGTCTATCACGTAAAACCACACTACCAACATCACCAACACCAAGTCCATCAACCATAACTTTTCCAGAAGGAACAGATGTTGTAAATTTAGCTTCATTTTCATTAACTTCCAAAACTCTACCATTTGAAGTAATAAATATATTATTTTTATCAATTCCCATTTCAATAGCAGTATCTCTATGAGCCATCAATTGTCTAAACTCACCATGAACCGGTAAGAAATATTTAGGCTTAACTAATGACAAAATCAATTTTTGCTCTTCTTGACAAGCATGTCCAGAAACATGAACATCAGCAAGTGAAGAATATACCACTTCACAACCAATCTTCATCAATTGATTAATAACCTTTGAAACAGACTTTTCATTACCTGGAATTGGTGTAGCAGAAATAATAACTAAATCATTTCCAGTTAAATTAACCTTTCTATGTTCACCATTAGCCATTCTAGTCAAAGCAGACATCGTTTCACCTTGTGAACCAGTAGTCATTATAACTAACTGTTCATCAGTATAATTCTTAATATTATCAATATCTATAAACAAATTATCAGGTGCATCAATATAATTAAGTTCTCTTGCTGAATTAATCATATTAATCATACTTCTACCAGAAACAGCAATCTTTCTACCAAACTTAACAGCAGAATTTACAATTTGTTGTACTCTATGAACATTTGAAGCAAAAGTCGCAACAACAATTCTCTTTTTACAACCTTCAAACAATGAATCAAATACAGGTCCAATAGATTTTTCAGATAAAGTAAAACCCTTTCTCTCAGAATTTGTACTATCAGCAAGTAATGCTAAAACACCTTTTGAACCAAGTTCTGCAAGTCTAGCAAAATCAATAATTTGTCCATCAATAGGCGTATAATCAACCTTAAAATCACCAGTATGTACAACAACACCAGCAGGTGTATGTATAGCAAGCATACAAGCATCTGGAATACTATGTGAACTTCTAATAAATTCAACACTCATTTTTCCAGCATTAATAATTTGACCTTGTTCAACAATATTCAACTTAGTAGTTCTAAGCAATCTATGCTCCTCAAGTTTATGTTCGATCAACTTAGCAGTCAATCTTGTAGCATAAATAGGCATATTAACTTGCTTTAAAACATAAGGAATTGCTCCAATATGATCCTCATGACCATGTGTAATAAATAACCCTTTAATCTTATTCTTATTTCTAACTAAATATGTAACATCAGGTATTACAATATCAACACCAAGCATATCATCATCTGGAAACTCCAAACCACAATCAACTAAAACAATCTCATCTTCATATTCAAAAATTGTGATATTCTTTCCTATCTCATCAAGTCCACCAAGTGCAATAATCTTCAAATTACTCTTTTTAAAAGTAGGTAAATCTAAAATCGAACCATTTCCTTTTCTAGTTTTAACAGCTTTGTTTTCATCCATATTATTTTTAACTATTTTCTTAGTCTTTACTTCTTTTTCTCCATTATTATTTTCTTTTCTTGGTTTATAAGTTCTTTTATTATATTTCTTATTTCCTTTTTCATTATTTAATTCAGACTTAACATCTAAATTATTCATATTATTTTCTATCATTCTCTCTCCTATTCTATTTTATTTATACACTAAAAAGAGCTTGTAAAAAAACAAACTAAATAATAGCAAAACGAGTGACAGCCAAATCTCCTTACTGCCATTCACATCATATTCAAATTGTAATCTCATTCTCTTTAAATATATTTATAAAATCTCTTCTTTATCCGTCTCTCGAATAACATCTTCAATTATTATACTACACTAATATTACTTTTGTCAATCGTACTGTTAACATAATTTTAAATAAGCATAAAAAAACTATCAACAAAATATTTCATATACTTCGCCAACAGTCTAAAAAACACTATTATTTATAAATTATATTAAACATCTTTCTACACTTTCTTTCGCAGATTTCCAAAATTTTTTTAAATTCTCATATGATAATCTATCTTCAATTTCATCAATCATAAACCAATCAGTTTTCTCTCTATCTTTTTTTGCAATGAATTTGTTCGTCAATCCCATATCTATTCCAATAAAAAAATGATTTTCAACATCTTCATTACCAGAACTTTTATATTTTATAATATCAATTTCATCACCTAAAATTTCAACTTCATGTCCTGTCTCTTCAATAGTTTCTCTAATAGCACATTCTTTAATAGTTTCTCCATCTTCCAAATGACCTTTTGGAAACGAATAGTCTCCTTTTCTTAAAACTAAAGCTATTTTTTTATTTTCCAAATTTACAAGAATACATCCAGCTTTTTTTATAATCATATCCTATCCTCCAAATCAACATTTATATCTTTACTATCTTTATCTTTAATATATTTTAAAAATTCTTCAAATAATTTAATATTTAATTCTTTTGATACATCACCATTAAAAGCCCAACTTACATTTGTTAATAAACAATTATTGTCACTATGCCAATATTCAATTCTTTTTTTATCCTTTTCAATATCTTTTACACTAGTTCTTTTTAATCTAATATCATAAGGAGTTATTATTTCAATTAATTCAGCTTTAGGAAATTTTAATTTAATAATTTCCCATTCTATTGGACTATGTACAGCATCAAAAATAATATCATCACTTTCACCTATATTTGACAATATAAATTCAGTTATTTTTTTAGGATCTTTTTTATATTGCTTTCTATACCACTCTATCCAATCATTCTTTCCGGTATATTTTTATACATTTTTAATAATTCTACTTTTTTCAAAAAAATTTTAAAACCAAAGTTTGATAATTCTATATCATTTTTTATTATATTCATATATTAACTTATTTTTTCTAATGTTAACATTCTTTGAAC
>QWBZ01000455.1_pt1 | contig 13949 bp, 7 predicted proteins | sample 1972441 | NCBI WGS metagenome assembly QWBZ01 (sample SAMN09866721, study PRJNA288562) | Human oral metagenome isolate term6_saliva, whole genome shotgun sequencing... | isolation source: mouth | host: Homo sapiens | place: USA: California
GCCCACCGAGGACCGCTTCAACAAGACCCGCAACCAGCTCCTCGACGACCTGGTGTACGGCATGGGCGGGCGCGTCGCCGAAGAGATCGTGTTCCGCGATCCGTCGACCGGCCCCGCGAACGACATCCAGCAGGCCACGAAGACGGCCCGCGCGATGGTTACCGACTACGGCATGAGTGACCGCATCGGCATGGTCAAGCTCGGCGACGCCGACACCGAGGCCTTCGGCCACGGGTCCGGCGAGGCTCCGCGTTCCTTCTCCGATGAGACCGCCGCGATCATCGACGAGGAGGTGCGTCGCCTCCTCGACAACGCGATGCGCGAGGCGTGGCGCATCCTGTCGGAAAACCGCGGCGTCCTCGACACGCTGGCATCGCGCCTGCTCGAGGAGGAGACCCTCGACGAGGCGCAGCTGCGCGAGATTTTCAAGGACGTCATCAAGGCCCCCGAGCGCGAGGTGTGGAACTACCAGTCCGACGCGGCCGTTCCGGGCGTGGTTTTGGGCCACCCGGTCGGCATCAAGGCCGAGGACGAGTGGACGTCCGTTCCCGTGCAGGGTATCGACGTGTCGCCGACTGACGTCATCGGCGCCTCGGGCGTGGAAGAGGAGCAGGAGTGACCTACGATCCCGCAGGCGTTGAGAAGGCGTCGCGCGACCTGCTCGTTGCGATCGGGGAGGACCCCGAGCGCGAGGGCCTGGTCGGCACGCCCGACCGTATGGCGCGCGCGTGGCGAGAGATGTGCAAGGGCCTAACCGAGGACCCGCGTGAGCACCTGCGCACGCAGTTCCACGCGGGCACCGACGAGCTCGTCCTGGTCCGCGATATCACCTTCTTCTCGGTGTGCGAGCATCACCTGCTGCCCTTCTACGGGCGCGCCCACGTGGGCTACATCCCGCGCGGCGGCGTCGTGACGGGCCTGTCCAAGCTGGCGCGCGTGGTCGAGGGCTACGCGCGCCGCCCACAGGTTCAGGAGCGTCTGACCGCCCAGGTGGCCGACGCGATCGACGAGATCCTGGCCCCTCAGGGCGTCATCGTCGTCATCGAGGCCGAGCACATGTGCATGTCGATGCGCGGCATCTCCAAGCCGGGCTCGTCGACCGTGACCAGCGCGTTGCGCGGCATCATGAGCGACGGGGCGACGCGCGCCGAAATGATGGCCCTCGTCCTGTCTGGGAGTCGATGACATGAGCGCCCTGCCCCTGCCCGCCGCCCCGGCCTCGTTCCCGGTCCCGTCCCTGGCGCTGCCAGGCGATCTGACCCTGCCCGCTGGGCGCACGGCGGTCATGGGCATCCTCAACGTCACCCCCGATTCCTTCTCGGATGGGGGGCGCTACGCGGACGTGGCCGCGGCGCTGCGCCACGCGCGCGAGATGGTGGCCGCGGGCGCGGACCTCATCGACGTGGGCGGGGAGTCGACGCGGCCGAATTCGACGCGCATCAGCGCGGACGAGGAGTGGGCGCGCATAGGCGCGGTCGTCGAGGCCTTGGCTGCCGATGGCGTCGTCGTGTCCGTGGATACGCTGCACGCGGCGACGGCCCGCGAGGCCGCGCGAGCCGGTGCGGCGATTATCAACGACGTCAGTGGCGGGCGCTGGGATCCGCAGATGAACGAGGCCGTCGCCGCCTCGGGCTGCGCGTACGTCGTTCAGCACTATCGCGCGCTGCCGGGGATGCCGGGGGAGCACTTCGACTACGGGGAGGACCTCGTGGGCACGCTTATCGAGCGCGTGGGTTCCCAGGTTCAAGACGCTATTGATGCTGGTGTGACAGCTGATAAAATTGTCATCGACCCGGGCCTCGGCTTCTCGCTGACGGGCGACCAATGCTGGCAGATCCTGCGCGAACTGCCGCGCTTCCTGGAGGGCGGTTATCCCGTCCTCGTCGGCGCTTCTCGCAAGCGTTTCGTCAAGGCCCTCGGGGGCGACGTGGACGCCGACAGCGCGGCCATCGCCGCCTACTGCGCGGCATCAGGCGCGTGGGCCGTGCGGGTCCACGACGTAGCCGCCACCGTGGCAGCCATCGCCCGAAAGGAGAACGACGTTGACTAACCGACGCGTCATCATCGCCCTCAAAGGACTGGGGGCGATGGCCAATCACGGCGTCTACGACTTCGAGCGCGCCCGCGACCAGCGCTTCAGCGCCGACATCATCATGTGGGTCGAGACCGCGGGTGCCACGGATGACATCGCCGCCACCGTTTCCTACGCGGATATCGCCGACGAGGCCATGGCGGTCCTCACGGGCAACGCCGTCGACCTGATCGAAACCCTCGCTGAGACCATCGCCGAGCGCGTCATGAGCCACGAGGGCGTCGTCGGCACCGAGGTCACCGTCCACAAGCCCGACGCCCCCATCGACCACCCCTTCGCGGACGTGTCGGTGACCGTGCGCGCGGGTGAGACTGACGCGATGCCGCTATCGCTGTCCCTCAAGGGCATCTACGAGGCCGAGGACGGCTCGGTCCTCACCGGCGAGATCGAGGCCTACGGCCGTGCCCAGGCCCCCAGCCCCGCGCAGCAGGAACACCGCGAGGCGCTCCCGTCGCGCCGAGGTGCGCACGCCGCCGAGGCAGCGCGCGAGGAGGACACCTCCCGACCGGCGCACCTGCGCTCGCGTCGCGTCGTCCTGGCGATCGGCGGCAACCTCGGGGACGTTCCCGTCACGCTCATGCACACGGTCGAGGCCCTGTCCTACATGGAAGGCTTCCAGATCGACGACGTTTCGCCGATCATGCGCACCAAGCCCGTGCTGGCTCCAGGCCAGGCTCCCCAGCCCGACTACTGGAACGCCATCGTCGTCGGCTCCGCGATCGCGAGCCCCGACGAGCTCTTCGCCCAGACCAGCCGCATCGAGCGCGAGCTGGGGCGCGAACGCCACGAGCGCTGGGGCGCGCGCACCGTCGACATCGACATCATTCAGATCGAGGGCCTGGCCTCCGCCGACCCGGTCCTCACCCTGCCGCACCCGCGCGCCAAGGACCGCGCCTTCGTCCTGGCGCCGTGGCTCCTGTGTGACCCCGACGCCATCCTCGAGGGCGTGGGTCGCGTGTCCGACCTGCTGGCCCACACCCCCGACCGCGAAGGCATCATCGACGCCGTCGACGACTGGCTCGAAGACCCGGCGGCCGTCATGGCCGACTCGGACCAGCTCCTGGCCCAGCGCGCCGAGCAGGCCAGCGCCGACATGCGCGAGCTCATCGAGGCCCTGACCGGCGAAATCAGCCAGGTCGACAACCTCGTGACCCGCCCGGGTGAGCCCGCTATCGAGGTGAGCGCGTCCTTCTCCGACGCGCTCGAGGCCTCGATTCCGCCCGCGCCTCACACCGTGTCGACTCCCGCAGGTGCGCCGTCGCCCGAGGCCGTGCCCGCACCGCACTCGGCGTGGGCCCCCGAGGCCGTGCCTGGCCCCGAGGCCGTGCCTGCGCCCGAGGAGACGCGCGCTCCGGAGGAAACGAACAGCGAGGAACCGCTCGCGGTCGACGCCGCGGCGATCCCGCAGCCGCAGACCCCCGCCCAGCTCGCGGCTGAGCAGACGGCAGCTCCGGCTGCGCCCGCAGCCGACGCGTCGCGCTTCGCCCCCGTCGAGGCAGCAGCGGCCGTCCAGGTGCCCGCTGCGCCCGCGCAGGACAGCGGCGTGCCCGCGCAGGACAGCGTGCTCGCGCCGGACAGCGTGCTCGCGCCGGACAGCGTGCCCGCCCAGGAAGCGTCCTCTCAGGAGGCACCGCCCCAGCGCGAACGCCGTCACCGCGCAGATCGCGCCTCGTCGCGACCCTCCTGGCACCCGGTCTCCTCCGTTCCCGCGGATTCCGCTGCCGGGCGCATGACCCGCAAGATCGGTACGGGCACCTACAAGCCGAGCGGCACCGAAAAACCCCGCTGGGTCCCCGTCTTTGAACCCAAGCGGGAGGAAACCCGTTCCTCGATCGCGCTGCCCGACTGGAACTTCTCCGTCAGCTCCGCACACGACGTGCGCGTCGTCGACGACCGCTCCGGCCTCGGCCACGACGAGGAGCCACCCAAGGCCACCGTCCACGCCGACGGGCGCTCGACCATCCTCGCCCCCGGGCTGCCCGACAACACCCCCGTCGGCCCCATCCCCGAGGACGAGGCCACCCAGACCGGCATCCTGCGTCGCGTCGTTGTGCGGCCCACGATGACCGGAGCGATCCCGATCGTCAAGAGGCGCTAAATGAAACCCGTGTCGATCGTGTGGGTGGCGGCGGTGGGCCTCGTGGCCGCCGGCCTGAGCTTCCTCGGATTCCTCGCGCACATGCGCCAGGGCGGCACCCCGTTGATCGTCACCCCGGGACCCGCGGTCATCTTTGCGATTGCCACGGCCTGCCTCATCTGGTCCGGCCTGGCGGTGCGCCGCCTGCGCGCGGGCAAGGACACGTGGATCGATGCGATCGGCGCGATGCGCGTCGCGGTTTTCGCGCGCACGAGCGCCCTCGTCGGCTCCGGCCTGACCGGAATTCTCATCGGCGTGATGGCCGTGTCCCTCACGCAGCTCGAAGCCCCCGCGATGGCGGCCAACGCGATCGGGGCGGGCCTGTCTGGCCTCGTCGGCATCGTGTGGACCATCATCGCGATCGCCATCGAACGCTGGTGCATCATCAACCCCGACGACGAGGGATCGACGTCCTCTAAGCGCAGCGCGGCCGCCTGATCGCCCGCTCGTCGTAGCCCCGCGCGCCGCGCGCCGCGTGTGAAAGTCGCCCCCGTCCCGAGCGTTAGCCGTATCCGGCGCGCCATGCCCGGTATCGTGGATGCGTGGCTGACCAGCGTAAGAATTCCCCCAGGCGACCCACCTCCAGGCGTAGTACGTCGGGAGGCGCCAGTGGTCGCACAGGTGATCGCGCGTCCCGCGCCGCAGCCGGCAGCCGCGCATCTGCTGCTCGTCCGGCCTCGTCGAAGGCCTCGGCGTCCGTGAAGCGGGGGCGTACAGGCACCGCCCAGCGCCCCTCCGGCGCGAAGAGGCCCGCTCAGAAGAAGTCGTCGGGCGGCGGCCGTCCGCCGGTCAACCTGTGGCCGCGGCGCATCATCACGGGCCTCGGCCTGATCCTCATCCTCGCGCTTCTCGTGTGGGGCATTGTCGCTATGGTCCGCGCGATCATCGGAGCCGTCAGCGCCGATCCCACCCCACAGTCCAGCCCCCAGTCCGTCCAATCGGGCGCGGTGGACGCATCCGGCTACACCCTCAAGGGCGGCCAGGAGGCGACGGCCGACGGCCTGCTCACCGACGGCACGACGATCGACATCCCCACCTGCCTGGACCGCGACATCACGGTCACCGCGAAGGCGTCCACGACCTCGTCCGGCTCGGCGATTCCCGTGACCCTCACGCTCGAAAACCGCGGCTCCGTCGCCTGCTCGACGTCCCTGTCGCGCTTCGGCCTGCAGATCTCGACGGGTGACCTGCAGGTCTACAACTCGGCGAAGTGCGGCGAGGAGCAGCAGTCGTCGACGACCCTGCTCCTGCGCCCGGGCGCCACGTGGACCGGCGCGCTGCGCTGGGACGGCTACGTGTACACGAACGGCTGCACGACACCCGCGGGTGGAGCGAGTGCCGCGTCTGCCGGGACCTACAAGGTCGCGGTCACCATGGGTACGCGCGAGGTCGGTTCGACCGTGGTCGATGTGACCCCCGCGCCCGCCCCGCAGTCGGGAGCTCAGTCCGGCCCGCAGTCGGGAACCCAGTCGGGCCGCTAGCGCCTACCAGCCGACGAGGCCGGAGCTGACCGCCTGCGCCTGGTGCGCCAGGTTCTCGGTGATGAGCTTGGCGCGGTAGGGGCCGATACCCTCGATGGCTTCCAGGTCCTCGGTGGTGGCGGCGCGCAGCGCCGGCAGCGTCGTGATGTGCGCGGAGACCTCCTTGATGGCGCCCCACGACAGGTGGGGGACCAGGGAGAGGGCGCGCACGCCGCGCGGCGTGATTTCGCGGTCCAGGTCCGCGACCTCGTACACGTCCAGCCCGAGGATGTTCGCGATCGCGGTGAGGTCCACGATGCGTTCCGACCCGAGGGAGGACAGTTCGGCCTCGACGCGGGCGACGTCGTCGGGGTCGCGGATGTAGTCGCGCATGACGAGGGCCCGCTCGGACGCGGAGCCGCGCACGAGGTCCTCGACCTGCAGGGCCAGCAGGCGCCCCTCGGATCCGAGTTCCTCCAGGTATTCCGTGATTTCGGAGGTGATGCGTCGGATCATCTCCATGCGCTGCATGACGGTGGCGACGTCGCGCACGGTCGCGCTGTCGCGCATCTCGAGGATGGTGAGGGTCTGTAGGACCTCGTCGAGGCGCTGGCTGTAGCGGTCGAGCGTGTCCACCGCCAGGTTGGCGCGCGAGAGCAGGGCCTCGGGCTCTTCCACCAGGCGGTGCTCGGTGCCCACGTAGATGGAGATCATGCGCATCGACGCGGACAGGGACAGGACCGGCAGGTGGGTCTGACGTGCGGTGCGCTGCGCGGTGCGGTGGCGCATGCCGGACTCGTCGGTGGGGATCGTGGGATCCGGGAAGAGCTGCACGTTGGCCTTGCGGATGCGCCACAGGTTGGGGTCGATGATGACGGCGCCGTCCATCTTGCACAGCTCGCGCAGGCGCGCCGCAGTGAATGCCACGTCGAGGTCGAAGCCGCCCGAGCAGATGGCCTGCACTTCGGGGGTGTATCCCAGGACGATGAGGGCGCCTGTGTGGGAGCGCTGGATTCGTTCCAGTCCTTCTCGCAATGGCGTACCGGGCGCGACTGCGCGCAGTGCCTCGCGAAGGATCGCTGCATCGGACGTCAATGTGGTTTCCTCCCAGACGAGTAGGTTTGATATCTATTATTGCGAGTCTGCCGGGAAAGCGACGCGAATCGCCGTCGCCAGATCCGACACAGTAAAGACGGTGATGCCGTCGACGCCCGTGAGATCCTCGCTGCCCTGAGCGGGGACGATGGCGGCGGCAAATCCCAGCCGTGCGGCCTCGGCGAGGCGACGTTGAGTGCCCGTGCACGCCCGGACCTCGCCCGTCAGGGAGATTTCGCCGACCGCCACGAGGTCCGGGCGAGGTGGAACGCCCTTGAGTGAGGACACGATCGAGATGGCCATCGCCAGGTCGATCGCCGGCTCGACCGTGCGGGCGCCTCCCACCGTGGACACGTAGACGTCCGCCCCCGACGTGTCCGCGCCGATGCGGGCCTGCAGGACCGCGAGGATCATGGCGACGCGCGCGTGGTCCACGCCCGACGTGGTACGCCGAGGCGAGCCGCCCGAGGAGGGGGCGACGAGCGACTGGATCTCCGTGGGCAGCGGGCGGCGCCCTTCCAGGGAGACGGCCGCGCACGTGCCGGGCACGCCGCGCGTCGTGCGCGACAGGAACAGGCCGGACGGGTCGGCGAGGCCGTAGATCCCCGAGTCGGTCAGTTCGAAGCAGCCGACCTCGTCCGTGGGGCCGTAACGGTTTTTCACCGCGCGCAGCAGGCGCAGGCGCGAATGGCGGTCGCCCTCGAACTGGCAGACGACGTCCACGAGGTGCTCGAGGACGCGCGGGCCCGCGATCCCGCCGTCCTTCGTCACGTGGCCGACGAGCAGGGTGGGCAGGTCGGACTCCTTGGCGACGCGGATCAGCGAGGCCGCGACCGCGCGCACCTGCGCGACGCCGCCCGCCCCGCCCTCGACCTGGGAGGAGGAGATGGTCTGCACGGAGTCGACGATCAGCAGGGAGGGGCGCGAAGCCTCGACGTGGCCGAGGACGACGCCGAGCTCTGTCTCGTCCGCGATGAGGAGGTTCGGCTCGAGCGCGCCGATGCGCTCCGCGCGCCCGCGCACCTGGGCCGCCGACTCCTCGCCCGTCACGTAGAGGACGGGGCCGCGCCCGCCCGCGGCCGCCGTGCGCGCGGCTTTGGCTGCCACGTCCAGCAGCAGCGTCGACTTGCCGACGCCGGGCTCACCCGCCAGGAGGATCACTGCGCCGGGCACGATGCCGCCGCCGAGGACCCGGTCCAGCTCGCCCACGCCCGTCGAACGCGACGAGGCGCGCTCGCCGTCGACCTCGCCGATGGGCAGCGCGGGACGCCGTGGGGTGGCGGCCGCCGTGCGCGCGCCTCCCGTGACCTCGCCGGCCTGGTCGACCGTGCCCCATGCCCCGCACTCGCGGCACTGGCCCACCCACTTGGGGGAGGTCCAGCCGCAGTCGGAGCAGTGGTACGTGATCTTCTCTTTCGCCATGCACTCACCGTAACCCGACCCACCCTCATCTGCGGTCCGCGCGCGCGAAGAAGGCCGCAGGTGTGCGCGCCGAAGGGGGCACAACGACGCGAGCCGAGCGCGGAGGGCCCGCGGAGGTAAGGGTCTGGCTCTCCGGCCTCGTCGAACGAGAACGAGCACCCAAATACGTCGCTGTGGTCAGGTTCTCGTGCGCCCGGGAAGCGCGGGAACTCGGCGCGAACGAGTCACCAGGCGTTTGAACTTATTCAGTACCTGTTGTTGTCTCGGGCGTTTATCCATAGGGTTGGTCGGTGTGTATCCTTGGAATGGCTCACCATGGCCACACGGATACAGATACCGCCCCACAACAGTGCGCACATGAAGACTGAGGAAGCGACATGAACAAGGCGCGTCGAACGCGAAACACCTGGTCGAAGCGGATACCCGCAATCGCCGTCCTGCTGGTGTCCGTGATGCTGTGCGTCCTCGCGGTGGTCTACCGCGGCGTCGAGGTCACCCAGGTCAGCGTCGATGACGGTGGCATTTGGGTGACGAACCAGGATCGTAAGCTCCTGGGCCACCTCAACTACGACGCGCTCATGCTCGACGGCACGGTCTCGGTCAAGTCCGCGTCCTTCGACATCGGGCAGGCCGGCGGCGACGTGACGCTGGGGGAAACAGTGGGCCGTACGGTTACCCCCGTGCGCTCCACGTCCTTCTCACTGGGCCAGGCGATCACGCTGCCCGAGAACGCGGTCCAGGTCCAGGGCGGGTCCGTGTTGGCCGTCCTCGACCCCAACGAGGGCCTGCTGTGGGTGGGTGACGCCAACGAACCGGCTTCCATGTCGCTCGTGCGCGAGGATGCAATCGCGAACGACCTGAGCGACGGGGTCGTCGCGGTGTCGCTCGCGGGGACGGTCTTCGCATACTCTCCCGGGTCCTCCAAGCTGGTCACGCTCACGCGAGAAGGCCAGGCTTGGCGCGCAAAGACCACGGAGATCAAGGATTTCACCCCGGCCGGAACACCGACGATCACCGCGGTCGGTGACAAGCCCGTCATCTACGACCAGGCCGGTAACAAGCTGGTGTTGCCCGGTGGCAAGGTACGCGACCTCGCCGAGGAGCACGTGACCGGCGCGGTCCTGCAGGCCCCCGGCGACGATGCGTCCTCCGTCCTGCTGGCCACCGATGCCGAGCTCGTGGCCGTCTCTCTGAACGGCAAGTCGGTGGACCGCCAGCCGGCCTCGGACGGCGGTCAGAAGGGCACGCCCGCACCCCCGGTTTTCCACGGCGGCTGCTCCTACGGCGCGTGGGCGGGTTCGGGCGCGTTCGTGCGCACCTGCACGGATTCGACGCGCAACCAGGCGCAGACGGTGCCCACGCTCGCCGAGGCCACGTCCGCTGTTTTCCGGACGAACCGCACGCGCATCGTCCTCAATGATGTGTCGACGGGCACGCTGTGGCTGCCGGACAAGAACATGGTTGTTGTCGACAACTGGGATCAGATCCCCACCGAGGAGCAGGAGGAAGAAGATACTCCGACTCCCGATGATCGCGAGCAGGTCTCCGAGCCGGAGCACAACGACAAGAACACTCCGCCCGAGGCCGTCGACGACGACTTTGGCATCCGCCCGGGTCGTTCGACGCTCCTGCCGGTCCTCGACAACGACTCGGATGATGACGGCGACGTGCTGACGGCGCGCGCCCTGACGAATCCGGAGTTCGGGACGGTCGTGCGCACGAGGGGCGGGCGCGCCCTACAGATCACGGACATTCCGGAGTCTATGACGAGCGGGTCGACGTCCTTCACGTACGAGGCCTCGGACGGCCTCGCGGGTGCGACGGCGACGGTGAATGTGACGATTCACCCGTGGAGCCAGAACGAGGGTCCGCGCCAGCTCAAGCACCCGGTTGTCAAGGTTGGCGCGAACGCGCAGGTGGAGTACAACCTGCTGTCGGACTGGATTGATCCCGATGGAGACCAGTTCTACCTGAAGTCGGCGACGGCTCCCGACGGCATGGCCGTGCAGTTCTCTGAGGACGGGACAGTTCAGATCCGCGACCTGGGTTCCGGCGCGGGCGTCAAGGCGATCGCCGTCACCATGTCAGATGGGCACGCGGAGACCGCGGGCGAGCTGCAGGTGAGCGTGCAGGAGAACGGCAACGTGCCGCCCATTGCGCGCGCGGACTTTTACGTGGCACGCGTGGGCGAGCCGCTGACGATCGACCCGGTCGAGAACGACACCGACCCCAATGGGGATACGCTGAACCTCGTTGCTGCGGGCACGCCACCGGCGGGTACGTCTGTGAGCGCCGACCTGTCGCGCGGCACGCTGACGTTCACGGGGTCGGTTCCGGGCTCCTTCCAGTTCACCTACACGATTTCCGACGGACCGTCAACGACTGTCGGCGTCATCCGCGTCGACGTGGTCGCGGACGATACGAATGCGGTGCCGATCGCCGAGGATGACCTGGCGGTTTTGCCCAGCGGTGGCGCTTCGCTGATTGCGCCGCTGGCGAATGACACGGACCCGTCGGGTGGCGTGCTCGTCGTCCAATCGATTGACGTGCCCGCGAACTCTGGCCTCGAAGTAACCCTCATTGAGCGTCACTTGCTGCGCATTACGTCACCTGCGGGCTTGAGCGACGTCACCGCGTTTACATACACGGTGTCCAACGGCGCGGGTTCCGCGACCGCTCAGGTGAGCGTCATCCCGACGGAGGCCCAGAGCGAGGAAACGCCGCCCGAGGCGAATCCTGATACCGCCAAGGTACGCGCGGGCGACATTGGTTCGGTTGCTGTCCTGTCGAATGACCGGTCGCCGATCGGTCTGTCGCTGAACGTTGACCCGGGCGTGCAGGTCATGTCGGGTGGCGAGCTGGGCACGGTCTTCGTGACCGGCAACCAGGTGCGCTTGGCTGCGGGTACTGAGCCCGGCGTCGTGCGCGTGGCATACACGGTCGTTGATTCGGTGGGTAACCGCGCGACGTCGACCGTGACGTTCGAGGTCGTGGCAGCTTCCGACGCGAATAGCGCCCCCGTGCCCAAGGCGCTGAGCGCGTGGGCCGTTCAGGGGCAAATGACGCGCATCCCCGTGCCGCTCACCGGCATCGACCCGGACGGCGACTCGGTCGCTCTGGTCGGCATTGACCAGCCGCCCGCCAAGGGCAGCGTCGTGCTGGGTACGGAGTGGCTGGAGTACACGCCCTCCGACAACGCGACCGGTACGGACACGTTCTCCTACATTGTCGAGGACCGCCTCGGCGTGCAGGGGCGCGCCCGCGTGCGCGTTGGTATTGCACCCCCGGGATCGCAGAACCACAACCCGACGGCCGTGCCTGACTCGGTGACGATTCGACCGGGACGCGAGGTGAGTGTCAACGTCCTGAGCAACGACTTGGATGCGGATGGTGACGCCCTGTCGGTCGATACGGACCCGGCGACCGTGTCGGTGTCGGATCCCGCAGCTACCGTCACCGTGGCGCAGGATGCGGTGACGGTCAAGGCCCCCGCAGCCGATGGCGTGTTCGTCGTTGCCTACCAGATTCAGGATGGACGAGGCGGACGCGCGCAAGGGCAGTTGACGGTGACGGTGGATGCTGATGCGCCGCTGCGCGCCCCGATTGCCCGCGACGACGTCGTGTCTGTCGCGGACCTACCCGCCGATTCGAAGCCCGTGAGCGTTCCCGTCCTCGTCAATGACGAGGACCCGGATGGGACGACGGCTGCGCTGACGGTGTCGGCCCAGGGCTCGGGCGTGAGCGTGTCGGGGCAGAACCTGTCAATTTCCCCGGATGCGCGTCGTCGCCTCGTCGTCTACACGGTGACGGATCCCGACGGCCTGAGCGCGAGCGCGGTCGTGACCGTCCCGGGTACCGACCTGCTGGCCCCGCGCCTGGATATGACGCGTATTCCGGTGGCGATCCGCGCGGGTTCGTCGGCGACCCTCGATATCGGCGACTACGTGCTCGTGCGCGATCATTCGCGTTCCCCGATCATTACGGATGCGGCCTCGGTGAAGTTCAACGGCGGCCTGGATTCGGTGTCCCTGCAGGATTCGACGCACCTCGTGGTGAGCGCTCCCGACACGGCGTCCGGCAAGGCGTCATTGTCTTTCACGGTGCGTGACGGCGCGTCGGACGATGCCTCGGCCCTGTCCTCGACGCTGACGATCCCGGTGACGATCCAGCCGGCCAGGAACCTACCGCCGCGTCTGACCCCGACCCCGATCCTCGTGGGACAGGGTGAGGCCGTGACGGTGGATCTCACGCAGATGGTGGATGACCCGGACGATCAGGCGAAGGGTTCCTTCACGTACGCCGTGGTCAAGGCCCCCGGTGGCGTCGACGTGTCCCTGGACGGCTTCAATCTGACGGTGACCGGCAAGAAGGACCAGCCGAAGGGGCCGGTCGGCGCGATCACGGTCAGCGTCGATGACGGTTCGGGCGCGGTCAATGCCGATATTCCGGTGACGATCGTGAAGTCCTCGAAACCCCTCGTGACGACGACGGACGCGCGCATCAAGGTCAACGCTGGTCAGACTGCGAACGTGAATCTGGCGGAGTACACGACGAACCCGTTTACGGAGCCGCTCGTCGTCCTCGACGCGTCTGTTCACGTGGGTCAGGGAACGGCCTCCGGCGACGGGAATGTTCTGTCGGTCACGCCCAAGGCGGGCTTCCACGGCGACATGATCGTCGTGTACCGCGTCATGGATGCGACGAATGACCCTGATCGCATCGTGCAGGGCCGCGTCATCGTGAAGGTCCTGGACCGTCCCGATCCGCCCCAGAACGTGTCGGTGACCCCGATGGGGGCAGGCACGGCGTTCGTGAGTTTCCAGCCGGGCGCCGCGAACGGCGGCACGATTTCGGGCTACACGATCACCGATAGGAACAGCGGCCGGACCTTCACGACGCGCGATCCGGGCGTCCAGGTCACGGGCCTGGAGAACGGCGTGAAGCACTCCTTCACGGTCGTCGCGCACAACGAGGCCGGGGATTCGGATCCGTCGACCGCATCGGCTGAGGTGCTGATCGACGCGGCGCCCGAGCAGATGGCGGCACCCACGGTCGTGGGTGTCGATGGTGCCCTCGATATCTCGTGGGTGAAGCCCAATAACTCGGGGTCTGCGATCCACACGTACATGGTGTTCGTTAATTTGCCGTCGGGTGGCCAGCCGATCTCGCAGTCGGTGTCGGGCTCTGAGAACTCGATCCGGATCGGCGGATTGAAGAACGGTGAGCTGTACTCGGTGTCCGTTCAGGCGCTGAACAATGCGGAGACGCCGTCGCCGCCGTCCTCGCCGACGGCGAGCTACCCGCACGGTGCCCCCGATCCGGCGGGTAACGTGTCGGCAGTGCCGGTGGGTGCGGGTTCGGACCCGAACCGCGCGACGGTTGAGGTCTCGTGGTCGCTGGGCAATTCCAATGGTCGAGGCTGGGGTCCCACCACGGTCACGGCTGGTGGCGTGACCGAAACGGCTGGGCCGGGCCAGACGTCTGTGACGCTGTCGGGCGTGCAGACCGGTCGCGGGGTACCGGTGTCGGTCGTGCTGACGAACTCGGACGGCGACCAGGCCGGCGCCGGTTACGCGCAGGTTTCGATTGCGACGACCCCCGCGCCGATTTCTGCCCCGACCCTGTCGGGAACGAACACGGCGGGTGAGCTGAGGGTGAGCGGGCTGTCGGTTGCGACGGGCCGAGGCTTTGATGCCTCCGACCTGACGTTGCGCTACTCCTCCAGCGAGAACGGGTGCGGCAG
>QWBZ01002036.1_pt1 | contig 13901 bp, 9 predicted proteins | sample 1972441 | NCBI WGS metagenome assembly QWBZ01 (sample SAMN09866721, study PRJNA288562) | Human oral metagenome isolate term6_saliva, whole genome shotgun sequencing... | isolation source: mouth | host: Homo sapiens | place: USA: California
CGGATGGTCTATGTGTTGGGTTCTTGGGGCCCCGCCGCGCCTCACCGATAGAGCGGGTCCGGGACGGCGGGCGGAGGGCGAAATAACCCCGCCCGCGCATCGGCCACACGGGCGGATGAGCGAACGGGGTCATTCACGGTTCTACCAGTTCTCGCTGCCCTGGTAGAGGGGGTACTTGGCGCAGAGCGCATCCACGCGAGCGCGCAGGGCCGCGATGTCCGGGTTCGGCAGCAGCACGGAGGCGATGATGTCTGCAACCTCGGTGAAGCCCTCGGCGTCGAAGCCGCGGGTTGCCAGCGCGGAGGTGCCGATGCGCAGACCGGAGGTCACCATCGGCGGGCGCGGGTCGTTCGGAACGGCGTTACGGTTGACGGTGATGCCGGCATCGTGCAGCAGGTCTTCTGCTTCCTTGCCGTTGAGCGCGTGGTGGCGCAGGTCGACAAGCACCAGGTGAACGTCGGTGCCGCCGGAGGCAATCGAAACGCCGGCGTCCTTCACGTCCTGCTCCAGCAGGCGCTTCGCCAGGATCTGCGCGCCCTCAATGGTGCGCTTCTGACGGTCCTTGAAGCCCTCGGATGCGGCAATCTTGAACGCGGTAGCCTTCGCGGCAATCACGTGCATGAGCGGGCCGCCCTGCTGGCCGGGGAACACGGCAGAGTCAATCTTCTTCTTCAGCTCCTCGGTGCAGAGGATGAAGCCCGAGCGGGGGCCGCCCAGGGTCTTGTGCACGGTGGAGGACACCACGTGTGCGTGCGGGACGGGGTTCGGGTGCAGACCCGCAGCCACCAGGCCCGCGAAGTGTGCCATGTCCACCCACAGGTACGCGCCGATTTCGTCGGCAATCGCGCGGAATGCGGCGAAGTCCAGCTGGCGGGGGTACGCGGACCAGCCGGCGATAATCAGCTTGGGGCGCTCGGCCAGGGCCAGCTCGCGCACCTGCTCCATGTCAACGTAGCCGTTCTCGTCCACGCTGTAGGCGACAACGTTGTACAGCTTGCCGGAGACGTTCAGCTTCATACCGTGGGTCAGGTGGCCACCGTGCGCCAGGGACAGACCCATGATGGTGTCGCCGGGGTTCAGCAGCGCGTGCATGACGGCGTTGTTCGCCTGCGCGCCGGAGTGGGGCTGTACGTTCGCGTGCTCCGCGCCGAAGAGCTCCTTCACACGGGCAATGGCGAGGTCCTCAACGATATCGACGTACTCGCAGCCGCCGTAGTAGCGGCGGCCGGGGTATCCCTCAGCGTACTTGTTGGTCAGCACCGAGCCCTGGCTCTGCATCACAGCGCGGGGGACAAAGTTCTCGGATGCAATCATCTCGAGGGTGTTCTGCTGGCGCTTGCGCTCCAGCTCAATGGCTTCTGCTACCTCGGGGTCGAGGTCGGCGAGGGGCATCTCGAGGATCTTCTGCTCGGTCATTACGCTCCTGGGAGTGTTTTTACGGTATCTTCGGTGGCTCGTCATCGGGGTTGCGGCAGTGTCTGCGGCTGAAAACCCTGAATGAAAAAATATGAGCTACACCTCATAATACCGTAAAGCCCGTTCTCCTTCGAGAAGGAAAACGGGCTTTGGGATGCATCATGATGAAGTTTTACGGCGCCGGTATGGTACCGGCGCGGGACGCTTGACACGCCCCGGTGGGCCTATCGGCAAGGCGGCGCAGGTCGGTGAGTCCTAAGCCTGGCGCAGGATGGCGGAGGCGTACTCCAGGTAGGCCTCGCGGGCGCTATCCTTCTTACCGCCGGCCACCAGCTGGGTCTGCACCACGTAACCGGTCAGCACAGAGAACACGGCCGCGCCGATGACGGTCAGCCATTCCTCGAGCTCCTCATCGGTGAAGTCCAGTTCAGCGGCGCCCCAGGCGCGGTAGCGCTCCAGGGCCTGATCGCGCAGATAGGTTAGCTGCTCGGAAACCACGGCACCCAGCTGCGGCATGGAGACCGCCTCGCCCCAGGTCACCAGCAGGTGACGGCGCACCTTGGGGGTGTCCAGCACCTTCAGGCACCCGAACACGTAGTCCCAGGGCTGCTCGGCGCGGATGCGATCGAAGGGAGCCAGGTCCATGCGCGCGGCGGCGAGGATAATCTCATCCTTGGAGGAGAAGTGATTGTAGATGGCTCCAGCAGACAGGCCGGTGGCGGCGATGATCTCGCTCATCGAGGCCTTCTGATAGCCGTGCTTGATGAAACACTCGCGGGCGGTCTCTACAATCTGAGAACGCCTGTTCTTTTTGTATTCTTCGCTGACTTTAGGCACAACCTAATCCTAGCGAATTTTTTGGCGCTCCGCGCGCCTTCCGGGCGCACCTTCCGAGCTGTGGAGCCCCAAAACGCAAAAAATAGAATAAAAATTCCATAAAAAGGCGGGGTGCCCCGAAAATCCGGGGAACCCCGCCTCACTCACGCGCTCACGCCCGCCCGGCCGTAACCGGCCGCGGCGGTACGCGTAGCCGCAAAATCTTAGTGGAAGAAGTGGCGGGTACCGGTCAGGTACATGGTCACGCCGGCAGCCTTAGCGGCCTCGATAACTTCCTCATCACGGATCGAACCGCCCGGGTGCACAACGGCACGCACGCCGGCGTCCAGCAGAACCTGCAGGCCGTCAGCGAAGGGGAAGAACGCATCGGATGCGGCAACCGCACCGCGGGCACGCTCGTTACCCTCGCCGCCGAGGGTGTTCGCACGCTCAACGGACAGCTTGCAGGAGTCCACGCGGTTCACCTGGCCCATGCCGATGCCCACTGCGGCGCCGTTATCGGCCAGCAGAATGGCGTTCGACTTGGGCGAGCGCAGTGCACGCCACGCGAATTCGAGGTCGCGCAGGGTGGCCTCGTCGGCGGGCTCGCCGGCAACCAGGGTCCAGTTCTTCGGGTCGTCGCCCTCAGCCTGCAGGCGGTCAGCCTCCTGGAAGAGCGCGCCGCCGGAGATGGGGCGGTACTCGATGGCGTCACGGCTAAAGCCCTCGGGCAGAACCAGCAGGCGCAGGTTCTTCTTCTCGCGCAGAATCTCCAGGGCCTCGGGCTCGTAGCCGGGGGCCACAATCACCTCGGTGAAGATGCCCTTGACGGTCTGAGCCATAGCGGCGGTCACCGGGCGGTTAGCGGCAATCACGCCACCGTATGCGGACAGCGGGCTGCTCGGCCTGTGCAATGCCGGGGGCGGCCGCCGGGTTGACGTACAGGGCGGCGCGCTGGTGCGGGTTCTCGCCGTAGCGCAGGGTCTCGCTGCGCTCGAAGCCCAGGCCGGCGTACGGGGGCCAGAAGTTGGCGTCCTCGTCCTGCAGGAACTGGGATGCGGTCCAGGTAGCCACGGCGGTGTCGTAGGCGGCGGTGTGGGCGAATGCGCCAGCGGCCAGGCGGCGGCGCTCCTCCAGCGAGAAGCCACCGTTCTTAGCGGCCTCAACCGTGCGTGCGTAGTCGGCGGGGTCCACAACAATTGCGACGGCATCGTGGTTCTTTGCAGCTGCGCGAACCATGGAGGGGCCGCCAATGTCGATCTTCTCAATGATGGCGTCCTGATCCGCACCCGAAGCCACGGTCTCGACGAAGGGGTACAGGTTCACGACGACCAGATCGAAGGGCTCGACGTCCAGCTCGCCGAGGGTGTCGATGTGCTCCTGCTTGCGGCGGTCAGCCAGAATACCGGCGTGGATGCGCGGGTGCAGGGTCTTCACACGGCCCTCGAGGCACTCGGGGAAGCCGGTCACCTCGGTCACCTCGGTGACGGGAATGCCTGCGGCCGCAATGGTCGCCGCGGTCGAACCGGTGGACACCAGGGCCACGCCGGCCTCGTGCAGACCGCGGGCGAAATCCTCCAGGCCGGTCTTGTCGTAGACAGAAATGAGGGCGCGGCGCAGGGGCACGCGATCGAGCTCAATAAGAGACACAAATACTCCGATACTTTGCACCGTGCCCGGCACATGCGGCGGCACGGCTGGTGGATGGATGTGAGTCCGCCCCGGTGGGCGGGATGTGCGGGTGGGGTTTACCCCCGCCGTCGCGCCGGGCACGGGGTGCCCCCACTCGGGCGGTGGGGCGCGACGGTACGTCTGTACGGGCGGGGAATCGGAGCGTGCGCTCCACCCGCCGTATGAAAAACTTATGCGGCAGAGTGCTTCTGCGCGAGGTCGGCGATGGTCTGCACGAGCAGGCGGCGCTCCTGCACCTTGATGCGTTCGTGCAGAGTTTCTTCGGTATCGCCGTCGAGCACGGGCACGGCGGCCTGCGCCAGGATGGGGCCGGTATCAACGCCGGCGTCGACGAAGTGCACGGTCAGGCCGGTAATCTTCACGCCGTGGGCCAGGGCGTCACGCACGCCGTGCGCGCCCGGGAAGGAGGGCAGCAGGGCGGGGTGGGTGTTGATAATGCGGTTGCTGAAGCGCTCGACCAGCTGCGCATCCACGATGCGCATGAAGCCGGCGAACACGATGTAATCGGGCTCGTAGGAGGCAATCTTCTCTTCGAGGGCGCGGTTCCACGCCGGGCGGTCTGCGTAGTCGCCGGGCTGCACCAGGAAAGTGGGCACGCCGGCGGCCTGGGCGCGTTCGATGCCCAGGCAGGGCTTGTCGGCGCCAACAGCCGCAATGTCGAGGGGAAGCTCGCCCGCCGCTACGGCGTCGAGAATGGACTGAAGATTCGTTCCGGATCCGGATACCATAACCACAATTCGCACCCAACCAGTATAGCCCATCTCACATGCGTTGCGGGAGCTCGGAGAGAGGGTCGCCCGCGTTAACGGGAGAAGGTATTGCGGCAGCGCTCGGTAGGCCGGGACGGTCGGAAGAGCGGAGGGCTACAGCAGTCCGGACGCGGAAGGCGAACGAACGGCGGCGCGGCGGGCCCCACGCCCGAAGGGACGGTACCCTTAAAGCTATGTCTACTCCCCCGCCGAACACCCCGAACGACCAGCCCCGCAACCCTCAGCAGCAGGCTCAGCCGCAGAGCCCCGCCTCCAACCCGCAGCAGGGACAGCACCAGGGGCCGCCGACCCCCGGCAGGTACAGCGGACAGCACCCCGGCGCACAGTACCCCAGCGCGCCGGGCGCGCATCAGCCCGGCGGCGGAAACCCCGGCAAGCCGCCAATGGACCCGCTACAGCGCCAGCGCATCCTGCTCCGCGCGGCCATGGTTCTCGTGGTCTCCGCGCTGCTCATCTTCGGGGCTTCTTCCTTCGTGCTCTCCCCCATGCCCTACTTCCTGGGCCTTTTCCTCTTTGCGCTGGTGGGCCTGGGACTGAACGTCTGGGCCATTGTGCGCACCGCGAGCGCGCGCGGCCCCTGGATCTTCTACGTTGCCGCCTCCCTCAGCATCCTCTACAGCCTCATGACCGTGATTGGCGGAATCGGTCTGGCCGTCATGCCGGGGATGCAGGAGTACCGCGAGTGCCGCACGGCCGCGCTGACCGGCACCGACATGTACACCTGCGACCAGATGCTCCAGAACAGCATGGACAGCTTCGCAGGCACCGGCAGCACGGCAGGGGCCTCCTCCCGTTAGCGGCGGCCGGAGCGCACACAGCACGAAACCCGCGCGAGTCATCCTCGCGCGGGTTTCGTGCTATTTTTCGAACTATTTCTTCTTCGGGGCCTGCGAGCCGGTAACCTCTTCCCCGGTCGGTAGCGGGGGCAGCTCCACGGTGGAGGCCTCGTCGGTCAGAAGCGGCAGGATGCCGGTCTGGGCGCGCACGCCAAAGATACGGTTCATGGCCTGGTCGGCGGAGAGCACCTCCAGCTCGCGTTCCATGAAGTCACGCTCGCCCCCGGCCTTCTTCTGCGCCTTGCGCTCGCTCTTGGCCGCCTTCTTCTCGCGGCGCTTGCGGGCGCGCTGTTCCGCCGCGGAGGGCTCGGCCTCCGGGGCCTCGGAGGCTTCGTGCTCCGAACGGTCGGGAGCAGCATCCTCGGAGCCTTCGGCGGGCTGAACGCCGAAACCGAAGTACGCCATGATGCGCCCGGCACGGCCTCGCGGGTGGGCGGGCTCGGCGCTTTCGGAGGCGTCCTCGGGTTCGGTGGGGCCTTCCCCCGCGGTCTTCGCGGAAGACTTCGAGATTTCCGCGGACTTCGGGGCCGCCTTCTTCTCGTTCTCAGAACCGGTCTCGGACGCGGCGGAAGCGAGCTCGAGTTTTTCGGGCTCGGGGTTCATAAACTCGGGGATGGAGAGGTCGGATTCCACCGGCTCGGGCAGGTCCTCGTCGGGAACGACCTCGGCGAGCGCATCCGCCAGGGCGCGCTCGGCCACGGGGTCGGAAGCCTCCAGGGGGTAGGCGTGCACGGGCTCCTGCGGGTGCACCGGCACGTGGCCGGTGGCTACCTCGTCCACAATCGTGTGCGCCTCGGAGGGCTCCTGCGAATCCTCGTGCTCGGAGTCCTCGTTCTCAGAGTCCTCGGAGCTCGGCTCGCTCTTTCGGGAATCTTCGGCGGCCTTGCGCTCGGCTTCTTCCTCGCGGCGCTTGGCCTCCTCGGCCTCCTCACGGGCGCGACGCTCGGCCTCGGCCTTGCGCTTGGATTCTGCCTTGCGAGCTTCCTCCTCACGGCGCTTGGCTTCCTCAGCTTCCTCCGCCTCGCGACGCTCAGCCTCGGCTTCCTCGGCAGCTCGGCGTTCCTCACGCTCGGCCGCACGCTCCGCACGACGCTGAGCCAGGCGCTCCTTCGCGGAAGCACCAAGGCTCATCAGGCGCTCGCCCAGGTTCGGGCGCTCATCGGCAAATCGCGGCAGATCGCGGCTGCTATCGGGCACCAGGGCGCGGCTGAGCAGGTTACCCAGAGCCACGCCGAGCCCCACCCACAGAGCCGTGTGGCCCGCAAAGCTCAGCGGCTCGGCACCCACCTCGGTGAAGCGGCCGACGCCCAACGAGCCGTAGGAAATCCAACCCAGCCACAGGGCGGCCAGAGAAGTCAGCAAACCGGTCAGCACGCCCAGCGCAAGCGAGGATAGCAGGGCCGAAAGCGGACGGAACGGCACCTTCAGGGCGACCCACTCATCCAGGTGGTCCTCGCCCTCACGCAGGAACCACCAACCGGCAATCGCGCCGGCGGCCACCGGAACCAGCAGACCCAGTAGGCCGGCGCTTCCCAGGGACTCAGGAACCGCACCCAGGATCGGCAGCATTGGCAGGGACCCGGCATTGCTACTCGTCAGGCCGATCGAGGTCCCCGCCCCAAAGGCGAAACCGGCACCGGTCGACCAGGCCATCGCGTAAATCACCAGGTTGGGCAGGAAGCCCAACTGCAGCAGCGTCACAGCGGTATCACCCACCGGGCCCGCGTGCAGCTCCTGGTAGGTGGCCACCACCTGCGACCACCCGCCCAGAATACCCAGGGCCAGCAGTAGCGCGCCCAGGCCCACGAAGGCCACCGCGGCAACCACCGCCGCGCGCACCACAGCCCACGCGTAGGACCCGGCCCAGCGCGAGTACTGGCTCATCTGCGAAATCTGCTCCGCCGTATCAACACCCACCATGCGCGAAAGCGAACGCGCCTCGCGGTAGCCGCCCCACATCAGGCCGACCACCACGATACCCAGCGGCACCAGCGCGGCGTTCAACACCTGTAGCGGCTTCGGGCTCGGGCTCGCCCAACCGTACACCGCCGAACAAATCAGCGCGTAGGTCACCGAGCCCGAGAGCACCGGAATGAGGAACTCCCCCTCGTACGAGGCGCGCGCCAGCCTGCGACCGGAACGGTAGCAAAATAGCAGCGGCAGAATACTCAGGCCCAGCGGCACCAGGGTCATGGTGCCCGCGGAGGCGCCAAAGACAGCCGAGAGGTCCAGGGGAACGCCGTGAATCAGGAGCCACAGGTGGGCCGACATCGCGGCCACCGACGAGAACTCCGTGCCGCCAAAACCGTTCGTCGCCCACACGGCAGCCATGGCGGCCACCACCAGGACACCGGACATCAGGGCGGTCAGAATCAGCTCAACGACGCCCTGAAGCCACAGGGGCATGGGCATGGAATAGCGGGAGATAGGTGAGGTGCTTTTCATCGTCCTTCAATCATGCCACGAATTAACGACGAAACCCGCCTCCGGAAGGGCCGGTGATGGCCCTTGAAGACAGGTTTTTGCACGTCGCGTCGGTTTTTGGGTTAGTCCCTCGGCGGGAATCTTTGCGGCACCCCTATTGATCGGTCCAGGGGTTGGATGCGTTCACGCCCCAGGAACGGTACACCTGCGCCTTCGAGGAGACCAGCTCCAGATCGTAGGCGCTTGCGCTCGCGGCCATCAGCCCCTCCAGGGCGGCCGTGGGGAGGGGGCCGGCGTCGTCGCGCCCCACCGCGTGCTGACCGCGCGGGGCCTGGCGGCCCGCCCACTCGAGGCTCACGCGCGCGTCCACGTTAATGACGTGGTCGCCGAAGCGTTCGAGCAGCTCGGTAATCCAGCGGTCGGTCTCGGGGTAGGGGTAGAGGCCTTTGAGCTCACCAATGCTCAACACCGAAATGTACATGTGGCGAAACGAGCGGCGGCGAAGAAACGCCACCACGGCGGGGTCTGGATCCGCCTTACGAATCTCCGCGAGAACGTCGGAGTCCAGGAGCATACCGGAAAAGTTCATACCCCTAATGCTACGCTACGCGCAGACCGGCGATTTCGATGGCGGGAATACCCTCGGGGTTGGGCAGAAGAAGGAAGTTCAGGAACTCGTCGCGCTTAGAAGAAATGCGGGAGTAGTCGTCAATGCTGACCGCGGTGAAACCGCCTCGAGCGGGAACTGCTGCGGCACGCAGGCTGTCCTGGTAGGAGCGGGAGGGGTTCAGAGAGATTACTGCTTCGGTTGCAGAGCCGTTGTACATGTGACAACCTGCGCCGTGAGTGGCGCGATCCTTTCGCGTTGCTCTTGTCTGTACCGGTTACCACCTCTGAGGGTGGTGAATACAAACCGCTTCGTCATCCGAGCCACCCGTGAACATGGGGTTGGCGTTCGACCATAGTCGGAGCTTATCAGTCGAAACTCTTGAAGCTGTCTTCACAAAAGATTCAGGTCACATGTATTTTCACTAATCAAAGCGTTTACAAACGTTCCATGGCAGTCTCGACGCGTAATATTTGACCCTCGGTAGCCCCTCGCTTTCACCCCTCCGCGAGCACGCAGACCAATCCCGCGCGGGGCGCGGCGGCCGCTTTCAGCGTGTTCAATTCACCGCGCAGAGCGCCCGGGATACGCGCGGTCAGGCGGCGGTGACCACCCGCCGGGCGGTACCTCACCCGATGCGAGATAATGGGCAGGTGCCCAACAATCCTTTCCCCGAAATCCCCGTCACCGTACCCCAAATCATTCGACAGGTCGGCCACCGCACCTACCAGCGCGGGGCCGCCTACCAGCGCAACCGCGAGGTCGTGCGCTACAGCTACGACGAGGACAACCGCACCCTCACCGGACTCGTTAACGGAAGCACCCTCGTGCCTTACGAGGTGACGATTCGGTTCTTCCCCCCGCGCGCCGGCTCTGCCGCCTTCGCGGCCCGATGCACCTGCCCGGTCGTCAGCAATTGCAAGCACGCCGTGGCGCTCATGCTCACCGCGCTGGACCGCGCCTCCGTGGCGGGCAGGGCTCTCACCCCGCAGGCCATCGGCCCGCTCGACAGCGGCGGTCGCGGAACCAAAATTCAGGGAGCGAAGGACGCCGACGCGGAGACGAAAACCCCCGGCGAGCGCACCCCCGCAACCGAGGCCACCGGCTCCGAAACGACCGACCCAGAAGCGAGCGCGGCGGAGGGTCCGGGCGCCGAACCGCAGGACCCGCTCGCAGCACTGCGCGCCTCCGGGGCCCTGACCGTGGCCTCGCGCCTGCCGAGCCCAGACTCCGCCGAGACCACCCCGACCGCGCGCGCGAATCGCGAGGAGTCGGAGGGCTTCGACCTCGATTCCCTCGGCATCAGTTCCCTCGGCGGGGCGCTCCTCCCCTCGGACGGCACCCGGGAGGCGGCATCCGCCACCAAAATCTCGGCATGGCGGCGCGACCTCTCCTCGGTTCTTTCCGCACGTCAGGACCTTTCCGGCATCGATTCGCTACGGGTCAGCGGTGCGCTCGACCTGTCGATGAGCGTCTCGGGATCCTACGCGCGCGGCCGCAACATGCCCGGGGCGACCCCGGCCATCAACCTACTCGCGCGCCCGCTCATGCGCTCCAAAACCGGCCGCTGGGTCAAGGGCGGCCTCACCTGGGACACTTTCGCCTCGAGCGTGGGCGGGCCGGTCGGCCGCCACGACATCTACCCAGAGCACGAGCGTTTCTTCGCCGAGCTCTACTCGATTGCCCGCCCCTGGCAGAACATGTACTCCTCGCACCGCGACTGGATTTCGCTCAGCGCCGCGGGCTCTGCCCTGCTCTGGGATGTGCTCGCACGCGCCGAGGAAATCGGCCTGCCGCTACTAATCAACGGACGCGAGGTGGAGTACGCCATCCTGCCGCCCGCGCGGGTGCGCCTGCGCGCCGCCGCCCTGCCCGAGGACTCCGAAGAGAACCCGGACGGGGGCCTACTCCTCGAGGCCGCGCTGAGCTGGGAGGGGCGCGAGGGCGAGCTTCTGCGACAGCTCTGGCTTCCGGCCGCCCACTGCCACCCCATGGGCACGCCCCGCACCGGCTTCTTCGCGCTCGGCGGGCTTGCGCAGCAGGAGTACGAGCATGCCGCCAAGGCCGTGCACTGGAAGACCACCCGGCCGGGCGCGCTGAACGAGGTGGGGCGCGGCGCCTTTGTGCAGTCTGAGCAAACCGTGCAATCGGCGGATTCCGCTCAGCCGGAGCAGGCCGCGGCACAAACCGATAGCGCCGCGAGCGTCGAAGCGGCTCCCGGCGATGTTGCCTACCGCGAAGGTGCCCGGCGCAAAAATACCCCTGGCGGGCCTTCTTCGGAGGGGCCGGCTCCCTGGTCCCCCGGTGAGCAGGCGCATCCCGCCGCCCCCGCGGTTCCGAACCTCCCCGAGGGCGTGGAGCTGGCGCTCATCCCCCTGGTAGAGCCGCTCGACGCCGCCTCCGAGGCGCTCATCTCGGCGGGAACCGTCAAGATTCCCGCCGCCGAACGCCCCGCGTTCCAGCGCGATTTTCTGCCGGCGCTCAGCCGCTCCGTACCCGCGCTCACCCCCGACCCGGCCCTGGCCCTGCCGTCCGTCACCCCGCCGCGCCTGGTGCTCGAGCTGACCTTCGATGAGGAGGTTCGCCACGATGCGCAGCTGGGCTGGCACTGGGAGTACCCCCTCAACCCCTTCGAGGCCGACCCCGAACACGAATCCGGCGTTCAGCGCCTGCCGGCCTTCGGGTACCCCGGCGAGGAGGGCGGCGAGGTGCGCGACGAGCGCTTCGAGGCCCGCGTGCTACGCTCGGTGCGCTCGGTGCTGGCCGCGCATCCGGCCCTGGCCAGCCTAGAAGAGCGCCGCGTCGAGGGCTGGGAAACCCGCGAGCTGCTGAGCGCCGTACTGCCGAAACTACGCCGCATTTCCGCCGTTCGGGTGCGTTTTAACGGCACCCCACCCGAGTTCGTGGAAGCCACCGACGCGCTCATCGAGGTAACCGTCACCGAGGGCAATTCGCGCGACTGGTTCGGGCTGGGCATCGCTGTGAAGGTGAATAACTGGACCGTGCCCTTCGCCCAGATTTTTGAGGCGCTGGACCGGGGTGCGGACCGCATCCTGCTAGGCAACGGCACCTACTTCTCGCTGCGCCGCCCCGAATTTAAGACCCTGCGCACCCTCATCGCGGAGGCGCGGGAGCTCGACGAGGCGGGCGGCGAGCTGCGCATCAACCGGCACCAGGCCGGGCTGTTCTCCGAGCTGGAATCGCTGGCGGCCAGCGTGCAGACCACCCGGCGCTGGGATGAGCAGGTGCGCTCCCTGCTGGCGCTCGTGGAGGCATCCGAAGCCCGCGAAACCGACCCCGCAGACGGTGCGAATAAGCCCGCGGCAAGCCCCGATACGCATGACAAGCGCAACAATGGGGGTGTGGTGCGCCCGAACCTAAACCGAGAGTACCCGGTCCCCGCGGGCCTGCGCGCCACCCTGCGCCCCTACCAGGTGGAGGGTTACCGCTGGCTCACCTTCCTCTACGAGCATCGCATGGGCGGCATTCTCGCCGACGACATGGGCCTGGGCAAGACCGTGCAGGCCCTCGCCCTGCTCGCCCACGCCATCGAGGAGCACCGCGCCGCGGCCCCCGTCGAGCCGTTCGCGCCCTTCCTCGTGGTTGCGCCTACCTCCGTTATCTCGAACTGGGCGGCGGAGGCCAAACGCTTCCTGCCCGAGGCGAAGGTCGTGACCATTACCGAAACCACCGCCGGTAAGACCCCGCTGGCTGAGCGCATCGCCGGGGCGCACCTGGTGCTGACCAGCTACACGCTACTGCGCATGGACGAGGACGCGTACGCCTCCTACGCGGCCGGGCTCGGCTCGGAGGAGGGCCCGGGCACCCCCGGCTGGGGCGCGCTCCTGCTGGACGAGGCGCAATTCGTCAAAAATACCGGCACCCGCGCCTGGTCTATCGCCCGCGCCATGCCCGCACGCACCAAGATTGCGATGACCGGCACGCCCATTGAGAACAACCTCATGGAGCTGTGGGCGCTGCTGGCGATTGTGGCGGACGGGCTCTTCCCCTCCGCCCGCGCCTTCCGCGACCTGTACGCCCGCCCGGCCGAATCCGGTGAGGACCCCGCGCACGCGGCCGCCACGACCGCTCGCCTGCGCCGGCGCATCCGCCCGCTCATGCTGCGCCGCACCAAGGAGCTGGTAGCGGCTGAGCTTCCGGCGAAGAACGATGTGCGCGTGAACCTGCCGCTGGCCCCCGGCCACCGCCGCATCTACGACACGCACCTGCAGCGCGAGCGCCAGAAGGTTCTGGGCCTGCTGGAGGACATGGACAAGAACCGTTTCACGATCTTCCAATCGCTGACGCTGCTGCGCCGCCTGGCCCTGGATGCCGCGCTCATCGACCCGGACGCCTACGAGGGCGTCACCTCGGCGAAGCGCGAATACCTGGTGGAGCGGCTACCCGAGCTGCTGGCCGGTGGGCACCGCGTGCTGGTGTTCAGCCAGTTCACCGGTTACCTGAAGAGCATCGCCCGGGCCCTGAGCGAGAAGGGCATCGACCACCTGTACCTGGACGGTTCGACCCGCAACCGCGCCGAGGTCATCGAGGCGTTCCGCGCCGGGGCCGCGCCGGTGTTCCTGATTTCGCTCAAGGCCGGCGGTTTCGGCCTGAACCTGACCGAGGCGGATCACGTGTTCATCATGGATCCGTGGTGGAACCCTGCCGCCGAGCAGCAGGCCGTGGACCGTATTCACCGCATCGGCCAGGAGCGTGAGGTGCACGTGTACCGGCTGGTCGCCGAGGGCACGATCGAGGAGAAGGTCATGCAGCTGAAGGCCTCGAAGGCCGCGCTCTTCGATGCGGTGGTCGGCGAGGGCGAGTTCGCCTCCGCGACGGTCACGGCCGAGGACGTGCGCGAGCTCTTCGCGCTGCCGGATGAGAAGGACGCGAGATAGCGGCCCCTCTCCCCCGCCGCGGCTCGTCATGATTCTTCGCATCGTTAAGCTCGAGGCACAACCGACTCGTCTTCACCTCGGCCGCGGGCGTAGCATAGAGAACCAATGAACCCCGCGGAGGCCTCGCCTCCCCCGCAGAAAACGAAGGAGCATCATGAGCTACAACGTACCGAACGTAAAGTTCAACGACGGCCGTAGCATCCCCCAGCTGGGCTACGGCGTGTGGCAGGTTGAGGACGAGGTCGCCGAGAAGGTCGTGGGCACCGCCCTGGAGACCGGCTACCGCCACGTCGACACCGCCGCCATCTACGGCAACGAGGCGGGCGTGGGCCGCGCCATCGCCAACTCCGGCGTGGCTCGCGAGGACATCTTCCTCACCACCAAGCTGTGGAACTCCGACCAGGGCTACGAGAGCGCTTTCGAGGCGTTCAACGCCTCCCTG
>QWBZ01000551.1_pt1 | contig 13796 bp, 9 predicted proteins | sample 1972441 | NCBI WGS metagenome assembly QWBZ01 (sample SAMN09866721, study PRJNA288562) | Human oral metagenome isolate term6_saliva, whole genome shotgun sequencing... | isolation source: mouth | host: Homo sapiens | place: USA: California
TCTCCGCCCATAAACGAAAAAAGAGGCCGCGCATCGCTGCGAGACCTCCATCGAAATCTAGTATCTAACTATTATAAAATAGTTATTTCAAAAGTGGGTTTTCTATCTATTCAAGCGACGAGCCTTAGCCGCCAGAGCCTTTGCCTGCAGCAAAGAGAACGATGCTGTGCGAGCGCGGAAAGCCTGAACAGCCTTGGCATTGTTCACCATATCATTGATACTTAAGAGCATTGGACTTGCTAACAACGCCACCTGACTCTTCATTTTGCTTGCACCTGAACCTACAACATAGGCATCTATACCCATCATGTTGGCTTCGAAGCCTGCAATAGGAGTGTAACCGATGTCCTTCAGGACCTTTAATGACTTAGCATAGGCGAGGTTCTGCGCTCCACCATCCTCAAACGTACCGATTGTCATGCCCTTCGTTAAATCGTAATCCATGTTGATGAGCATCGTCAGCTTACTGTTTGCAGCAGCTAAGTAGACCTGTGGGATATACGTCTTCAGTATCTCCTGGTATTGAGCCTCAGTCAGTTTGCCCTTGCTGACAGCCTCTTTCAGCTTGTCACTCCATAGCCCCATGTAGTTATAGATATTACTATCCCAGATGGTAGTACGGCTTTCTAACGTCTTACCAGCATCGTCGCCCGTCGTGATAGCACTCTGATTGACAACGGCACCAGCAGAAACAACGAAGGTAAAGGTCTCTGGACGATAAGCCAAAACCAAGTTATTGAGAATGTGTTCCTCCTCTGGATCTTCGCAAACGAACTTTGGATACTCGTTACCACCAGCATTCTCTATCTTGATATGACCATGTATCTCCCTTACTAACTGGCTAAGATCGGTCACACTGGCATTCATCTTCAACAGGTCGTAAGCCACGATTGCTATTGGCATCCTGGTAAAATCCTTCAGCACAGCTTGCATAACAAACACGGTATCAATGCGTCCCTGATTCTTAATGTACAGACTCAGCTTGCGCAGTTGGTTTGTTTCGTTAGGCTTAACCTTCACAATGAAGGCGCTATCCTTCCGTTCAACACTCTCCAAAGCAGCCGTGTCAGGACTCTCTAAGACAGGGTCTGCACCGAGAGAAGTGAAAGGCAACGTAATGGTTTGTGCATCATCAGAAGCAAAACGATAGACCTTCTGACCCTTATAACTGAACTCTGCACCAGCCTGAAGGATGGACAGATGGACGAAATCAGTACCATTCTTGATGGTCAGGATAGCACTGCGAGAGTCGAGACGAGGGTTGTGAGAGACGCTGACAACGACAGAGTCGCCACGCACTTCAGCCTTTGCCCATGCACTTCCATCCTCATCAACGCTCACCGTAGAGCCTGCAGGCGCCGTAAACTTCACACCGCCCGTCTGTGCCAGAGGGGAGAAAGTGAGGTTAGAAGCAATAACCTTGATAGTATTCTCCTGCAGATAGTTGTTTCCTGCATCGTCGTTGTCGCTGCAGGCAACAAAGCCCACAGCAACAACTAATATTAAACAAATACTAAATATCTTCTTCATAAAGCATTAACTTATTTGATTCTGAACTGTTTATTCGCCTGTGGTGCCAGGTGAAGGTTACTGTTGTAACGTGTGATCTGGTTAGGAACATAAGCTGGAAGGGTGAGAGAAGTGCTCTCATTGTTGCCCTCCTCCAGGATAGAAGGTTTGGCAGAAGAAGAAGGATTCTTCACCAAAGTGACATTCAACCACTGGTCGAACCAGCCATCTAAGTTGTCTTTACCAAACGGTTCAGAGGTGTATGCATTCAGAACAATACGCTCAATACTGTATTGAGAGGCCTCAAGGTTGCCGTCTTTGTTTGTATACAACAGTGGACCACCAGTGAGTGCAGTGGAGATCTTACCGTCATCACCGATGTTGAAGCTGATCAGGTTGTAAGCATTCGTGCTGTATTCCGTACCATTCTTCGCATTGATATTGAAGGTATTTCCGATGAAGTAAGTAGCATCTGAATAATCAAGCTTAGCCACACGTTGACCTGATTGCATCAAGAAGGCATTGATTGACTGCATATAAATAAGTGGGAAGCGGTAGTTAACACCGTTGACGCCCTCTACCAAGAGGTAGAAATGTCTCTCGCCACCACGTGTAGTGTAACGGATAACACCGTTGAACGTACCGTTAGCAAAGCCATTCTTGTCGAAGTTATAGTAGGTCAGTGATACCTGATAGTTGCCCAACAGAGCAGGAAGATCGTACTGGGTGATCTGTATCTTCTTCTCAACATAACCATTCGAGAGTGTCACCCATCCGCCACGTGCATTCACTGCGACAGGGTTAGCATCAACCTTTATCGTCAGTTGGTTGCCGTCTTTAGAGAGATGTACCCATGAAGCATCACAAGAGATGTCAACCTTATTGAGGAAAGGAATGGTCTTTGTGATGGTCTTCTCACCATTTGTGAAGCTCAATCGACCGATGATCTTGGCAATAATGTCAAGGTTTACGGCAGTCTTAGTTACTTCTGCACCCTCTACTTTGACGGTGGAATTGTCCTTATCAAGGATAAATTCCTGTACAGGAACACCATTGAGCGATACTGGTTCATAGAGTCTTAAACCCTTATCAGTAAAGAGATAAGCCACCGTTTTCACCAATGTGCTGCCGTCATAGACAGCCATCTGACGGTTTGATGGGTCGGTAATGACGAAGTGATAAGGCTTGCCACCAGCGTTCAACTCAATGTCAGAGAAGATGAACAAGCTGCTAATCTCGATCATCTTATCCATATATTCAGCAGGATCCTCGGTCAACTTACGAAGATACATCGTGTTGAGCGACTTCTTACCATGGACTTTGATGACGCCTTTGCCGATACTGTCGATGACAAACTCAAAGTCACCTTGCTGTCCTTGATACTCTCCAACAGCCGGGGTGGCGTACAAATGCATAAAAGCATTGTATGTATCGAAGGACAAAACGGGTCCGTCGTCACTCTTCATCTTGTACAATGAGGTGATAGCACCATCGTCTGGCTTCTTCTCATAACGCACTGAAGCATCGTTCTTTGTGAACTTCACCGTGTAAGCTATACCACCATAAGCCCGGTTTTCCTCTGGATAATAGTCGAAAGCCCACCCATATGGAGCGTTGACCAATGAGTCCTGTGCCTGCTGAAGGAAGTCTTCCATGCGGGCAGAGTAGGACTTGTCAAAGACATCCTCCTGATCTTTCAGACATGATTGCAGGAAGAGTGCCGGCAGGGCAAGCATAAGACATATAAATATTCTGTTTGCTTTCATAATTGATTCATTCTAAATTAATTAAGACTTCGTAGGTCATAAGCCCCGTTGACAACATCATTCTCACGCTCAATGACTGCATCGCGAACCTTATCAAGGTCGATACCAAAGTTCTCTTTATAGTATAACTTGCAGATGGCGAGCTTCTTCTCAATGGCTTCACGGCCCGACTTGTCTGTCCCTTCAGCCTCTTTCATCATTGCTTCCCACCTCTCTGGAGTTGAAACAATGTAGGTACTGACCATCTCAGCAAAGTCTTCACGTGCCTCTTTCTGTGCGTAATTCGTGATGAAACCACGTGGCAGATAGCCGTCTTTACGCTCGTCTGATGACCAAGCATCGTTCACATAGCCGTTCGGAGTAATCTTATCAAAATCACGAGGATAGTCTTTCGTCTGGTTAAGGATGTGTACAAACTCGTGATGGATGGTCTTCAAAAAATACTCATCCAGTCCTGCACGGCTCTTTTTGAGCTCATCAACATAGTTAACACCCAAGAGACGGATCTTCTTTCCACCTTCAGCGGTACCCAATTTCTTGGCACCATTGTTTGAATACTCGAACTCTCCGAGGAAACTAAACAGCTTTGGGAAGTACTTACGGGTGAAGTCTATACCCGCAACCTTCGTATAAGCCTCAACACAAGTGTACTTTATGATACGTGCAAGTTCGACAGACTGTGCCGAATCGGCTGGCACATCATAGTATGCCATGTCTGATTCGTTGTCTTCATAACGCCACTGTATCTGTATATTGTACGGCATAACAAAGTTGCGATGCAACCAATTATCGAAAGGAGTCTGCGCTGTTGCGGGGTTCTTGATAACGCTTTCGCCTGACAATTCATCTTCAGAGCAAGCGGTAAAGGCCACGGCAACTACAGCCAATAACGATAAAACGAATATATTTTTTCTCATTCTTTTGTCCTCCTCATTAATTAATTGTTACGTGGATTCAATGCTACTCCCGCTTCATGTGCACTCTGAGGAATCTGAACAGCCTGTCGTGGGTCGTTCTCTTTCAGCCAATCGAGGTTCTTGGATGGCTTTCCATCAGAACCAATCAGACGACGAGGAATCTCAATATTGTAACGTTTGATGTCAAACCAACGCAACCCTTGATGCAGTGTTTCCACACGACGGAGGTTGAGAACACACTGAAGTAGTGCCTCCTGTACCGATCCTTCCTTGTCGATAGTGAACCTTGGATGCAAGTGTTTCTTCATACTTGGCACTAACTTATCCGTATCATCATAGGCGTAACGTACTCCTTCAAAGAATGTCTTTACGCTGGTTGGCGTCAAAGTCTTGGTCGTATTGAAGTAATTCTTCATCCAAATGGTCATGTCAGCACATGCTGCATCATTCTGACCGAGCATGATTTCAGCCTCAGCACGGTTCAAAAGCGCCTCTCCCATAGAGAAACTGACGTTCAAAGCACGGCGATAACCCGTTCCTGCTGCCTGGTTCGTGACTTCAAACTCAAGTGGAAGACACATCTTAAGAGCGAAGTTTGCCTCGCCTTGGTTGACTGTAAACGGTCTCCAGATGATGGTATTGGTACCTCCCCATATGTTATCACTCTTTATACACTCCGTCTCTGAGAGATAGTTCGTGTGGGAATAACGCTTATAGTAGACCCATGGACCCAGCGCAAAGCTTGCATTGCTGACACTTGTCTGGATAAGAAGGTTACAATCTAAGCTCGCATTACAATATGCTTCAGCAATCTTCACAGCCTGATCTGACGTACTGAGCGGTATTGCCTGCAGTGCACGATAGTCGCGAAGGTAAGCTCCTGGGTTGCTACCAAGCAACTTATCTGCATATTCCTTCGCCTTATCCCACTTCTCATAATAAAGGTAGAAGCGTGTAGCAAAGGCATATGCCGCCTTCTTATTGAAGTGATATTTAGGCACTTTATAGTTATCATTGATCAAAGGGATACCCGCTTCGATGTCTTTCGCTATCATTTCATAGACCGAAGCAACTGTCCCACGGTTGGTCTGAGTCTGTATCTCAGTCAGACTCTCCGGACTTGTACTATAATAAATACCCATGTCCTTATCGCTGGTCTTGCTGTTGTAAGCCATAGAGAACTCATTTACCAACAGGAAACTGTTGTAAGCACGCAGCAACAATGCCTCGCCCTTCGTGTTCTGAAGCTCCTCTGTCTTAGCTCCACCCAGCTCTTCAATAGATGCCAAAGCCTGGTTAGCCTGTTCAATACAGTTATAATGCCTTGACCATATATGGTCTGGAGAGTCATTACCATTGATCTTATCCTCCTGCCAGAAGAACATCTGATCCCCCTCACGGTCGCCCAGACTGTTACGAGGTCCCATATAATCCATGTTATCCGACATGAGTTCGTTTATCAACACATTAGATGTTTGAGGATAAGCCGTAACAAGCAGTCCTGCGATCTTGCTTGGTTCGTCCATCGTGGTACGGTTATCTGGCATCGTATCCAGGAAGTCGGAGCAGGAAACCAGCATGGCTACGGATGCAGCCAGTAGTGTACCTTTATATATAATATTATTGATTTTCATGTTAAATCTCATTTATGCGTATTAAAGACCTAATCTCAAAGTCAGTGTAAACTGCTTTGGTGTTGGTGCAGCTACACCACCTGTATTGAAGAACTCTGGGTCCTGACCATTCAGTTTCTTATCTGCATAGAACAGGAAGAGGTTCGTTGCCTGCAGCTTCAGTGACATACTGTTCACTCCGATGTAGTTGATCAGTGAAGCAGGGAAGCTATATCCAAGTGAAATCTCCTTCATTCTGATGAAGTCACCCTTAGCAATACGCGCATCAGAATAGTTATAACAGTTATAAGCAATGCTCAGATCAGGGTCGTTCTGACGCTGTCTGCGACTGGCAATGACAGGTACATTCGTCTTAAGTTCATCTCCTGCGTGTACGAAACGATTACGGAATTCCTTTGGCAAGGCATCCATATCGTCATAACGAGAGCTGAAGACAGGGTCGAGACGCACCTTATTGCCGAAGCTATAGGTGATAAAGACGTTCAGATCCCAGTTCTTATAACGGAACACGTTACCAAGAGATCCTGTTGTCGTTGGGTCAGCTGGACCTTCATACTTTAGGAATCTCACCTTGTCTGGGTCACGTTCCTGAAGATAGATACCCGATGTTGTGAGGTTTCCATTCTCATCATAGAACTGTGGCAAGCCCTCATGACTGAGTCCTGCAAACGGTATACTAAAGATGGAATTGGCAGGATAACCCACGAGACTGTAGCCTTCTCCCTGCACAAGGTCTAAGATACGAGCATGTGAGAAGAGGTCTGTAATCTCATTATGTGTCCATGAGAAGATGAAGTTTGTTTCCCAAGAGAAGTCTTTCTGTTTGATGTTTTGCGTAGTAAGAGATACCTCGACACCGTTCGACTTCATTGATGCAACGTTGGCAAGGTTATAAGATCCTAAGATTGGACTGTTCACATAACCGATCAAATCACTGTTCCGACGCCAGTAGAGGTCCGTTATCAGGTTGATACGGTTGCTAAGGAATCCAAGCTCGAAGCCGATGTTGAACTCATTTTTCTTCTCATAAGTAAGTTGCTTGTTACCCACTGTCTCATTGTAACCAGTCTCCTGGATAGAGGTGAATGGGCGCCAAGGCACCAATGCTCTAAAGATAGGTAACGAGTTGGTTACCGGTGGACGGTCACCCGTAAGAGAGTAGCTCACACGGAAAGTAGCGTGTGTCAAGGCTGTCTTGAACACCTTACTGAACCAATCTTCCTCATGTGCGTTCCATGCACCAGACACGTTATAGGTTGGCAACCAGCGTGCTGAAGTAGCCTTACCCAGATAGTTTGTACCCTCATAGCGGAAGGTTCCAGTCATCTGATAGCGTCCTTTATAAGAATATGTACCTGTACCGAAGTATGCTATACTACGGATGTGACGGTTGTCAAGGCCGAAGTAATCCGTACCTTGCTCTTGCCATTTCTTGAAAGCACGGTAATCAAAGGATGCCACCTCACCATTATAATACTCAATACCAGCACCACGGAACCATGTTTGCTTACGGTCTACACTGTTCGACTCCACACCTGCGTACAGGTTTATGATGTGTGTATCATTGATAACATCATTGTATGCAGCAGAGAGACGTGTGTCCCAACCATAGAAACTGTTCTCTGTCTTATCCAGGAAACCACCTACAGGGAGGACAGATACTGGCAGAGAATAGATGTCATCTGGGTCTTTATAGAGGTAAGAGTTGTTATCACGGATGGTGGTTGTTGCCATAGCGCGATAAGCCAATGCCTGGTTTGAACGCTCTGCGATGCGGTGTTCCATAGAAGAAACGGCACTCTTAACAGCTGCCAGAGCAGTCAGTTTCACCTTAGGAATAGGCTTATAGTCAATACTTCCCTGTATACGGAAGTCATGAACATTGAGGTCCATGTAGTTATTCTGCAACTCGTTGAAGATATTGAACGGTGCATAGTTACGTGTATAGTACTCGTTAGGGTCGAGCGTACGTGACGTATTCAACGAATAAGAGTACGGGTTGATGTCGAAAGCACGGCTCACCGTACCTGTTACTGGGTCAAGGTTCTGGCTCAATGAGCCTGGTGCGCGCTGCTTACGATAGGAAGCATTGGCAATAAGGTTCACTCCTACCCGCTTATTGATGTTATAAGTGGTGTTGAGGTTACCTGTATAACGCTGTACCCGACTTGCTTTATACCATCCTGGGTCCATCATTGCAGAGAGAGAAGCATAGTACTGACCCTTGTCCGTACCACCAGATGCGCTCACAGAGTGGTTGTGCATGATGGCAGTAGAGAACAACTGATCAAACCAATTGGTGTTACGATACTCTGCAGCACGCAGGTATGCGTTGCGCGCCTCTATCGTATTCTCCAGGCCGAACTGACCTGTCACAGGGTTATACTGTGATATCAGCTGATACATCTTACCATAAACGCCACTCGTTGCAGCGTTGGCAATCTCAGCATAGTTAAGGTATCCCTTCTGCTGCAGCTCCTGATAGACACCCATCTGGTCCTGAGAATTCATGATATTGAAGTTCTTATAGCTCGGTTTCAGGCGTAGCGTGTATTCACCTGTATAGCTTAAATGGCTCTGACCAGACTTACCTTTCTTTGTTGTAACAACGATCACACCTGCCATAGCACGTGCACCATAGATGGAAGTTGCCGATCCGTCCTTCAGAATCTGGAAGCTTTCGATATCGTCAGCATTCAGTCCTGCGATGGCAGAGGATATCAATGTCTTGGCATCACCTGATGATAAGGCACTGGCATCAACGTCTGTGATGTCCTCCATGATGACTCCATCAACAACCCACAACGGCTTTGAAGAGCCGAAGATAGACGTTGCACCACGCACACGGATCTTTGGTGCCGTACCAAAGGTACCCGAAACGTTCTGCACACTCACACCGGCAGCGCGTCCTTCAAGCGAACGACTGACGTCAGCCATACCATCAATCTTAGCCTTTGAGGCGTCAATCTTCGTGGCAGCACCAGAGAAGAGACGCTTGTCTTGCTGTGTCATACCCGTCACAACCACCTCTTGCAGAGAGTGGTTATCGGTAGCAAGAGTTACTTTCATCCCATCTTTCGGTGTCAATGTCTGTGTCACCATACCGATGTAGCTGACTACGAGTTTCTTACCAGCAGGGACATCAAGTGAGAATTTACCGTCAATATCGGTAACAGTACCTGTCTGTGTTCCTTGAACCATGACAGATGCACCAATAACGGCCTCACCATCGCCCTGAGAAACTACGGTACCTGTAATCTTTGTTTGCCCGAAAGCCGTCCCAATAGACAACAATAGTCCAAACAAAAAGAGAGTAAATCTTTTCTCCATAGATCTCAATAATTTAACATTTTTGGTTTATTGTGTTCAATTTCTTCAACTTGTATTAGGAGGATTTCCATGTGATAATAGCTTCTTAAGCTGCCACCAGTATAGAGATTCACCTTATTATATATAGAGAGAGTTTAACTAGTTCACGTCAAGATCATGTGTTTCTTTCAATTTCACGATATTTTTGCTTGATTAGTATATCATAATACCATCGATTGCAAATTTAGGAATTATTGATAATAAACGCAAACTTTTCATATAGAAAATTACATAATCGTTGCAAAAAGGTTGTCTTCTCTTTTATTTCATAGATGAAAATACTGTTTTCATGAAAGGTTATGCATAAATTAAGAATAAAATATTGACATTAAAATCGTAACCTTTCCTGCCCCACTCGCTTCTCTTTCCCGACGTGAAAAGGGAACCTTGACAGGATGAAAAGACTGCGTTTAGGTACATTATTTGCAGAATTAGAATATTATTGCTACCTTTGAAAGGGAAAAAATAAAAGGGTAAAAGGGTAAAAAGCAAAGGGTTAGCGGTTGGGAAGATGTCCTTTAGCAAGCTACCCAGCTACTTGTAAACCCGTAAAATGGGCAAATAGGCAAGCTGCATGGCTACTTGTAAACCCGAAAAAACGGGCAAATAGGCAAGCAACTCGTCAATAATTACACATCCATCAACAATGGGAAGAAATAAATTCGCACAAAACGAGATAAAGGAAATAGCAAAACTCCTGCGACTGAAGAACGCCGGAAACCGTGCTAAACAGAAGCTGGTAAGGCATGATCTGCGCACGATATACGAGTTTAATATCTCTGACTTCAACGAACCGGGTAAGGCTTTTGGTGAAGAGGAACTACAACTGGCAATACAGCGGGGGGCTATACAGATTCTGGATGACGCCACCATCGCTGACATGAAGGCGAAAAGGGCACGTGACAAGGCACGCGACGAGGCTGAAAGGGAGCAGAAAGCCATTGCTGAAGGGGAGATGACCGACTGGAAAAAGGCTATGGAGGAGTGGGAAAACTACGGAAAATAAGCACCTACGCCCCCACCCTTTCTTGCCAAAAAGGAATCGGCGAAAGGTTTTTTGAATCGGTTATTACCCATCAGAATCATGACTTCCGAACAACAAAACAGAACATATAATTAGGTAAAAAAACAAACAAGATAAATACAAAACTTATGACATTATATCCGAAACTGATAACAGATGCACTGGAAAAGGTGATCTATCCGGGCACAAAGAAGAATATCATTGAGAGTGAGATGCTTGCTGACACACCGAGCATCAACGGTAATAAGGTGAGCTTCACACTCATCTTCCCACGCGAAACAGACCCTTTCCTTAAGTCAACCATCAAGGCGGCAGAGGCACAGATACACTATTCTGTGGGCAAAGAGGTGGAAGTGACGATTGAAACGGAGTTCAAAAGCGCACCAAGACCAGAGGTTGGGAAGCTCCTTCCACAAGTAAAAAACATCATCGCAGTGAGCTCTGGCAAGGGAGGAGTGGGCAAAAGCACCGTCTCTGCCAACCTTGCTATCGCCTTGGCAAAGCTCGGTTACAAGGTAGGACTGCTGGATACGGATATCTTCGGACCCAGTATGCCGAAGATGTTTGGCGTTGAGGATGTGCGCCCATACGGTGTTGAGAAGGACGGACGACAGCTTATCGAACCTGTAGAGAAGTATGGCGTGAAGCTTTTGTCCATCGGTTTCTTCGTAAACCCCGACACTGCGACACTCTGGAGGGGTGGTATGGCGACGTCAGCACTGAAACAACTCATCGCAGATGCCGACTGGGGAGAACTTGATTACTTCATTCTCGACACGCCACCGGGGACAAGTGATATCCACCTGACGCTCATGCAGACGCTTGCCATCACGGGAGCAGTGATCGTTTCGACACCACAGAACGTGGCACTGGCTGATGCACGCAAGGGTATCGACATGTATCGGAATGACAAAGTGAACATCCCTATCCTTGGATTGGTGGAGAATATGGCGTGGTTCACACCTGCCGAACTGCCTGAAAACAAGTATTATATCTTCGGAAAGGACGGTTGTAAGAACCTTGCAAAGGAACTGGAATGTCCACTGCTGGCACAGATCCCTATCGTACAGAGCATCTGTGAGAACGGCGACAAGGGTACTCCAGCTGCCACAAAGCCGGACACAATGACCGGACAGGCGTTCCTCTCGCTGGCACAGGCTGTCGTTACCGTCGTCAATCGACGCAATAAAGAGCAGGCACCTACAAAGATTGTGAGGACGGAATAGGCGGAAACAAAGCTGAGAGGGCAAAGAAATAAGAAAAAAAAGAGTGTCTCTGCCCTCTCTAAGGATGTCATTGACGATGATTTGTTCGAAGATTACATACGTAATACATAAAGGAAACGGAGGTAGACAATGAACACAACCATTAAAAAATTAGAGGCTTATCAGTCTGATTCACCATCACATTGGCGTGAAGAAGCTGAATACAGACGAGAAAACAAGTCATGGATGAGGTACCCACAACGTATCGCAATGGCAATACTTGACAAGATGGAACAATCTCATCTGACACAGAAGGCACTTGCCGAACGCATGGGTTGTAGTCAGCAATACGTCTCAAAGATTCTGAAAGGAAGGGAAAACCTCTCTATAGAGACGCTCGCTAAGATAGAAAATGCACTCTCCATGCAGCTCCTTTCCACAAAGATTGTGAGGACGGAATAGGCGGAAAAACGGACTGGGAAGGGGGGAGAAACAGCCTTCCCAAGCCGCTTCGGAAGGTGGGGATGTGCTGAAAAAAGGGGCTTGTTAGCGATATCCCGTTTACTCATTAAGATGCACTTAAAAGATTTATGATTTCAGAAATATTACAATACAACCAACGATTTGTTGCCGAAAAAGGCTATAAGCCTTATGAAACAAGTGGACAACCAGACATGAAACTGGCGATTGTCAGTTGCATGGACACACGGTTGACAGAGCTTTTACCACGTGCGCTCGGACTGAAAAACGGTGATGCAAAAATCATAAAAGTAGCCGGTGGAACACTGTTGACACCCTATGACTCGGTGATGCGCTCACTTCTCGTTGCTATCTATGAGCTTGACTGCGAGGAGATTATGGTCATTCACCACTCAGGATGTGGTGCGTGCGACATGCATGCGAGCCACTTCCTGCAACTGATGCGCGAACGTGGGATAAGTGAAGAGGACATTCGGGAAGCTGAAAAGCACGTCGATCTGAACAAATATCTTGACGGTTTCCACGACACACCACGCAGTGTTCGACGCACAGTGGATGCCATTCGCCAACATCCGCCTCCCCAAGCCCCTCCGAAGGAGGGGATGTGCCTGGCGGGATACGGATTGCTGGGGGCTGGGAGATAAAAAGATGAAGAATTAAACCTCACAGTTCGAGGTTTGATTCTCGATGTTGTAGAGTTTAAAACTCGAACTAATAACTTGAAACACACAATTCATCTATCTTTTACTCATAAAATCGGGTTCTATAACACGCAATTTGTCTACTTGTTAACTTGTAAATAAGTATTCTATAGCACACAAGCTATTGAATCGTTAACTTGTTGACAGGTGTTTTATAACATGCAAGTCATCTACTTGTTAACTCGTAATATCTTATGTTACAGCACACAATTCACCTATCCTCAATTCGTAAATTCGTGGTTTAAAGCACACAATTCACCTATCTCTCAATTCGTAAATTCGTAGTTTAGAGAAGGCAAATCGTTTACTTTTTAATCTCGAAGTCAGTCTACTAAAACTCTTAAACACCCAGTTATGCCTCTTTAAACACAACGGGGAATCTCGCTTATTATCCCCCCTCTCCTTTCGGAGAGGGACGGGGAGAGGCTTCTTCGGGGATATGTTCAGGCTGTTTGAAATACCCTTACAACCCTTTTGCGTTGCGAAACATGCCCTTTTACACGTCAAAAGATGCCCTTTTACATTGCAAAAGGGCATCTTTTACTATCTAAAAGGGCGTAGATTGAAAAGCAAGAAGGAAAGAAATTGACAAAAAGAACGGCCAAACCTAAAAAGAGAGGCGGCCTCCCCAAGCCCCTCCAGAGGAGGGGATGTGAGAGGGAACGGGAGGATAGAAGAAGGCTAACCACAGCTCTTCGGAAGGAGGGGATGTGCCTGACGGGATACGGAATGCTGGGTGTTGGGGAGATGGAAGGAGGAAGTTTAAAGCTAAAAGTTCATGGGTTAAATTCCAAAGATCTAAGATTTAGAGTTCAAAGAATATGCTTTGTCGCATTTAATCTGTTTACTTACCAATCCCCAGGAAGCAGTGTTTGTGGGCATTAACATCGTCTTCGAATAAAGAAAGTGTGTCGCATTACACCGCTGATGCGCATCTATCAGTCGCAAATTGGGGCACAACGAAGAAGCGGGATATCACACCGATGGATAAGAACAGAATGTCTGCAGAAACGCGGTTTATGACCTTTCACAACCTGTTTGTAAGCATCATAAACCGTAAAACACAAAAAAAAGGAACACTCAAGACGAGTATTCCTTTTGTGATTCCGACAGGATTCAAACCTGTAACCTCTTGATCCGTAGTCAAGTGCTCTATTCAGTTGAGCTACGGAACCATTGTTAATGGTTGCA
>QWBZ01000466.1_pt1 | contig 13764 bp, 7 predicted proteins | sample 1972441 | NCBI WGS metagenome assembly QWBZ01 (sample SAMN09866721, study PRJNA288562) | Human oral metagenome isolate term6_saliva, whole genome shotgun sequencing... | isolation source: mouth | host: Homo sapiens | place: USA: California
TGCATGGGGCTTTGGTGCCTTCATGGAAGGTATGGCTGGCTTTGGTACTGCCGTTGCAATTCCAGCTGCTATGATGGTTGCCGTAGGTTTCGACCCACTTAAATCTATCATTGCATGTCTCGTTGCAAACTCCGTACCAACTACATTCGGCTCCATTGGTATCCCAACTACTACATTGGCATCCTTGACAAGCCTTGATCCAAGCCACTTGGGTACATTCATTTCCGTACAATTATTCTTACTTAACCTTATCGCTCCGTTCTTCGTTGTTATGATCATCGGCGGCGGCGTAAAAGCGTTAAAAGGTGTATTCCTTGTAACATTACTTTCCGGTTTAGCATTGGCTGTTCCTGAAATCGTAATCAATGCTGCAATGGGTCCTGAATTATCCGTAATTTCTGCATCCATCGTAATCATGGCAGTTATCATTGGTTGTGCAAAAATCATGCCTCCTAATGATCCTGAATACGCAGTTAAGCAAACTGGTGAAGCTCCAAAAGTTTCCGGTGGTGAAGGTCTTGTAGCGGCTATGCCATTCATCTTGATCTTCGTATTATTGTTATTAACTTCTAAATTGTTCCCTGCAATCAATGGTCCACTTGCGTCCATTAAAACATCTGTACCTATTTACCAAGGTCCTGGTGCAAAACCTTACACATTCGTATGGATTGCAACTCCTGGTATCATGATTTTCATTGCTGGTATTGTTGGTGGTTTCATCCAAAAAGCAAAAGCTGGCGAAATCTTCGGTACATTGGGTAGCACAGTTAAAAACTTGAAGTTCACATACCTTACAATTATCACAGTTGTTATGACAGCTAAATTGATGACATACTCTGGTATGACTGCAGACATTGCGAAAGCAATGGTTGCTGGTACAGGTTCCTTGTACCCACTATTCGCTCCTATCGTAGGTGCGTTGGGTGCCTTCTTGACTGGTTCCGGTACAAATTCCAACGTATTGTTTGGTCCACTTCAAATCGCAGCAGCTCAAGGCTTAGATCCTACAAACTGGGAAGACCTTGGCTTCTGGTTAGCAGCTGTTAACTCCGGTGCAGCTGGTATCGGTAAAATGTTGTCTCCACAATCTATCGCGATTTCTATTGGTGCCGTAGGTCCTGCTTTGAAAGCATACCTCGAAAACCACAAAGAAGTTAGTGCTGATGAAGCTCATAAATTAGAGCATGAAATCGAAGCAAGCGTTATTATGAACACTGCATTCAAATACTTCATCGTATTCATCGTAATGCATGGTTGCATCTCCTTCTTCGGTCAACATTTCATCCATGAAATTCACCACTTCTTCTTCTAAGATTTGGTAACATAAAAAGAACAGCTCTTGATGAGCTGTTCTTTTTTTATGATTTACTTTTAAAATCTTAGTAATGTTTACGTTCTACTTCCCATTTAGTGAAAGTACCAGTGTCTGCATCGATTTCGAAGTCATATTCATAACCATTGTAATGAATTTCGCCTTCATACTCTAAACGACCATGATCATAGTCACGATTAAACTCAGTTACATTTGCAATAGTTGCACCTGGAACACGAGCCAATGCACTTTGTACAGCCTCGTCAGAGCTAATAGCCTCTACAGATGTGAATGTTGCTGTACCAACAACAGCTACTGCTGCCAATACTAAAGTTTTTACAAATTTGTTCATACTAAACTCCTATATACGATAAAAGATAAACGATAAATTACATTGATATTTTTAGATTTAATCTATGTCTTTATTTTAATCTATGTCTTTATTTTAATCTATAAAATCAGATGTATCAAACTCACAGTTTTGATATCACATTCTATAGAGATTTGCCTGATTCTATACAACTACGTTTTCATACACAAAAAACTTTAATATATAAATTTATAATTCTTGTAAATCACGTTATTAATTTATACTCTAATTATTAGAAAAAACTTTTACAAAAAAATCTATAGAATTTATATATCAATCGTGTTACAATACTTCTTGTTAAATAGAAAAAATTAAATGCAGTCTGCGAAGTGCGATTCGCAGACTTTTTTATTCTCTATTTTAAGTACAGGAGGTTTCTATGACACAAGAAAGTTCTGCCAAGGTTTCCTTTATCATGGTAGTTTTTCTCGGTCTATTAACGGCAATCACACCGCTCGCAACAGACCTTTATTTGCCAGCATTACCGATTATGCCTGGTGAACTCAATACAACAGCATCTAATATTCAAATGACCATAGGTGTTATGACCTTTGGCGTTGCCTTAGGCCAATTATTTGGTGGCCCTATAAGTGACACAATGGGCCGTAAAATGCCACTTGTTGTAGGTAACTTACTATGCGTTATTTCTAGTATTATTTGTGCCTATGCACCTAGCATCGAAATACTATTACTAGGTCGATTTCTACAAGGCTTAACCGGATCTGTAGGGGTAGTTATTTCTAAAGCTATCGCTCGAGACTTTGCATCTGGTCAAGAACTGACTAAACTATTTGCTTTGCTCATGATGGTCAATGGCCTCGCACCTGTAATTGCACCTTTAGTAGGTGGTCAACTACTTCTCTTCACCACATGGCGCGTTATTTTTATCATCTTAGCCGTATTTTCTGCTATTCTATTGCTAGGTTCTCTTCTTTTCCGTGAAAGCTTACCAAAGGAAAAACGCGTTACTGGCGGCCTTGCTACGGCTACAAAGAACTACTTTACACTAATCAAAGATAAACGTTTCCTAGGACAATCTTTAATTCAATTCTTTGCTTTCGGCGCTTTCTTTTCCTATATCTCAGGTTCATCCTTTGTATACCAAAATATTTTCCAACTTTCAGCTCAGGAATTTAGTTACCTCTTTGGTATCAATAGCTGCGGCATTATCTTGGCCAGTGCCATTAGCGGACGAGCAAGTAATGTCGTAACATCTCGTCAAATACTTACATTCAGTCTATGGCAACTTACAATCGGCTCTTTACTATTCTTAGTAGCCATGATTTTCGAATGGTCTCTCATTCCTGTAACAACAATTTTATTCTTTACTGCATGCACAGTATCTCTATTCGGTTCCGCCTCCTTCTCTATGGCGATGACTAAATACGGCAAAATGGCAGGTAGCGCATCCGCTATACTAGGCTTTGCAAGCATGTTTGCGGCAGGTATTGTATCACCAATCGTTGGGCTTGGTGGAGAACATACGGGTATACCAATGGGGATTACAATGCTAGTATGTGCAGCGCTTTCCTTATTGTGCTTATATGGTTTAGTAGAGAAAGAATAATCTCTTTTAAACATTTGTGTGAGCCCTACAATGGGGCCCAACTACAACAGAATAATATTAGTATATAAATAAGATACCCCTTTCCTTGCTCAGTACGTCACTACGTTCCGTAAAATCGCTTCGGAAAGGGATATCTTATTTATATTAACACTACCTGTAGAGGCTTCCCATTGTGGGGCTATACAGCTTAAATTAAAATCTGCTAATTCTTTTTTACAAATACACTATGCACAATAATGAAAAGCGCAGGCTCAACTGATTGTAGGGAGTAAACTAAGTCGTAATGGGGCCCCGTTACAATAGAATAAATTTTAGTATAAAAACAGCGGTACCTTCTTCTTGCTCAGTACGTCACTACGTTCCGTAAAATCGCTTCGAAAAAGGTACCACTATTTTTATTAATTTTTGCTATGAAGATGTCCCATTGTAGGACTATCAGACTATAATCAAAATATATTAATTCTTTTTTTACAAATACACTAAGCACAATAAAGGAAAGCGCAGGCCCAACTAATTGTAGGCAATAAACTAAGTCCCGTCCAATCGATTATAAAGAGCAAGATTTAATTATGATAGTGCCCGACTACAACAAAATATTTTGAGTATATTATTATCTATTTATTGCTAGTGCTTCACTCAATACTGCTATATCCTCTTGATAATAATCTCTAAATACTGGCGCACTAAATAATTTCTTTTCTATCTTTTCATATACATTTATAGCATTAACAATTCCACCGCAATAACGTGGTTCAATAGCTATTGTTATACCTACTAGATTATTAGGAAATATTGTTTTTTTCGCTAAAAACGATTTCAATCGTAATTCATTAAACTGAAATGAATTGGTACAATCATCTTTATCAAAAAAATAATCTAAATCAATATCAAGAATATAAAAGCTTTTAGATAATATATCAACAATACAATCATCGAGTTCTTTAAATACTTTTATTCTAGATTTATTGACATAATAATCCTCATCTGAAAAATCATTTGAAATCACAAAAACAGAATCAAAGACTCCTAATTCGCAGGCCATATTAATATGCGTATCATTATTTACATCAAGTAATTCAAAAACTCGTAAATCTAATTTTTCCTTTGTAGTTTTTTCTATATGCTCCATAATCTGTATTGTATCATTCTCGGAACATAAATCACGATGTGCATCGAACGTGAGCAAATTAAGAGGTTTATTTTTAATATCTTTCCATAAAATCCATGACGCAAGAACTAGTCTGTGATCAAAAACCATACTTACAGGTTTTGAAATTTCCATTACATCTTTTATTGCATCAAGAGAATCATAATTTGATAAAGTTCCATATAACATATTAAATTCCTTCCTGCTGTTTAAATTCATCAAAAGATAAAATATTATATGTTGTATTCTTAATACTTCTTTTATCAAACCTCACACACTCTTTTAATAGATCAAGAGAATCTATTATATTATTACCCTTAACATTTGATAATGACTTAATATATTTTCTAATTTTTTCATAATTCCACGTAGGTAGTTTATTATCACACCGTACGTCTTCTAAGTAAATAGAATATCTCATCAATAAATCAATTTCATGCTTATCTTGATCACATATAAAATCAGCATTTAGCCAATCACTTGCATAGATAATTTTAATATTATCTGGACATTTAAATTCAACAAAATCATCATCAAGAATTAATAATACAAACTCATCTGTAAAACCTATATATTTGGATACAATAATACTATGTTTTGTATAGTCAAATACTCCATTATCATCAATAAGATTTTCAGGAATAAAATATAAAGATTTTTTACACTCAACAATCTTTTCGAAATATAGTCTACCTTTATATTTATTAATTGTAATATCAGCTACACTATATTCATTTAAATCAACTTGATAATCAATATTATCATATTTCTTAGATAAAATTTTAAATACTAAACGTTCCCATAAAATCCCTATATCTCGTTTTAACCAATTTATAGTTTCTCTATTATCATTTACTCTAAAATATATCCCTAGCAATGAATAGAGACTATTATAATCATGCTCTCTTAAAATAACATCACATGATCGTCTTGTAGATAGCTCCAACAAAGTCTTCTCTAGATGCTCCAAAAATAATTCATTTTGATAATGTGCTAAACAATATAAGCCCTCATGCGACTTAGTATAAGACCAACAGGGTAAATCTTTTTTTCTAAAGTTCGCATCTGCTAGTTCACTATGTAAATTTCTAGACAAAAATTTACTAATTTTATCAAAATGTTGAACATTTAACTTCATATCTGCACGCACTAAAAATGAAAAAAGTTCATTTTCTTCCCAAGGGGCATTAACTTGGCTAAACAATCTATTAACTATATCATCTAAATATTTATCTTTCCAACATTCATTTTTATTACAAATATCAACTAAAAGTTTGTTGAAACTCTCGATTGATTTTTTAGCACCACTTTTTCCTAGTTGAAAAAAAATATATTCAATAATGGCATTATAATTTAACGCCTCATAAGCTTTAGAGCCTAGTATCAAGTTTTTAGTTGTGTAGATACAATTTGACTTATAAGGTAATAAATCTATATTTCTACGGCCCTTAGTCAAAACTTTTTGATGTAAATCGTATAACTCTTCTATAACAGTAAATTTTGTCTTCCTCATATTAGCATTTAATTGAATACTAGGTTCGTATGACTGAATAAACCTCTGGAGTTTAATGAAGTTTTTATCAGAAATTTTACCTTTTTTATTAGATAAATAAATCAATTGGTACCAAAAAGAATTTAATTTTTGATGATTAAGTGCTTGCTCCCTAAAAAAGTATTGTAAAAAATACATATTATGATTTCTAAATATATATTTTAATAATGAATTGATAAAATATGAAAAATCGGCACTATTTCTAATTTTTACTTCTAACTCAACATCATCATTAAAATAATATACTTTATCCTCTACTAATTTATTTATTTCTAATAACAACCTATGAATGCTCTTCCATCCCATTTGTGACGATATCTTTATAATACTAGTAAAAAATTCAATATTATACTTTATTAAACTCTGCCATAACTCCTCTTCTATTTCTCGATTATATAAAAGAAACAATTCAATACTTCGTTGTCGATGTTGGTAATCTTCACTTGCTAAATCCTTGATGTCTACTTCCATACACATGTTTTCCCCATACCCAGCACATAATATAATAAACTTTTAACTAACCTTACTATAACAAATATAATGCTTTTTCTCTATAAAGCATATAACTATAGTAAGGTTAGTTAAAATTAACTCGATGAAGTATAAGCGAGTAAAATATGGTGTGATAATAACATATTAAACATATTCTTCCTTTTGCTACAGCAGTTATATTTTCAATGGGACGTCTTCAAAACGGGTGTATATAGAAAAGAACACAGCCCTCTTTCCTCTTTTTCCGTTAGATGTATTGCGAGTTTTTTTTTGTGAATAATGAGATAAGAAACCCGATGGAGCTATTAAATATATAGTAGATGGATCATTTACATTTTATAATGGGACGTCTTCATAATGAGCGCACATAGAAAAGAATACAGCCCTCTCTGCAGCGATTTTACGGAACGTAGTGACGTACTGAGCCAAGAGAGGGCTGTATTTTTTCTATACTAGTAATATGTAGTTGTATTCGGGCCCCATTATAAAATGTAAAGGCCCTTATTACTTATTTATAGTAGCTCCATCGAGTTACACAACTATTAGTTTAGCGAAAATGCGCAATACACTAACTACTTACTCGAACATTGTCGATAGTAATAGTTTCAACCGATTTGCTTGGTTTACTGCACTGGAGCCAGGATCGTAGTCGATGGCTGCGATGCGTACTTCTGGGTAGGCCGCAGATAGTGTTTTCACCATGCCTTTACCTGTTACGTGATTTGGCAAGCAGCCGAATGGTTGCAAGCATACGATTTGTTTGGCCCCTTTTTCAATGAGGTCAATCATATCGCCTGTTAGGAACCAGCCTTCACCGCATTGATTACCAAGGCCGATGAATTGAGCTGCTTCTTTTGCTACTTCTGTCATACGTTGTAGAGGATCAAAGTTTTTAGACGCCGCTACGGCTTTAGCATATGGCAAGCGGTAGAGTTCAAGGGCTTCACGTGCTAGTGTACCGAAGAAACCAGATAACCATGTACCATCAAGGTGTTTTGCACGGTATGTGCTATCCATTGCACAGTACAGGAAGAAGTCCAATAGGCCAGATGTAACGACTTCACCCCCTTCTTTTTCAATGAGTTCATTGATATGGTTGTTAGCACTTGGGTGGAATTTAACGTAAATTTCCCCTACGACGCCAACGCGAGGTTTTTGTACGTCTTTGTTAACTGGCAAGTTATCAAAGTCATGGATAATCTCTTTGATGTACTTATTGTACTGACGAAGGCTGGCAGATGTAATGTTTTCACGCAGCTTTTTAAGCCAGTAATTACATAATGCATCGGTAGAGCCAGGGTTCTTTTCATATGGGCGTGTAGCCAATACACATTGCATGATAGCATCACCATATACAACGGCTTGAATCATGCGATGTAAGAAGCCTTTAGTCAACTTAAAGCCTGGTTGACGTTCCATATCGCTCGCATTGAGAGATAGGATTGGTACTTGTTTCATACCTGCATCAATCAATGCTTTACGCAAGTAGCCGATATAATTCGTCGCACGACAGCCACCACCCGTTTGAGAGATGATAACTGCTGTTTTTTCTACGTCATATTTACCAGACAGTAAGGCCGCCATGAGCTGACCTACAACGATGATTGCTGGATAACATGCATCATTATTGATGTATTTTAGACCCACTTCAATATCATCGCGCGTAGGTGCTGGCAACATTTCAAAGTCATAACCTTCGTTTTTGAGGACTGGCTCTAAGAGGCTAAAATGTAATGGTGACATTTGTGGCACCAAGATTTTATAGGTCTTACGCATTTCCTCAGTGAACACCACCCGATTGTAATCGTAAGTTGGTAATTCTTCTACCACCACTTCTTCCGGTGCCTCTGGGTTATTATGACGACGTAAGCTACGTTCCATTACAGATTGCAAGGAGCGCAGACGAATCGTAACGGCCCCAAGGTTTGTACCTTCGTCAATTTTGAGTAAGGTATGAATCTTATGGTTTGCTGAAAGTATATCTTTTACCTGATCTGCTACGATAGAGTCGAGACCACAACCAAAGGAGTTAAGCTCTACAATTTGGAAGCCTTCTGTTCTGCTTACGAATTCAGCAGCACGGTATAAACGACTATGGTAGGACCATTGGTCTACAACGCGCAAATGCTTGATATCATTACCGAGAGGTGCTACACCATCTTCTGTAAGAACAGCCATCCCTAGAGATGTGATGAGCTCAGGAATACCGTGGTTAATACCAGAGTCTAAATGATATGGACGACCAGCTAAAACGATGGTTGGAATTTGTTCTGCCACAAGACGAGAAACAGTTTTCTTCGTCGTTTCACGGTAAGAGGCTTTACAATTTTCTTGCTCTTCCCAAGCGAGGTCTACGGCCTTCGCAATATCTTTCTTCTTAAGATCCAAGAAGTCTAATGCTTTCACAAGAGCAGGAACAAGAGATTTTTTATCAGCCAACGGCAAGAATGGCGCATGGAATGGCGTATCCCCTAGCACATCTTGCATGTTATTTTTAATTAATTCTGGATAGGAAATAACCATTGGACAATGGTAGTTGTTGTCGCGGCTAAATTCCTTAGGACCATGTTGCACACAAGGGTACCAAATAAAGTCTACCTGTGCATTCGCCAAATCCCGAATATGACCATGCACGGCCTTTGCAGGATAACAAGCCGTATCGGATGGAATCGTATCAATAGCCTTATTGTATTGATCCTTTGTCGTATATTCTGAAAGGATAACTTCATAGCCCAAGGTGTTGAAGAATGTAAACCAGAACGGGAAATCCTCATACATGTTGAGGACGCGAGGAATACCTACGCGCATTTTACCTTCGAACTCTGGAATATTTTTCTTCAAATAATAATCGAAGTAACGACGCAATTTAACGTCTACTAAGTTAGGAACTGCTTTGCGTTCCTCTTGAATCATACCGCCCGCACCGCGGTCACAACGATTGCCCGTCACGTACGTACGACCATCGGAGAATGCGTTGATTGTCAGCATACAGTTGTTGGAGCAAAGTCCGCAATTGCGCATTGTCGTAGCAACTTGTAAGGAATTGAGCCCTTCGCTATCTAACAATGTACTATTACCCTTTTGTAACTCTTCAGCTGTTTCAGCAGCAAGAAGAGCCATACCGTATGCACCCATCAAGCCGGATACGTCAGGACGAATTACTTCTACGCCCATCAATTTTTCGAAGGCGCGCAAAACGGATTCATTATAGAATGTACCGCCTTGTACAACGATATGATCGCCCAGTTCTTTAGGGTCTTTTACCTTAAGAACCTTGTAAAGGGCATTTTTAATTACAGAATAAGCAAGGCCTGCTGCGATATCTTGTACCGTAGCCCCTTCTTTTTGAGCCTGCTTAACCTTAGAGTTCATGAATACGGTACAACGAGAGCCTAAGTCGATTGGCAAGGTTGCCAACAAACCTTCCTTCGCGAATTGGTCGATAGGAATACGCAAGCCAGATGCGAAGGTATCGATGAAAGAACCGCAACCAGAGGAGCAAGCTTCGTTCAATACGATATCTTCGATATAGCCATCGCGAACCTTACAACATTTCATATCTTGACCACCGATATCCAAGATAAAGGATACATCAGGGCAGAAGTAACGGGCCGCACGATAGTGAGCCATCGTTTCTACTTCACCGATATCGATGCCAAGGGCGCGTTTAAGAAAGGCTTCGCCGTAGCCAGTTACGCCAGAGTGTGCAATATATGCACCTTTAGGCAATAATGTGTAAATTTGCTCGATAATTTCACGAGATTTTTCTAATGGTTTACCATGGTTAGGACCATAGTGAGAGAAGATAATTTCCTTATTGCTGTTGATGAGCACTACTTTTAAAGTAGTGGAACCAGCATCGATACCAAGGTAACAAGGACCTTGAGCATCCTCAATATTCGCCTTTGGCGTTACCGCCTTAGCATGACGAGCTCGGAATTCTTCTAATTCTTGTTCATTTTTAAATAGTGGATCTACACGGTCTGTAGCTTCCATAGGAATACCGATAAGAGCACCGATTTCCTTTGTCAATTGACCAACTGTAATCTCACGGCATTCATCTTTCATCAATGCCGCCCCTAAAGCGATGAACAATTCACCATTCTCAGGGATGATGCGTTGAGATTCTTCCAGCTCTAATGTGTCACAGAAACATTGGCGCAATTCGGACAGGAATGTCAACGGACCCCCAAGGAATGCCACATTACCTTCGATTTTATGGCCGCATGCGAGGCCTGCAATCGTTTGGTTTACAATAGCTTGGAATACAGATTTAGCAATGTTTTCATGGGATGCCCCTTGATTTAACAAGGCTTGAACGTCAGTTTTTGCAAACACGCCACAACGTGCCGCAATTGGGTAAATTGTATCAGAATTCATAGCCAATTGGTTGAGACCAGATGCATCAGTTTGCAATAAGGTCGCCATTTGGTCTATGAAAGCACCTGTACCACCAGCACAGGAACCATTCATACGGTGTTCTGCAGTTTGGCCTAAGTAAGTAACCTTCGCATCCTCACCACCAAGTTCGATGATAACATCTGTTTCTGGATAGAGCGCTTTTACAGCTCGCGTTTCAGCAATAACCTCTTGTACGAATGGAATGCGCACCTTTTCGGCCATCGCCATACCACCAGAACCAGTAATACATACGTGAACTAGATCATCTTCATGGCCCACTTGAGCCTCTTGAAGCAAGGTATATACTGTGTCCAAAATATTCGCATAATGGCGTACGTACTTCTTATACAAATAATTATCGTGTTCGTCCAATAGTACAACTTTAACCGTTGTAGACCCCACGTCAATACCCATGCGTAGCATGTGCTGCATAAATACCTCTCTTTTTAACAACCGTATGACCACCTAGGCGATCATACTCGTTTTTGTGAAAGTAGCACACCATAAAATACCATATACGATGTACTAAACACCTAACTTGTAAAACTAAAAATTAGATGAGGATATTATACTTTCACGAAAATATCTAAATTTTTAAATATCCTACCTATATTATACAACAAAAGCAGCTAAAATCTAAGTTTTCTTATATTCCAAAGAGTTATAAAGAATATAACTAATTTTGAATTGCAACGTCATATTTCCTATAGGATATAAAGAATATTATAACACTTTAACATAAAAAAAGATGTATCTACCAGTACTTAAATAAACTGATAACAGTCATATAAAAATCAGAAAAGAGACTTCAATGAAATCATCAAAGTCTCTTTTCAAAACATTATGTTAATATCGGTCTTATATGGATTTACAGCACTTTTTTATACAAGCTAACTAGATCATCATGGTTAGCAGGATATGGATTAAATCTATAGCACATATCTTCTAACGCTCTATCTGCCATAAGATCAAGCTTTGATTCTGATGTAGCTCTATCTATACCAAAGGCCGTAAGGTTCATTGGACAGTCTAATGTATGTTGCAATGTAACTATAGCCTCTATAAGAGCAGCTAATTTATCAGCCTCTGATGCATTATGGGCTGCAAAGCCAAGTTTAGCAGATAAACGGGCATACTTCTCCGCTACCGCTGGATTATGAGAGCAGTTAAAGCCAATTACATATGGCAAAAGCATACTATTAGCTAGACCATGAGGTACATGAAATTGCCCACCCAACTGATGTGCCATGGCATGAACGATACCCACGCCGGCCTTGTTAAAGGAAAGTCCTGCAAGGCATGATGCTTCGTGCATTGACATGCGATCTTGGTCTGTAGCTGTTGGCTTATGACATTTTGGTAGGTATTCAAAGACAAGCTCAATTGCTTGCTGTGCCAACGCATCAGTAAAATTATTTGCCGCCGTTGCTACATAGGCTTCAAGCGCATGAACAAGAACATCTATACCGCTAAAAGCAGTAACATTGGGAGGCGATGTTTTTACAAATAATGGCGTTAATAAAGCTTCATCTGGTAATACCGCATCATCTACAAGAGGATATTTAATCTGTGTTTCGCTATCTGTAAGAACAGCAAAGGCTGTTACTTCAGAGCCTGTTCCACTTGTGGTAGGAACGGCGATGAAGGATTTGATATCCATATGCTTTAGCTTACGACCAAAATAGGCTATCCCCTTACTCATATCGATACAGGACCCTCCACCTATAGCGATGATAACAGTTGGTTTAATACCTTCCATAAATTCAATGCCTTTTACTACGTGAGTTATGGGCGGATCAGGTACTACGTCTGTATAGATAGTTACCTTATTTCTACTGTCCATTAGGCTCATCACATACGTAAGGTTTGGTGAGTCCTTCAAAAATGGATCACATATGATGAGGATAGATTCGTTATTAAATTCTGTAAGACGTTGTAATGAATCTTCCCCTGCATAAATTTTGGTTGGGAATGTCCATTGATTCATATGCTCACCACCTATCGAATATTAAAGCCCGTTGTTAAGCAACATCTACGGCGACGAGCAAAGCATCGAGCAGATGTAGTAGATTCTCCTGTTGGTGTAGCAATAGTAAAGGTCGTTGTTCCTTCTCCACTAAAACCAAGGCCAGCATAAGATGGACCATTCTTAACAAAAATAGACGTTTTCATTTTACGTGCCATCTGATTGAGGCGTTCCATATTTAAGGAATGCATCGTTGCCGTATGATGTAAACCAGCTTCTAACATCAAGCATACATTTAGACCTTCATCAAAGCTATCTACTGTTATAACAGGTAGAATAGGCATTAACATTTCAATTACTGCAAATGGATGGTCTTTTGGAGTTCGCAAGATAATTAAACGTGGATCACCGTTGTACGGAATGTGAGCCGCATCAAGGATAACACTGGCATTTTTACCTACAAACTGTTTGTTTGGCGTCCCATTTGGCAAGACTGTTAAGTCCACCAACCGTTGAATATCTTGTTGATTATCAACGAGGACACATCCTACTTTCACCATTTCTTGAACGAGTTGCGGCTCAATTTGACGCATGGCCACGACGCTCTTTTCAGCGATACAAAGGATGTTATTATCAAGGCTAGCACCGAGAACGATATCTTGAGCTGCCTTTTTAATATCGGCCGTTTCATCTACAAAAGCTGGCGGATTACCCGCACCAGCACCGATAACCTTTTTACCACTTTGAAGCGCTTGTTTTACTACTCCAGGGCCACCAGTAACAACTAATAAGCTTACATCTGGATGTAACATCATCTCTTGAGCAGACTCAATAGATGGCTCGCGAAGTGTAACAATGAGGTTTTCAATGCCAATCGATTTAGCAATAACTTGATTGAGCTCACTAACAAGCTCTCGACTCAAATTCTTGGCGCCTGGATGAACGCTAAAGAATATA
>QWBZ01002281.1_pt1 | contig 13650 bp, 9 predicted proteins | sample 1972441 | NCBI WGS metagenome assembly QWBZ01 (sample SAMN09866721, study PRJNA288562) | Human oral metagenome isolate term6_saliva, whole genome shotgun sequencing... | isolation source: mouth | host: Homo sapiens | place: USA: California
CATATTATCCGTTGTTAAGGCCCATTCCCCATTGCTTAACTTAGTGTACTCCTGCTCAAATTTCATCGCATCAACGAAGTTCACGCCCGTATTAGCAGGTAGTTGCATATCGCATCTCTTAACATGAAGGGAGCTGTCATTTAAGACGTAGAGTTCACCTCGGAACCCGAAATCTTGTTGATTGGCTGGCATAAACTGCAAACGGATACACTTGTCTTGATTAACATAGACCGTATCATCTATATAGAAATGGTAGAATGAGATGGCAGTAGAGCCTATTGGCGATGGAAAACGCTTCTGAAGGAGATCAATCTGGTCGTCATAAAGGTTGATATCTTTAAAGAGATCCTTCACAATCGTGTTCATTGCCTCACCAGTCTGTATCAGTTTTGATATTCCCTTAGTAGACTGTCCTAACACAATGTCCTTCATGTCCCTTGGATCCTTGCGATAGATATGCTGCGTAAGGGTCTCATCAACAGAGATAGGAAGTATTAGCTTCTTATTATAAGGGCATGTTTCCACTTGGCTTAGGAGCCAAGGGGCCTTCTTGAAAAAAGAACTTTCAAGGTCATCAGGAGTAAGGTTATTTAGCGCCATTGTCACCTTCTGGTATTTATCATACTGATAGAAGTCATGATTCTCCAAGTCGCTTTGCTTCTTGGCAGCGATGACCCGCTTCATTAACTCTACTGCTGGATTATCTTTACGAGAATACTTATGGCGCCGTTTAGCCTTCACCACGATTCCTTGTAACTGCTTTGAATCCGCGATAAGCGTCACATGTAAGACCTTGGAGGTATTTGCCGTAATCTTAATATTACGTGGTTTATAACCGACAGCAGTTACTGTTAGTTGCTCACCTACCTTTCGCTCAATCGAGAAATGACCATCAGCATCACTTGATGCACCAATCTTTAGACTACGATAGATGGCATTCGCATACGGAATACTATCCCCTGTCTGCCAGTCAACAACGTAACATTGCAGTAAGGTGCTATCCACCACAGCTGGTTTAGTAGCCTCTTTTGCCAGTGAATCCATCATTTGAAACAAAGAGTCAGTGGCTATCACCATCGAATCCGATGCCGTCAATAAAGAATCCTTACCTAATATCAAAGAATCAATAGGTACATTATTAAACCGTGAAGTATAAGACCAAGACCTAAACACACTTGCTTGTGCAGAGAATGACACGCACAAGAGGAGAAGAACGAGTATCACACTCTTCTTCACCACATGACTATCAACCTTTGACACACGCATACCAATAGGGCTATGTTTATCCTTATTAAGTTTCAAATAACTATTCATTTCTTCTTTAGTTTTAGGACTATACGGGAACAGCTAAGTGTAGCCTTCCAGCAAGTATAACATCCCTTCCATCAAAGGGATGGGTAGGAACATACGACAAATAGGGTTTACTATTAATCAATCTCCTCATCAGCTTCATATCCACCCATCTCACGAATGGCATTCTTAAGCATTGTGTACTGTTCAAAGAGGTTATTAACAGCCTCTTCTCCACGTGTATAATCATGCATAGGGCTCTTGAGGAAGAAGCTCAAAAAGCGCTGAATACCATACCTACCAGCACGTGCTGCGAGGTCGGAGAGCAAGGTCAAGTCGAGAAGCAACGGTGCTGCAAGGATGGAATCACGGCAGAGAAAGTTTATCTTAATCTGCATTGGATAGCCCATCCAGCCAAAGATGTCTATATTATCCCATCCTTCCTTATCGTCATTACGAGGTGGATAGTAGTTGATGCGCACCTTATGATAGATATTACCATAAAGGTCTGGCTGCTCATCAGCCTTACAGATGGTCTCAAGTGTCGACAACTTACTTACTTCCTTGGTATGGAAGTTAGCTGGTTCATCAAGTACTAAGCCGTCACGATTACCCAAGATATTCGTAGAGAACCAACCAGCAAGACCGAGGTTACGTGTCTTGATGATAGGTGCGAAGCCCGACTTTACCAAAGTCTGACCTGTCTTGAAGTCCTTACCAGCTATAGGCATGTGCGTCTTCTCGGCTAACTCCCACATAGCAGGTATGTCAACCGTCGTATTAGGAGCACCCATGATAAACGGACAGCCCTCTGTCAAGGCGGCATAAGCATAACACATAGAAGGAGCTACATGCTCTCTATCATCTGACTTCATAGCCGACTCCAATTGCGCAAGCGTCTTGTGATAGGCTTCGTCGTATGGAACATATATCTCAGTTGAGGCAGCCCAGATAACAACAACACGCTCACAACCATGCTGACGTTTAAAGTCTTGGATGTCTTTCTGCAACTTCACCACCATTTCCCAGCGTGTCTTGCAGTCTTTCACATTGTCGCCATCTAATCGTTTAGCGTAGTTTCGGTCGAACGCTGCCTTCAAAGGCTTGATAGCCATCAGTTCTTCACGCACAGGTTCAATATCCTTAGCTTTCAACACCTCGGCATATACCGCTGCCTGATAGGCATTTTGTGGATAGACATCCCATGTTCCAAAGACGATGTCATCTAACTTTGCCAATGGAACGATGTCTTTGTAATGAAGATACTTCTTATCGTCTCCACGTCCAACACGTATTTTGTCGTATTGAGTCATGGAGCCAATAGGCTTCGCAAGTCCCTTACGTGCCATCAAGACTCCTGTCATAAACGTTGTAGCAACAGCTCCACAACCAACGACCATTATACCTAATTTGCCTTCTGCAGGCCTAACTATATTCTGTTCCATTATTCTTCTTTCAATTTTATTATAACGTTTCAAAGTAGCATATATTGTTTTAATATAGGCTCTACTTCGTATAAATCCTTTATAATATAATCTGCTACACACATTGTTAGCTCTTCAGACAACCATCCTTCACCCTTTAGCCATACCGTGTGGCAGCCTATCTCGTGCGCTGGTAGGATGTCTTTGGAATAACTATCACCAATAACAACGACATTCTCGGCTTTTACGTTTAATGCCTTTACAGCTAATCTAAATATCTGTGGGTCAGGTTTTCTAACTCCTACAATGGCACTCTCTGTCACTGTATCAAATAAAGAGGCTAACCCAAATTCATCGAGTACAACCGACATATTGCCATAGAAGTTTGTTACCAAACCTATTCTGTATTTCTTCCTTAGCTCGGTCAGCACACTCCTACTTACTGACAAGTTAGCTTTCACCCTTTCGTAGACATCCTTCACAAGGGTTCTTTGCATCCTCTCAGCCTCATCCTCATCCACTGCTATCCACCCACAACGAACTAAGTAATCAAATTCTATGCGTATCTTTGTCGTCAACATTGACAAAAAAGTATCAGTAGATTGTATGATAGCTTGCTTACCTAAGGTACGCTCTGCATGTACATAAGCCTCACGAAACTGTACCTCCGACACAGGGATTGCGTTTCTTTCGTAGGCATGCCACAGGAACTTACCCCAGTGACAACCTGCAGTATCGAGCGTTCCTCCAAAGTCGAAGAGTAGTGTTAATGGTCCTCTCGCACCACACTGAGCTGTGGCAAACACCTCTGCTTTCGATGATATCTTATTTAACTCTTTGTTCATTCTAAATCGTTTAAGTAATATTAGATGATAACAGATTGATTATCAGCTATCAAACTAATCTATCCCAAGTATTCCTCCAACGTCTTCTAATATTCTAATTCATAGATGAGGACCATGATTGACTACAGCTCTGCCATGAGATGTCTACACAGGTCTTCATGTCGTTTGCGCATATAGATATACAACAAACTGTACAGGCTTACCTCAATCAACAGGTAGACCCATGGACAATTCAACAGACAAGTGATATAGATAAGGATAGCCCGACTGTTAAAACTCATGATGTTCGTGAAAGGCATTAGCGGTCTACTACCTGCTAAGAAACGGTCTTTTAGGTCTTGCGGCACCTTATCTATACTTCCATACTTCTCTTTCAAGGCTTTATGATACTGCTGAAAAGCAGGCGTTCTGCGCTCCTGACTCCTACAATAACGCTGATAGTTACTATGGAAAGCACGGTCCCAAAAGACTCCCTTCTTACCTTTTAGACGCTCAACAATGGCATATTCATTCTCGTAGGAGTCGAGCTCTGAGCCTTCTCTCCCCTTCAAGAAATAAAGGTGAATCTGCCGATAGTAGTCGCTCAACGAACTTTGTGGCGAATGACATAACAATCCTGCCACTGCTGCTAAGCCTAATCCCCAAAGTCCCCACACCATGGATGTGCCTGGAACAAACTGATGCCAGAGTCGGAGGACAATAGCGAGATAAATGGAGAAGAACCACACATCACCTGCAAAACCGTCTAAACACCGCCCTTTCATAGACTGTTGTCGAGTGAGCCGAGCCAACTGTCCGTCTGTTGAATCGCAAAAGTTAGCTAACATAAGGAGTATGATTCCCAACACATTATGTAGGGTGTCTGTGAAGAAAAACATCACTCCAGCACCTATACCAAGGAAGATTGAAAGAATGGTAATACTATTAGGACTCACACCCAAGCGATGCCAGAATAAGGCAAAGGCTAAACCTATAGGACGAGTAAAGTAGATGTCAAGCCATTCCTCCGTATCCATAGACTTAAAGGAGGCTCGGAGAAGACTCATGAAATTTGTCTTATTGCCCTTTCCCCCAAGTAGATAAGGACTACTGACACGCCCGGCTGCATGGGCATCTTCCTCCTTTGGCTGAACAGAGGTTCTATTATTATGTTGTTCTTTTGTCATTGTTTCATACTATTTTATAGGTGAATTTAGATGGAGAACTATTGTCGTTCAACTAAATCTCACCATTCGCTTCATCCTCACTCTTGCCATTGTCGGCTGACGTTTGAGGATGCCTTGCTGTCATTCTTATAAGTTCAACGATTGCTTCTGCCGCCTCGTCTCTGCATCTTGAGAAACTTGGAAAGTCGTTAAAGTCTATGATAACATAACTACCGTCCTCTCTCACAATCGCATCTCCCCCATAGATAGGTGTCTGTAAGAGACGAGATAACGTCTCGGCATCGCTTTGTAAGTTTACTGAAGAAAATGGATAATATTGCGGTTTACCGTTTTTTGCTTCATGACCAAACTTTGTCTCTGCATCAGCACCAGAATAATAATAACGGAAGAAACCTACTCCTTCCACTCCATAGAACTTCACTATATCACCCTGTACATGAGCTTCTATCACCACATCTGTGATACCTCGGAGGGCAAACTCGGCCTTCTTTCTTTCCAATTCGACTTTATCTCGACAGAAGCAAACATCGTCTTTATGCTGAGCAGCCTCATCGGCTCGTTTTATCCAGTATCCTTCGCTCCCTTCATCAGGTGGGTAAGGGAGATTGTTTGCCTTCATCACCTTGACAACATGGCTCCGCCTACAAGCTAACGACAATGCATGTGCTGACTGCTTTGACGTATCAAGACCTTCGATTATCGCTTCCTCACTCAGCATCTCAGCATCTCTACAAAAGTCTCCTACCGCCTTCAGAATAGCTAAATCTTTCTCCTCGGAATTAGGCGAATAGCAAGCTGCCCGTTGTATCAGTAAGGTTTTCCCATTACTGTGAGAGGACGAAATCTCTACCTCTTCATTGGCTTTTCTGACGTCTTCTGCATGGTCGATGTCAAACACCTTGGTAAGTGGATAGGCTTCCATCCGAAAACCAGAAGCAACTAAAGCACGCTGAAAATTGCGCATTCTGCTCTCACCTCTCTCTATACAGGCTTCAAGAATGGCAAGTGAAGGGGGCGTCAACCCATATATACCTGCTGAAATATAGCGAGAATTAGGCTGCTTTGTGTCATAATAACCAGTAATACGCATGGTATTGTCAACACCGACATAAAGTGGTTTTTCATCGTCTATATAATCAGTAACACCCATCAAAGCGTCTATGCCATGCGCTATCTTACCTTGAAAGGACAAGACATAATCATGGAACTCACGCTCGTCAAAGATGGTGTCGACTGTTGTTAGTATAAATGGCTCATCATAAAGGAGATGGCGTAACTCATAAAAGCTATGCATCGAACTGGCAGTAGACATTACAACGAACTGCAGCGGAACATACTTACCATTCAATCCTTTGTCTTGGATTGTCTTCAAATGGCTTTTCACACCAGCCATCTGCTCATTACAAATGACACTAATCTCCGTGGCGTTGTTCTCCATGAAAATCCTTATCAGTCTGTCTATGAGCTGTTCTCCCCTCACCCTCACCAACGGTTTGGGTTCGGTGATACCTTCTTGAGCCAGCCTTGAACCGTCGCCAGCTGCAATAATCGCGAATTTCATCTCTGCAAAGATACATAATTTTAAGGAGATAAGCCACTTTCCATGTAACGTTTTTCTATCTGAACGGCACACTATCAAGGCTTTTAAGCGTATTTGATTACTAACTTTAATGATATTAAACATCTATCCACTAAACTTAGATAGTACTCACCCTAAAGTCGTCTGCCCTATCAACACATGATATGAAAAGTATCAGAATGTAGTCAGAGGATTGGAAAGAAAGAAGGATTAAAGTTAATGTTATGAAAGACAACATGACTTTGATGTAAATCTTTTTCGTACATCTCGAAAACAGTACATGCCCTTCTCGCTTCAAGAAGACGCCTTTCTTGCCTCAAGAACATGCCCTTCTTGGGGGTTGAAGAGGCCCTTCTTGGGCCAAGAAGGGCGTCTTCTTCAACATAGTTCATAACCATCTGAAACCATGAAGGTTACAAACTCGAGTTCTCTAACATGTTATCTCATGATAAAAAGACCGTCACACACACTTTTTGTAATACTTTTTCATAATTCCTCATCAGCGACTTCAGCCTACCAGTAAAACCTTAGATTAACCCCTTCCAAACACTTATTCCTTTATCAAAAACAGACAGGAAATAGCATTTAGACCCCGTCCTAACATCTAAAAAATTAAGTTTTGGAAAGTATTGAGACTCAAAGGGAAAACATAAAAAACAACATCAAACAAAGATAACACGGTGAAATAAAAATAGAGAAAATGTCGTTTTAGGTACAAACAATCACTAAAATGGTAGAAAACTAAGCCCCAAAAGGGGATTTATGGGCCTCTTCTGTTAATTTTATGTTAAAGAGCAAGGAATATGTACAGAATATTTGCTTGTTTAGATATTACTTTCTATATTTGCGTAGAGATAATTAGAGGATGATAACAACAACATAACACAACTTGTGCTAACTTAAAGATATAAATCCTCTATACATGTTCACCAGTCTTATTCGGCATAGAATAGACTCGTAAAGAATGAGAGAGGTTATAAAGAACTATTTCACTAAGGACATCAACAGATATACATAGCTACTTAGTTGCGTTACTACGTAAGTATAATTAATGCAAGTAAGAGTACGAAATACATAGGTTAGTTTTTTAAGGTGAAGGATAACAAAATTGTCACAAGTCCCAGTTTTAATGTTAGTAGGGACTTCGAAGACACTCAGTAAGTCCTGATTTCACGTCGGTGGAGTCAGGCTTTTTTATTTAAAAGATTTTGTTTAATCCATGAAAGTACCTATATTTGTATCCATATATGTCTAAGAACAGATACAAGCGGCTTAGCTGTCTGATATTATTCGGCCTCTTTGTGGGGAGAACAGTGGCACAACAGCAACTGACCTTTGGGTTGGAACGTGTCAACGACTCGCTTTCATGGCTTTGCTTATATCCTAAGACGGAAAGTGAAAAAGCACTGAAAAGACAGGAGAAGAATAAGCGCAACAGTACAGCTGTTGCTAAATGGCGACTTCCCTACCCTGTTTATCAACTATCAACAGGCGACGTGAATGGGGACGGAACGGACGAAGCAATGGTAGGAGTTATCAAACCGACACGCTTCTACCCACAGGCTGCACGCCGACTCTTTATCTTCAAGCAGGTAAATGGGAAGATACGCCCCATGTGGATGGGCTCTCGACTGGGCGGCATACTATGCGATTTTCGTTTTGTCAAACCATACGTCCGTACGTTACAAGCAACCACTGATGGCAAGTATGTTGTCGCTGACTATGTCTGGGACGACTTCGGCCTTTCTTTCGTACGCTTTTTAACCAGCGCCACCAGCCACGAAGAAGCTATTAAACGATTTACTCCGGATGAATAAAGATAAAATATAACTATCATAAACAAAGCAAGATGAAACACAATTCCTATCACACTCTTTTGCGAAATGACGCATTTAAGACTGTAGCCATTGCATTGCTACTCTTGTTATTATCGCCTACTACATGGGCACAAAACGGTAATACAGAGGCCTATACAGGGGATGCTTATATCGAGCGTTCCCAAGAGAAGAAGACTCCGCTTATCCTTCATGGTGCTGGAAAAATCAATGTTGAGAAGCTGAAAGGTAAGATTGACACACAGATGGACCTCTCTAAGCTCAATCTGGCAGAGCTGCGTGCCATCCGAAACGCCTTTGCTGCAAGGCAGGGATACGCTTTCAAGGATGCAACCTTACGTGCATTATACAATACAACAACATGGTATAACGATGTACTTTGGAACACTTCTGAAAAAGAAGAGACCACTGGTAAGAAGTTCTCACCACGCTATACGAAAGAACAACTTGCCTTTACAGAGCGTATCCGAGCACGAGAAGCGGAATTACGAAAGCTGAATTTCAAACCTGCGAACAGCAAGGACGTGGTGAATATGGATAATCTTATCAACCCATTCCAGCTGAAAGAGTTTGATTCTAAGCTTTATAACATGTTGGGAAAGAATGGTTTTGCTATCGTTCCTGCCGAACACAATCAACTATTCCACGTATATGAGAAGAACGACTATGCTGATTTCCCAAGCTTCGTAACCACCGACCTCTATCTACAACTTTTCCATCTCTATTTTGATTGTGTGTTGCGTGATGTGGAGGAGAAGCACTTAGACTCCCTAATGATTGTCTTCTCGTCTCAAATGGAGGCAGAGATGAAAACACTTACAAGTAGTCAGAACGCTGAAGTTAAGGCGGCTGCGGAATTTGGTCAAGCATGGTTTGCTGTGGCTTCATGGCTCTTTAGTCATGACAAAGCACCTGCTTCAGCAGCTACACTGAATGTTCCTGAGGCTTATAAGAAGATGGTCATGGAGGAAATCACAAAGGCTATCGACACTGAAAATGGGTATTCTGATATGTTAGAGTACTTTCCTCCTGAAGAAATGTTTGGTTATTCGCTCTTTCGCCCACGTGGTCATTACACCCGTTCGAAGGTTTGTAGCCGTTACTTCCGTGGTATGATGTGGTTGCAGACAGCCCACTTCGGTACGAACAAACCCTCAAAGATGAAGCAGATAGCACTCATTGCTAATGTCTTCAACCAACAGCCAAAACTGAGCGCTATATATAATAAGGTGAGTGAACCTATCACTTACCTCATGGGAACACCTGATAACGTTACACTCATACAGGTTGCTAACCGAATTAAAGAGATGGGACTACCGATAGAACAACTGCTATCTTCAAGAAAGGAGATGGCTAACCTGACGAAAGACATCGAAGAAATAGCAAAGAGACAAATGCGGATTGAACTGAAGAAAACACGTGGTAGTAAATATGTAGTGGACATTATGCCACAACGTTACCAGCCTGATGCAGAGGCACTGATAACTACTACAGACCAGGACAGCCCTGTCTCGCTCCGTCCATGCCCTAAGGGCCTCGACTGGATGGCTGTGATGGGATTGCCAGGTGCCGAGCGTATCCTTATAGACGAGCTGAAGGAAACACAGAGATGGACAGGTTTTCCAAAAGCATTGACTACAGCTCGTAAGAAAGATGCTACCACTCCGTGGGATGCTTGTGTAGCTAATCAATGGATGTACACGCTTCAGTCGTTAGGTGACACCGCTCAGTCGCTTCCTTATTTCATGCAGTCTCCACAGTGGCAGAAGAAGAACTTGAACACAGCACTTGCCTCTTGGGCTGAATTAAAGCATGATGCTATCCTCTATGCAAAGCAGCCTATGTTAGCAGAGTGTGGTGATGGAGGACCAGAACCACCTGTCGTGAAGGGGTATGTAGAGCCTAACGTGAAGTTCTGGGAGAAAGCTATTGCACTCGTAACAAGAATGGATAAAGTCCTCACTACCTACGGATTACAGACAGAAAAGGCAAAGGCTGTATATGAACGAATAAAGGAAATGGCTGAATTCTGCCGTGATATCAGTAAGAAAGAACTGAATGGAGGGAAGATAACCGACGAGGAATACAACCAGATTGAGATTATCGGTTCGATGGTGGAGAACATCTCTTTGGAGCTTGTCAGCGAGGATAACGAGATGTTGCAGGGCTGGTCGGATGTGGTGAGCACTGACAAGAAAGTCGCTGTTGTTGCTGATGTCTTCACCGCTTCAGGCGAGAATGTTGCCATAGATGATAAGTGTGTGCTATATGAAGGAGTTGGTCCTGCCTACGAAATATATGTTGTTGTAGAGATTGATGGCTCGCTCTATCTTACACGTGGCGCTGTACTCTCTTATCGTGAGTTCACTCGTTTGATTTCAGACCCACGCTTGACGGACGAAGAATGGCAACAAGAACTAAAGAAATCACCAACAGGTGGAACGCCATCATGGATGAATGAGATCATAGCTCCAGCCAAAGGAATGAGTGCAGATGATGAAGAGACCTTCTATAGTTCGGGTTGTTAAAGCTTTCGCATGCCTTTTAGTTCCTATCCTACTATCTTTCAGTGGGATAGGAGGTAGCGTATTTACGAAGGAAAGACTTGCTTCAAAAGGTGCTGACGATAGTCTACGCATTATCATTACAGGTGACCTTCTATTGGATAGAGGGGTAAGACAGAAGATTGACATGGTGGGTGTTGATGCTCTCTTCTCCCCTTCTATCGACTCGTTGTTCCCAATTTAGAATGCCCAGTGACCAAGATTAGGGAACGGGTGTTCAAGCGCTTCATCTTTAGAGGTGAACCTGAATGGTTGCCAACACTACGACGTCATGGGATAACGCACCTCAACTTAGCCAATAACCATAGTATTGACCAGGGGAGAAATGGACTTTTAGACACACAAGAGCAGATAAGAAAGGCTGGAATGATACCTATTGGTGCGGGTAGGAATATGGCAGAAGCATCCGAGCCTGTACTCATCTCTACAAAGCCACGCCATGTCTGGGTGGTTTCCTCATTACGCTTACCATTAGAGAACTTTCCCTATCTACCTCATAAACCATGTGTTAGTCAAGAGAGTATGGATAGTCTTATTATGCGTGTTGAACGCTTACGGGCGGCTGACAAGGGTTGTTATATCCTTCTTATACTACATTGGGGATGGGAACATCACTTTAATGCCACACCACTACAGCGTGAGAACGCACGCAGACTGATAGAGGCTGGAGCCGACGCCATCGTTGGCCATCATAGTCACACGCTCCAAACAATAGAGAATTATCGTGGGAAACCAATTTATTATGGCATTGGTAACTTCATCTTTGACCAACGAAAACCAATGAATTCACGAGCTTGTATTGTGGAGCTAACCATCACTGTAAACAAGAGTAAAGTAAAGGCTTTACCCATAGAAATAAAGAACTGTGTACCATACCTTAGTAAATAGCTCTTTCAAAATGGCCCTTATTTCTCACTTTTGACTAACTTTTCAGCGAAAAAGTTTGGAAGTTTACGTTTTAGTATATACTTTTGCAGCAGGTCTGAAGGTATGACCTTGCACAAAGTTATACCTCAAAGCAAAATGAAAAAGTAAACACAATATGAAGCGACAAGGACAAGCACAGTCATTAAAGAATCTTACAAAGAGCAATGTGTGGGACATTCAGGAAAACGATGTCTTCCGCCTTTGGGCACAGGCAGAGCGCGACTCTGATCTAAGAGACAATGAGCGACACTACATTGACGTTATCAAGAGTGCCTTTACCATTGAAGAAGTGAAAGTAGACAAGCCCGAGGTCATCAAGAAATATGAGGAGCGTGGATGCCAAGTAGGCCAAGTCAGACTTGATGAAGGTACTACTGTGAAATGGGCTTTGAGGAAGAAACCAATCCAGAGGATTACTGACTTAACTTGGGAAAATATCCATCATATATCTGCTCAGAAGCTTATAGAGGTGCTTGAGCGTAATTTCGGTGGTGGCTGGGAAAGCCTTCCACAGAGTGTACAGGACATTATCTTAAGTGGATTTGACATAAGTACAACAACCCTTCCTACAGCTCGTTTGAAGAAACCAGGTGGCCTTTATGAAAAGAAGGTAGCTGATGGCTTTGAAGTACTTGAGATTTCTAAAGGTTCATGGACAGAGGCTATATTTGCTAAAGAAAAGCCTGTCACCATGGTAAAACCTGCAAGACTCTCATCATTAGAAGACTCGGATGATGACAACCTCTTAAAGGACTTGGACGAAGAAGACGATGAACTACCAGAAGAGGACAAGCGTCAAGATGACGACGATGACGAGGATTTCGATGATGACAAGCTCACCGAAGAGAGTTATCGTACTACCTTTGACACCAACCCAGAGGAGCTTGAGATGCAAGCTGACGAGGTTGGCGAGGATGCAGACTACTAAACAAGCATTGTAAAGATATAAGGTGATTAAGCATATCACCATAAGAAAAGACCCAATCATCTGAGGTGATTGGGTCTTTTCTTGCTTTCTAACTTTCTTCTTGTTCTCGTTCTTTTTCTTAATTCGCCTTTTTGACGCTTATTAAAAGCTACAAAAGCGAGTCGAAGCATTTAGTGCTTCTTAGCTTTCTGAGCCAAAGCTTGACGACGAGCGTTCTGAATCTCGAGGAAACGAGCATCCATACTGCTGTCGAACTCTTGGTTCTTAATAATTAGCCTGTCCATAATGTATCGTTATCTTAAATACTTAATCGGATGCAAAGATACGTTTTCTAAGCTATCATAACAAATTTATACGCCTTTTTTTGAGCATGTTTTAGTTACTTTTTGACTATTGTCAATACTATTGATTTACGTCAAATATACATCGAAATTACGCCTAATACTATGAAAAAGAACCGTTATGTCAAATAAGTTTCGTACCTTTGTACCGTATTATCAAAGTGAAATAAGTATTAACAGCAGGGCCAAAGGGGTCCCGCACAACGAAGAAAGGAAAGCATTATGTTAACATTTGGTATTGTTACTATCATTGCCGCCGTTATTGCAGAAGCACTGATTGTTTCAAAGAAAATCAATCTTGATTAGTAAAAATCAAGTAAACAAAAGACCAGAAATTCAATCGTTACACTGTTGATAACAGTCAATGGTAGACAAATAAGAAAGAGAAGCCGATACACCACATGATGTATCGGCTTTTTCTTTGGCTTTCATAATTCGTTTTCTAACCATAAGCCTCCTTCGACAAAACAGTGTATTGCATAATGATGAACCATCAGCAGTATTAGTGAGGGACATCATCACATATCGAGTTAAACACCTATAAGACACGTGCTAAGCCTCAACGAAATATAAGCAACTCCTTGTTCTCATCTGCGTTGGACGCTAACACAGGATGTAATAACGCACAACACACACCTTACAAAGAAGACACAAGACCTTTACAAACGCTCTATACTAAAGGATATTAAGGTCGGCAAGTGCCTTCTGAGCAATAACATCGAACTCATCCCCTAACTCACAAAAGCTTAAA
>QWBZ01000815.1_pt1 | contig 13598 bp, 8 predicted proteins | sample 1972441 | NCBI WGS metagenome assembly QWBZ01 (sample SAMN09866721, study PRJNA288562) | Human oral metagenome isolate term6_saliva, whole genome shotgun sequencing... | isolation source: mouth | host: Homo sapiens | place: USA: California
AAACCGCATGTAAACATTGGTACTATCGGTCACGTTGACCACGGTAAGACCACTCTTACTGCAGCAATCTCAAAGGTTCTTCACGAGAAGGGCTTCGGTTCTGAAGATGTTAAGTCTTTTGATCAGATTGATAATGCTCCTGAGGAGAAAGAGCGTGGTATTACCATTAACTCTGCACACATTGAATACGAAACAGCTAATCGTCACTATGCACACGTAGACTGTCCAGGTCACGCCGACTATGTAAAGAACATGGTAACTGGTGCTGCTCAGATGGATGGTGCTATCTTGGTTGTAGCTGCTACTGACGGTCCTATGCCACAGACTCGTGAGCACGTATTGCTCGCTCGTCAGGTAAACGTACCTCGTTTGGTTGTTTTCTTGAACAAGTGCGATATGGTTGACGATGAGGAAATGCTTGACCTCGTTGAAATGGAAGTTCACGAGATTCTTGAGCAGTATGGTTACGAGGAGGATACTCCAATTATCCGTGGTTCTGCACTTGGTGCTTTGAACGGCGTAGAGAAGTGGGTTGATTCTGTAATGCAGCTCATGGATACTGTTGATACTTGGATTCAGGAACCAGAGCGTGAGGTTGATAAGCCATTCTTGATGCCTGTTGAGGACGTATTCTCTATCACAGGTCGTGGTACTGTTGCTACTGGTCGTATTGAGACTGGTGTATGTAAGGTAGGTGATGAAGTTCAGTTGCTCGGTCTTGGTGAGGACAAGAAGTCTGTAATCACTGGTGTTGAGATGTTCCGTAAGAACCTCGCACAAGGTCAGGCTGGTGATAACGTAGGTCTTCTCCTCCGTGGTATTGATAAGGCTGAAGTTAAGCGCGGTATGGTTGTTGTACACCCAGGAGCTATTACTCCTCACGATCACTTCAAGGCTTCTATCTATGTCTTGAAGAAAGAAGAGGGTGGTCGTCACACACCATTCGGTAACAAGTATCGTCCACAGTTCTACCTCCGTACAATGGATTGTACTGGTGAAATCAAGTTGCCAGAGGGCGTTGAAATGGTAATGCCTGGTGATAACGTTGAGATCGAAGTAGAATTGATCTACAAGGTTGCTTTGAACGAGGGTCTTCGTTTCGCTATCCGTGAGGGTGGTCGTACAGTAGGTTCTGGTCAGATTACAGCAATCCTCGATGATATTAAGTAAATCATAGATTTACATCATAAATAGTTCCCGAGTCTTCGGGCTTGGGAACTTATTTACGGGTTTAGCTCAGTTGGTAGAGCACTGGTCTCCAAAACCAGGTGTCGAGGGTTCGAGCCCTTCAACCCGTGCAAAAAGAGAAGATTTTATGTTTAAGAAGATAGTTAATTATTGCAAGGCTTGCTACGACGAACTTGCGCATAAAACTACATGGCCATCACGTGCTCAGCTTACACATAGTGCAATGGTTGTTTTATCTGCTTCCCTTGTCATTGCATTGGTAGTGTTTGCTATGGATTTTGTTTTCCAACATGTGATGGATTTTGTATATCCGAGTTAATTCATTAGAAAATGGCTGATACAGAAAAGAAATGGTATGTTCTTCGGGCTGTCAGTGGTAAAGAGGCTAAGGTAAAGGAATATATCGATGCTCAATTACGACAGAACGATAAGCTTGCTGAGCGTGTTTTCGAGGTTTTGTTGCCTATGGAGAAGCACGCAACTTTGCGTAATGGCAAACGCGTTGTCAAAGAGAAATTAAGTCTTCCTGGCTACGTGCTTGTTCAAGCCAACATGACTCCAGACGTAGCTTCTACGTTACGTTTCATGCCTAATGTATTGGGGTTCCTCGGCGGTATGTCTGAGCCTTCTCCAGTTCGCCAAGCAGATATTAATCGTTTACTTGGTAACGTGGAAGAAACAGAACTTGATGAAGTTCAAGATGTTCCATATGAGGTTGGTGAGACTGTTAAGGTTACTGATGGTCCTTTCAGTGGTTTCCATGGTATCATCGAAGAGGTGAATGCTGAGAAACATAAGTTGAAAGTGATGGTTATGATCTTTGGTCGTCAGAATCCATTGGAGTTAAGTTTTATGCAAGTCGCAAAAGAAGACTAGTGTTGTTACGGACACTATTCTGACTTTTATAGTTTAATTTTTAATATTAACAAGAAAATGGCTAAAGAAGTAGCTGGATTAATCAAATTACAGATTAAAGGTGGCGCTGCAAATCCATCCCCCCCAGTAGGCCCTGCATTGGGTTCTAAGGGTATCAATATTATGGGATTCTGCAAGGAATTCAACGCCCGTACCCAGGACAAGGCTGGTAAAGTTCTTCCAGTCGTAATTACTTACTACAATGATAAGTCTTTTAGCTTTATTATCAAGACTCCTCCTGCAGCAGTACAGCTTATGGAGGCTGCTAAAGTAAAAGGCGGATCAGGTGAGCCAAACCGCAAGAAAGTTGCATCCGTAACTTGGGAGCAGATAAAGGCAATTGCTGAAGATAAGATGCCAGATCTTAACTGCTTCACAGTAGAAAGTGCGATGAGACTGATTGCAGGTACTGCTCGTAGTATGGGTATCACTGTAAAAGGGGACTTCCCTGGTAAATAATTTAAACTTCAAAAGTAAAAATGAGTAAACTGACAAAAAATCAGAAATCAGTCGCTGAGAAGGTTGAAGCAGGGAAAGCATACACATTAGCTGAAGCAGCTAAGTTGGTTAAGGAAATTACCACAACTAAGTTTGATGCTTCTGTAGATGTAGATGTTCGCCTTGGTGTTGACCCACGTAAAGCTAACCAAATGGTTCGTGGCGTTGTGTCATTACCAAATGGTACAGGTAAGGTGACACGTGTACTCTGTCTCTGTACTCCTGATCAGGAAGCTGCCGCTAAGGAAGCTGGTGCTGATTACGTTGGTCTCGACGAATATGTTGAGAAGATAAAGGGTGGATGGACTGATGTTGATGTCATCATCACTATGCCATCATGCATGGGTAAGTTAGGTCCTTTAGGTCGTGTACTTGGTCCTCGTGGATTGATGCCAAACCCAAAGAGTGGTACTGTGACTATGGATGTTGCTAAGGCAGTGAAGGAAGTAAAGCAGGGTAAGATTGACTTTAAGGTTGATAAGGCTGGTATTATCCATACATCAATTGGTAAGGTTAGTATGACTGCTGAGCAGATTTATGGTAATGCGAAAGAATTTATCTCTACCGTTATCAAGTTGAAGCCTGCTGCAGCTAAAGGTACATATATCAAGAGTATCTTTATTTCTAGCACAATGAGTAAGGGTGTCAAGATTGATCCTAAATCAGCTGAATAACTCTAAAAGTTTTGTGAGAAGCTAAAAAATTATCCTCATTTCTATCTAGTAGATGTAACTGGATTGAATGCTGAGGCTACAAGTTCTCTCCGTCGTAAGTGCTTCAAGAGTGAGATCAATATGGTCGTTGTGAAGAACAAACTTCTTCATAAGGCTTTTGAGGCATCTGATGTAGATTTTGAACCACTGTATGGTTCTTTGAAAGGTAATACAGCAGTCTTGTTTACACAGACAGCTAATGTGCCAGCTAAGATGTTGAAGGAGTATAAGAAGGAAGGTATTCCAGCTCTGAAAGCAGCTTATGTAGAGGAGACTCTATTTGTTGGTGCTGATAAACTCGAAGAACTTGCAGCTCTAAAGAGCAAAAACGAAGTTATTGCAGAGGTTGTTGCTTTGCTACAGTCTCCAGCAAAGAATGTTGTTTCTGCTCTCCAGTCAGGCGCTGGCACTATTCATGGTGTGCTTAAGACTTTAGGCGAGCGTGCTGAGTAAAAATCTAATAAAGTCAATAGATATATTATTTTTAGAACAAAAATCAAAAAGTTAGAATAAAATGGCAGACGTAAAAGCTATTGCAGAAGAGTTAGTAAATCTTACTGTTAAGGAAGTAAATGAGTTGGCAACTGTCCTCAAGGACGAGTATCGTAGAGGCTGGTGCAAACAAGCTTAAGGTTGTAAAGGCTGTTAAAGAGGCTTGTGGCCTTGGTTTGAAGGAAGCTAAGGATCTCGTAGACGGCGCTCCTTCTACATTGAAGGAAGGTATGGCTAAAGCTGAGGCAGAGAACCTTAAGAAGACCATCGAGGCTGAAGGTGCTAAGGTTGAGCTGAAGTAATTATTACTTCGCAATTATAAAACAATATGGTTAGGATTTGCCAAGTAGGCGAGTCCTAACCTTTTTGTGTCTTCTGACACATATTAGGAGTTCTTCCTTCTTCTTATTTAGTCCACAATGGACCTTTCATATTTGAATATTTAATTTCAGTTATGGCATTAGAAAATAAACCCAGAGTAAATTTCGCCAGCGTTAAGAATCCGTATCCTTATCCGGATTTCCTCGATGTGCAGTTGAAGTCTTTCCGAGACTTCTTGCAACTGGACACTCCGCCTGAGGAACGCAAGAATGACGGTTTGTATAAGGTGTTCTCTGAGAACTTCCCTATCACCGACACACGTAATAATTTCGTCCTTGAGTTCCTGGATTACTATGTTGACCCACCAAGATATTCTATAGAGGAATGTTTGGAGCGTGGTTTAACTTATAGTGTACCTTTGAAGGCTAAGATGAAGCTGTATTGTACAGATCCAGATCATGAGGATTTCGGTACATTTATTCAAGATGTATTCTTGGGAACAATTCCTTACATGACCAGTAACGGTACTTTTGTTATCAATGGTGCTGAGCGTGTTGTTGTTTCTCAATTACATCGTTCGCCAGGTGTATTTTTTGGTCAGGGTGTACATGCTAATGGAACTGTATTGTATAGTGCGCGAATCATTCCGTTCAAGGGTTCTTGGATCGAGTTTGCTACTGATATTAATAATGTCATGTATGCATATATTGACCGTAAAAAGAAGTTACCCGTAACTACAATGTTACGTGCCATTGGCTTTGAAAGTGACCGCGATATTCTTCAAATCTTTGATCTTTGTGAAGAGGTAAAGGTTAATAAGAAGAATATGAAAGCTGCTATTGGGCGTAAGCTTGCGGGAAATGTAATGAAGACCTGGACGGAAGACTTTGTAGACGAAGATACAGGCGAAGTCGTTTCTATAGAGCGCAATAAGGTCGTTGTTGAACGCGAGACTATTATAACAGAAGAAACTGTAGAGCAGATTCTTGATAGTGCAGTCTCATCAATCCTTCTGCATAAAGATGAAGAAGGTGCTAATAAGTATTCAATTATTTTCAATACTCTTGCTAAGGACCCAAGTCACTCAGAGATAGAAGCTGTAAATTATATCTATCGTCAGTTGCGTAATGCTGATGCTGCTGATGATGCTAGTGCACGTGAAGTGTTCCAAAATCTTTTCTTCTCTGACAAACGTTATGATTTAGGTGAGGTCGGCCGTTATCGTATCAACAAGAAGTTAAATCTTGATACAGATATGGATATCCGTGTCCTCACCAAGGATGATATTATTGAAATTATCAAGTACCTTATAAGTCTTGTAAATTCAAATGCTACAGTCGATGACATAGACCATTTATCAAACCGTCGTGTTCGTACTGTTGGAGAGCAATTGGCTAATCAGTTCTCAATAGGTCTTGCTCGTATGAATCGCACGATTCGGGAACGTATGAATGTTCGTGATAGTGAGGTTTTCCAGCCTACTGACTTGATTAATGCGAAGACAATTTCTAGTGTAATTAATTCGTTCTTTGGAACAAATCCTTTGAGCCAGTTTATGGATCAAACTAATCCATTGGCTGAAGTAACACATAAGCGTCGTCTTTCAGCATTAGGACCAGGTGGCTTGTCTCGTGAACGCGCAGGATTTGAAGTACGTGATGTTCACTATACTCATTATGGTCGTCTGTGCCCTATAGAGTCTCCTGAAGGACCTAATATCGGTTTGATTTCTTCTCTCTGTATGTATGCTAAAATCAACGACCTAGGCTTTATTGTTACTCCGTATCGTCGTGTAACAGACTCTAAGGTTGATATGGATAACAAGGACGTTTTGTTCTTGACTGCCGAAGAGGAAGAAGAACAGATTATAGGACAAGGAAATGCGCCATTGAATGATGATGGTACATTTATCCGTGATACTGTTAAATGTCGCCAAGATGCAGACTATCCAGTTGTTGGTCCTGAATCTGTTGATCTTATTGATGTTTCTCCACAACAAATTGCTTCTGTTTCTGCTGGTCTGATCCCGTTCTTAGAGCATGATGATGGTCACCGTGCATTGATGGGTTGTAACATGATGCGTCAAGCTGTACCTTTGCTTCACAATGATGCACCAATTGTTGGAACAGGTCTTGAGAAGCAAGTGTGCGAGGATTCGCGTACAATGATAACAGCTGAAGGAGATGGAGTCATTGAGTACGTTGATGCAACAACAATCCGTATCTTGTATGATCGTTCAGAAGATGAGGAGTTTGTTAGTTTCGAACCAGCATTAAAAGAATATCGTATCCCAAAATTCCGTCGTACAAACCAGAACATGGTTGTTGACCTTCGTCCAATCTGTGACAAGGGGCAGCGCGTAAAGAAGGGAGATATTCTCACAGAAGGTTATGCTACAGAAAATGGTGAACTTGCCTTAGGGCGTAACCTCCTTGTTGCCTATATGCCTTGGAAAGGATATAATTATGAAGATGCTGTCGTTATTTCTGAGCGTATGGTGCGTGAGGATGTTTTGACATCAGTTCATGTTGATGAATATTCTCTTGAGGTCCGTGAAACTAAGCGTGGTGTTGAGGAATTCACTTCAGATATTCCAAATGTAAGTGAGGAAGCAACCAAGGACCTTGATGATAATGGTATTATCCGTGTTGGTGCTCGTGTTGAGCCTGGTGACATCATGATCGGTAAGATCTCGCCTAAGGGTGAGAGTGATCCTTCACCAGAGGAGAAACTCCTTCGTGCAATTTTCGGTGATAAAGCTGGAGATGTAAAGGATTCTTCTTTGAAAGCAAATCCTTCACTTAGTGGTGTCGTCATAGACAAAAAACTCTTCAGTCGTGCAATTAAAACGCGTGAAAGTAAACGTCAAGATAAGGTTACACTTGCAAAAATAGATGAGGAACAAGAGGCAAAGATCAATGATTTGAAGGATCTTTTGGTAGACAAACTACTTGAATTGACTGAGGATAAAGTCTCACAGGGAGTAAAAGATTACTCAGACGCAGAGATTATAACTAAAGGTAGTAAGTTCTCAGTTGCTGCGCTTAAAAATCTTGATTACGAAGGAATTCAGTCAAATGGCTGGACAGATGATGAGCATACGAATCTTCTGATTCAAAAGCTTATTATGAACTATATTCGCAAGTTTAAGCAAATGGACGCTGAACTGAAACGCAAGAAGTTTGCAATTACTATTGGTGATGAACTACCTTCTGGTGTTCTTCAAATGGCTAAAGTCTATATTGCAAAGAAACGTAAGATTCAGGTGGGTGATAAGCTTGCTGGTCGTCATGGTAATAAGGGTATTGTTTCTAAGGTCGTACGCACAGAAGATATGCCGTTCTTGGAAGATGGTCGTCCTGTAGATTTGGTACTGAACCCTATGGGTGTACCTTCACGAATGAACCTCGGTCAAATATTTGAGGCTATTCTTGGTGCTGCTGGACGTAAGTTAGGTGTTAAGTTTGCTACCCCAATTTTTGATGGTGCTAAACTCTCTGATTTAAAAGAGTGGACAGATAAGGCTGGTTTACCAAACTTATGTTCGACTTATATATACGATGGAGAGACAGGAGAGAAATTTGATCAGCCTGCTACTGTGGGTATCACTTACTTCTTGAAACTTGGTCATATGGTTGAGGATAAGATGCATGCCCGTAGCATTGGACCATACTCTTTGATTACTCAGCAACCGCTCGGTGGTAAAGCCCAGTTTGGTGGCCAGCGTTTTGGAGAGATGGAGGTTTGGGCTATTGAGGCCTTTGGTGCATCTCATGTTCTTCAGGAGATTTTGACAATCAAGTCTGATGATGTTGTAGGCCGTTCTAAGGCTTATGAGGCTATCGTTAAGGGTGAACCAATGCCAACACCAGGCATTCCTGAGTCACTCAATGTGTTATTACACGAATTACGTGGTCTCGGTCTAAGCATCAAACTTGATTAATACGTACACCCCTATAATAGAAGTAAAACATGGCTTTTAAGAAAGATAATAAAGTAAAGAGTAATTTCAGCAAAATTACTATCGGACTGGCTTCACCAGAAGAAATCCTTGAGAATTCTTTTGGCGAAGTGACCAAGCCTGAAACCATAAACTATCGTACCTATAAACCAGAACGCGATGGTTTGTTCTGTGAACGTATCTTTGGTCCAACAAAGGACTATGAATGTGCTTGTGGGAAATACAAGCGTATTCGTTATAAAGGTATTGTTTGTGATCGTTGTGGTGTTGAAGTAACTGAGAAGAAGGTACGTCGTGAACGTGCTGGACATATAGAATTAGTCGTTCCCGTTGCCCATATTTGGTATTTCCGGAGCCTCCCAAATAAGATTGGCTACCTTTTAGGTATGCCAACGAAGAAGCTGGATGCTGTTATTTACTATGAGAAGTATGTTGTCATCCAACCAGGTGTCGTAGAAGGGATGAAGAATGCTGACTCTGAAGAGGACTTGAATGGATCTCACAAGTTTGATCTTCTTTCTGAGGATGAATATTTGGATATTCTTGATAATAAGCTTCCAGAAGGTAATGATCGTTTAGATGATTCTGATCCGAAGAAGTTTATTGCTAAGATGGGAGCAGAGGCGGTCTATGATTTGCTTTCAAGCATTGATCTTGATCGTTTGGCTGGTGAGTTACGTGATCGTGCGACAACAGATTCAAGTCAACAGCGTAAGACCGAGGCTTTGAAGCGTCTACAGGTTGTAGAAGGCTTCCGCCAGTCTATTGGTGTAAACAAGCCAGAGTGGATGATTATGAAGATTATCCCAGTCACTCCACCAGAACTTCGTCCATTAGTCCCATTAGATGGTGGTCGTTTTGCAACTTCAGATCTCAATGACCTTTATCGTCGTGTTATCATTCGTAATAATCGTTTGAAGCGACTTATGGAGATTAAAGCTCCTGAGGTTATTCTTCGTAATGAGAAGCGTATGCTTCAAGAAGCTGTCGATTCTCTCTTCGATAATAGTCGAAAGTCATCAGCTGTTAAGAGTGAGAGTAATCGTCCATTGAAGTCTCTTTCTGACTCATTAAAGGGTAAGCAGGGACGTTTTCGTCAGAACCTGCTAGGTAAACGTGTCGACTATTCTGCACGTTCGGTAATTGTTGTCGGTCCTGAGTTGAAGATGGGTGAGTGCGGTCTCCCTAAGTTGATGGCCGCAGAGCTTTACAAGCCATTCATCATCCGTAAGCTTATTGAGCGCGGTATCGTGAAGACTGTAAAGAGTGCTAAGAAGATCGTAGATCGTCGTGAGCCTGTAATTTGGGATATCCTCGAGAATGTGATGAAGGGACACCCTGTAATGTTGAACCGTGCGCCGACACTTCACCGTTTGGGTATTCAGGCATTCCAGCCTAAACTCATTGAGGGTAAGGCTATTCAACTTCATCCATTGGCATGTACAGCGTTCAATGCAGACTTTGATGGTGACCAGATGGCTGTTCACCTCCCATTGAGTAATGAAGCTGTTCTGGAGACACAGATATTGATGCTACAGAGCCACAATATTTTAAATCCAGCAAATGGTGCGCCTATTACTGTCCCTTCACAAGATATGGTACTTGGTCTCTATTATATCACCAAAATTCGTCCAGGTGCTAAGGGTGAAGGCCTTTCTTTCTATGGAGCAGAAGAAGCAATCATAGCTTACAATGAGAAGAAGTGTGACCTTCATGCTCAAGTAAAGGTTGTTGTTGACGACCTTGTAGATGGTAAAATACAGAAGAGAATGGTTGAGACCTCTGTTGGTCGTGTTATCGTCAACCAGATTATCCCTACCGAGATAGGTTTCTTCAATGGTATTATCTCCAAGAAGTCTCTTCGTGGTCTTATTGCCGATGTTATTAAAGCTGTTGGTATGGCACGTGCTTGTGAGTTCCTCGATGGTATAAAGAACCTCGGTTATCATATGGCTTATGTTGCAGGTCTATCTTTTAACTTGGATGATATCATAGTCCCAGTAGAAAAGAAAGACATTGTAGGTAAGGGACAAGATGAGGTTGATCAGGTGAAGGCTAACTACGAAATGGGTTTCATCACCGATAAGGAACGTTACAATCAGGTGATTGATGCTTGGACACATGTTAACAATAACCTTAAGCAAAGTGTGATGAAGCATATGACAGAGGCAGACCAGGGATTCAATGCAGTATATATGATGCTTGACTCTGGTGCTCGTGGATCTGCTGATCAGATTGCTCAGCTTGCGGGTATGCGTGGTCTTATGGCTAAACCACAAAAAGCTGGAGCTGAAGGTGCACAGATTATTGAAAATCCAATTATTTCAAACTTTAAAGAAGGTATGTCAGTATTGGAGTACTTCATATCTTCTCACGGTGCTCGTAAAGGTTTGGCAGATACTGCCATGAAAACAGCCGATGCAGGATATTTGACTCGTCGACTTGTTGATGTTTCACATGATGTGATCATCACAGAGGAGGATTGTGGCTCTCTTCGTGGACTTGAGTGTCGTGCTTTGAAGAATGGCGATGAAACCATAGCAACTCTTTATGAGCGTATCTTGGGACGTGTCTCTGTTCACGATGTGATTAATCCTACAACTGGTGATATTATTGTTGCTGCTGGTGAGGAAATCACGGAGACTAAGGCTCAGGCTATAGAGAACTCTCCAATTGAGATGGTAGAGATTCGTTCTGTTCTAACTTGTGAAAGCAAGAAAGGTGTATGTAAGAAGTGCTATGGTCGTAACCTTGCCACGGCTCGTATGGTACAGATGGGTGAAGCTGTCGGTGTTATTGCAGCTCAGGCTATTGGTGAACCGGGAACTCAGCTTACTCTTCGTACGTTCCATGCTGGTGGTGTCGCAGGTAATGCTGCTGCTAATGCAACAATTACTGCAAAGAATGATGCTAAGATAGAGTTTGATGAGCTCCGTACAGTTCCGTTTGTTGATGACGACGATAAGGAATGTCAGATGGTTGTAAGCCGTTTGGCTGAAATTCGTTTCGTTGATCCAAATACAGGTATTGTTCTCCTTACAGATAATGTGCCTTATGGTAGTTCTCTTTACTTCAAGTCTGGTGACAAAGTGAAGAAGGGCGATGTAATTTGTAAGTGGGACCCATTCAATGCAGTTATTGTTAGTGAATATGCTGGTACGCTTCGCTTACATGATGTTGTAGAAGGTGTTACTTATAAGGCTGAGACTGATGATGCAACAGGTCTTACAGAACGTATTATAACCGACTCTCGTGACAAGACCAAGGTTCCAACTGTTGACGTTGTTAAGGCTGGCGCAAAGAAAGGTGCAGATGGTCAATATGCAGCTGCTGATATTCTTGGCACTTACAACCTTCCTGTAGGTGGTCACTTAGAGCAGATTCTGCAGGATGGTGCAGAGATTAAGACTGGTATGACACTTGTTAAGATACCACGTTCTGTAGGTGGTGCTGGTGATATTACTGGTGGTCTTCCACGTGTTACCGAGCTCTTCGAAGCACGTAATCCATCTAACCCTGCTGTCGTTTCTGAGATTGATGGTGAGGTAACAATGGGTAAAGTTAAGCGTGGTAATCGTGAGATTATTATTACCTCTAAAACAGGTGAACAACGTAAATATCTAGTGAGTCTCTCGAAGCAGATTCTTGTACAGGAACATGATGCTGTGCGTGCTGGTACTCCGCTGTCTGATGGTATTATCACACCAGCTGACATCCTATCTATTATGGGACCTACCGCAGTACAAGAGTATATTGTAAATGAGGTTCAGGACGTTTACCGTCTACAGGGTGTGAAGATCAATGATAAGCACTTTGAGATTATCGTCCGCCAAATGATGCGTAAGGTTCGTATTGATGATCCTGGTGATACAACGTTCCTTGAGCAGGAGTTGATTGATAAGCTTGACTTCGCAGAAGAAAATGATCGTATCTGGGGTAAGAAGGTTGTTACTGACCCAGGTGATTCTGAGAACTGTTATAAGGGACAAATTCTTTCCGTGCGTAAGTTGCGTGATGAGAATTCAAGTCTTAAGCGTCGTGACCTTAAACTTGTTCAAGTGCGTGATGCTGTTCAAGCAACAGCGACTCAGATCCTTCAAGGTATTACGCGTGCAGCCCTCGGTACGAAGAGCTTCATGAGTGCAGCTTCTTTCCAGGAGACTACTAAGGTCCTCAACGAGGCTGCTATCCGTGGTAAGAGTGACAATCTTGAGGGTATGAAGGAGAACGTAATCTGCGGTCATCTTATCCCTGCAGGTACAGGTCTTCGCCAGTGGCAGAAGCTTGTTGTAGGTTCACAGGAAGAGCATGAGCGTATGGAAGCTAATAAAAAGAATGTCATAGACTATGCTAATCAAGAGGCAGCAGAAGTGACACAGGAGTAATTCTATCTTTCTATGCATATTAATAAAGAAGGGATTCACAGGCTTTGTGAATCCCTTCTTTTGCTATCTGTGGCTTAAGTAAGATTGTGATCATAGAAAAAACTTTAACTTAATGAACTTGGGCAGATGGTGATAATATAGTATCTTTGCACCCATAGAAATAATGTTTTATCTAAATCTTATTAAACAAATGGACAATAATAATCAGAATCAAGAGGGACAACAGTTACAGATTGATCTCTCTCCAGAGATTGCTAAAGGCGTATATACAAACTTCCAGATAATATCTCACTCTAGTTCAGAGTTTGTATTAGATTTTGCAACACTACTTCCAGGAGTCCCAAAGGCAACTGTGACAAGTCGTGTTATCATAGCTCCAGAGCATGCACTGCGTCTTCTTGCTGCTTTGCAGGATAACGTTGTGCGTTACGAAAAAGAGTTTGGGAAGATTGATCGCCATGATCCTAATCAGGAGCCACGTACTATTGCTCCTTTTGGGAATGGTGGAGTAGATGCATAAGGTAGCTACAATAAAGGATTATGAAGGGGATGTGTCAAAATAGACACATCCCCTTTTTTGTCGAACTACTTGACCATTTTTGTCGAAACAGTCAACTCTTTTGGAAAATCAGTCGACTGTTTAAAAAAAATAGTCGACTGTTTTGATGAAAACTGTTGCTCTTTTTTCGGACAGAGTAAGCTTTAAGAAATAAAAAGAGAGGATGTGTTTATTTTGATACATCCTATCTTTTATGCCAAAACTTAGAGGTTTTGTTTTTGGAACAATGAGCACCACATACCTGATTCCTTAACAACAATCATCGGGTAATTTATTGATTGTATATTGAAAGTTGATAAACTGTTCTGCGTGATAATCTTTAACTAGTTATAGTTATTATGGCTTTGATACGTGGAGAGGTTCATTAGGTAAAAAGAAAAACCATTGTGCATACCCAATTATAGAGGTTGCGCAATGGTTTTATTAGTTGGTTGGATAATGAATCTTGTTACATATTCATTGCAGACAATTCCCTTTCAGGCATAGGTAGCCATTTTATCTTGCGGTTTTGCCAGGTCGTGGCAATAGTACCTTGCTCTAATCCTCGGCGTATATCTGCGGTACGT
>QWBZ01001192.1_pt1 | contig 13505 bp, 9 predicted proteins | sample 1972441 | NCBI WGS metagenome assembly QWBZ01 (sample SAMN09866721, study PRJNA288562) | Human oral metagenome isolate term6_saliva, whole genome shotgun sequencing... | isolation source: mouth | host: Homo sapiens | place: USA: California
GAAGCACTTATTAATAACCGCACTCTGTTTCTCTACCATCTTATCGAACAAGCTATTAACTCTTCGTTCGATTCTCTTATCTCCTCCGAGGGAGTCAAAAAACTTGTTTAATTGCATATACAAAGATACTAAAAAACCATGACATAAGCAAGTATTTTACTGAGTATCAATGTGTTATAATGTTAAAAAGATGTGTAGAAAGAGTAGCCCTTCGGGGGAGGGGAAGGGGGAGGGGCCAGTTGGGGAAGGGGGAGGGGCCACTATCTCTCTGCGTGCTCTCCCTGTTCGCTGAAAAGCTTCTGTTCATCTGTGAAAATCTGTGAGAAATAGAATACCCAATAGATTTCCTGCGTTCTTGAAAAAACCTGACAAAAACGCACAAGAAAGCCTTTACGGATATAGCGTAATATGATTAAAAATCTAAATTGCAACTAACAAGAAATCAATCACTTATAGACTCGAAGCAAGAAGAGCCTTGTCAAGCATCAAGAAGGGCGTCTTCAAGGCTCAAGAAGGGTATGTTCTCGAACGTTGAAGGGCATGTTCTTGAAGCATGAAGGGCATATACTGGACTCGAGTATAGCGAAAACTCTTTACATATTCGTGGGGAATAAGCATAGAGCCCTATGTGTTGTTGAGTTGTGATAATAGGCCCGATAGGGAGCAAATAGGCCCAATAAGCCTTATAGCCTATCCCCAACCGATAGGGGTAACCTCACATTTCACGTCCCTCCCCATGGGGTGCTTAGTTCTGAAAATAGGCCCAATAGGGGGCAAATAGGCCCAATAAGCCTTATAGCCTACACCCAACCGATAGGGGTAACCTCACATTTTACGCCCCTCCCTATGGGGGAGGGGAAGGGGGAGGGGCCAGCTGAGGAAGGGGGAGGGGCCAGCTGTAGACTGGAGTTGGGCCACCTCTTTCATCCTTTTCTCCCTCCTTTTTGGTCAAGAAAAAGGGATACTGCCTCGGCAATATCCCTTAGTAAAGATTTTATTAGCAAAGTTTATTGGGACAGATGATAGACGGCTGTCCCGTAGTATCTATTGATTACTTATAAAGAACCGTTGTTTGCCTGACGTACCATCTCAGAGGATGCATAGAGGTAGACCTCTACACGGCGGTTAGCCTGGCTGATTGTCTTGTTCTCAATAGGGTTCGCACTACCGAAGCCCTGTACTGAACGGATCTGACGACTGCTCACTCCACGACCTTTCAGATAGGATGACACGGCTTCAGCACGACGCTGTGACAATGGGACATTGATGTTGTCATTACCTGAAGCGTCGGTATATCCCTGTATAGCAACGTCACAGTTAGAGTTGCGTTGCATGAGGGAAGCAAACTTCGTGAGGTCGTTCTTGGCCGAAGCACTTAGGTTTGAACCATTCAGAGGGAAGAGAATACCTGAATCGAAGGTCACCTTCACGCAGTCTAATCCGTTCGCATCAGTAACCTTATCGACACGTGCATTAGGCAACTGCTGCGATGCCTCGCGTGCTACCTTGTCCATGTGGCGACCGATGAGGGCTCCCGCTCCTGCACCAACAGCGCCACCAATGGCTGCACCAATAGCTGTACTCTTACCATTATGACCTATTATTTGACCAACGATGCCGCCCAATGCTGCACCAGCACCGCCTCCGATTAATGATCCTGTACCTTGTTTTGTCTGACAACTTACAACAGTGAGGAGACACATTCCTGCTGCCATCATCTTCATATTCTTCATAATCAAACGTATTAAATGACTATTATCTTTTACCTTATTCAGCATGGTCAACGACCGTGCCTTAATTCATTTTAATTCATGCAAAGTTAAACAAATATATGCCATAGGGCCCTTATTGCCAACATTTTTTTGTATTTTTGCAGAAAATAAGCCAACTCGGCAAATAGAAACAAGCTTCGTTTGCACTCATTTGCATTATTTTCGCAATAGATAGACTGGTCGGAGTAGATGGGAGAAAACCTCCCGTAGGCTCGCTTATCCCAGTTGTATCTGTGTGCAAAGTTAGTGTTTCACGCCATAATGGCAAAAGGGAAACACCTATAACAACGTGGGAAATCCCCTAAAAGGGTAAAGTAAAAGAATAGAATAAAGTATTTATGGCAAAAGAACTGAAAGAACTTACCAAGAGAGCCGACAACTACTCTCAATGGTACAATGACTTAGTAATAAAGGCAGACTTGATTGAACAGTCTGCTGTACGTGGTTGTATGGTTATCAAACCATACGGTTATGCTATCTGGGAGAAGATACAAGCGCAGCTTGATAAGATGTTTAAGGAGACTGGAGTACAGAATGCTTACTTCCCAATGTTAATCCCTAAGAGCTTTCTCTCACGTGAGGCTGAACACGTGAAGGGCTTTGCCAAGGAGTGTGCTGTGGTTACTCACTACCGCTTGAAGGCTACTGAAGATGGCAACGCCGTACAGGTAGACCCTAATGCGAAGCTCGAGGAAGAACTGATCATACGTCCTACAAGTGAGACAATCATCTGGAACACCTATAAAAACTGGATACATTCATGGCGCGATCTGCCGTTGATGTGCAACCAGTGGTGTAATGTGATGCGTTGGGAGATGCGTACTCGTCCATTCCTTCGCACATCTGAGTTCCTATGGCAGGAGGGTCACACCGCCCATGCAACACGTGAGGAGGCTGAGAAGGAGGCACAGACCATGTTGCGTATCTATGCTGATTTCGCTGAGAAATGGCTCGCTGTTCCTGTCGTACAGGGCGTTAAGAGTGAGACAGAACGCTTTGCGGGTGCATTGGATACCTATACTATTGAGGCCATGATGCAGGATGGTAAGGCCCTTCAAAGTGGTACTTCTCACTTCTTGGGACAGAACTTTGCTAAGTCATTCGACGTCACCTTCCTTAATAAGGAGAACAAGCCAGAGTATGTATGGGCCACCTCTTGGGGTGTTAGTACTCGATTGATTGGTGCGCTCATCATGACCCACTCTGACGATAACGGTCTCGTTCTCCCTCCGAAGATTGCACCTATTCAGGTGGTTATCGTACCTATCTTCAAGGGTGAAGAGCAGTTGAAGGAACTGACAGCCAAGCTACAACCAGTCATCGACCAGCTCCGTGAGTTGGGAATCACCGTCAAGTATGACGATACCGATAATAAGCGTCCGGGCTTCAAGTTCGCTGACTATGAGCTTAAGGGGGTACCTGTACGTCTTGCTATGGGTGGTCGTGACTTAGAGAACAACACCATTGAGGTGATGCGTCGTGATACGCTTGAGAAGGAAAGCCTAAGTTTTGATGGCATCGTAGAGCACATCAAGAACCTTCTCGACGACATTCAAGCTAATATCTTCAAGAAGGCCAAGGACTTCCGCGACGCTCATATCTATGAGTGTGAGAACTATGACGAGTTCAAGGAGAGAGTGAAGGACGGTGGTTTCTTCCTCTGTCACTGGGACGGAACAGAGGAGACTGAGGCGAAGATAAAGGAAGACACGCAGGCAACCATCCGTTGTGTCCCTTATATGTTCGAGCAGACTCCAGGCGTCGACATGGTTAGCGGCAAGCCTGCTAAGTATCGTGTCATCATCGCAAGGTCATATTAATAAACGAAAACTGGCATTGTCGAGGGTTTCTATAGCCCTCGATAATGCCAGTCTTTGCTTTTGAGAGGATGGCAGAAAGCCCTATCGAGCCTATCAGCCCTTGTATTCATAGCAACTAACTTAAACATTATCAATTATGAAAAAGTCATTTCTTACTTTTGTTTTCCTCCTTGCTCTGACAGCATTAAACGCTCAGACACTCATCAAGGCTAAGTTTCAGAAAGGCGAACAAGCTACTTATTCGACTGTGTCGGAAACGAAGATCTCAACACCTATGGGCGGTGGCGACCAGTCGGTCAAGACGAGTAGTAACACCGTCATCACCGTGAAGGAGGCCAATGCGGATGGGTATGTTATCGAATTGATAACCAAGGACATTAAGACTGAAGGCGACCAGTCTACAGCCTTGCAGACGAGGAACATGCTGAGTCAATACCTTGGTAATGTTCCTATGCGAGTAAAGACTGATGCCAACGGAAAGGTGACCGACATCCTAAACTTTGAGGAGGTGCAGGCCAGTGTGAGCAAGCTTGTGATGGTGTTCATCGACTCTATCTATAAAGCAAAGCCTCAGTTAGAGCAGGGCCTGCCTAAGTATAAGATGGCGATGTCGCTCAACAACTTGCTAACCAAGCAGACTTTCATTGAGACAATGGAACATTCAACCTTCTTCAACCTCTTTGGTAAGACGCTAAAGACAGGCGACAAAGAGGATGTCAATCAGCAAGGAATAAAGTCAATCGTCACCTATGAGGTTACTAAGGAGCCTAACGAGCTCGTCATCATAGGTAAGACACAGAACAACATGAGCGAAGACGACGTGAAAAGCTTCCTCATTGACAAGATGAAACTGATGGGCTCTGACGAGTCAATGATAGCTAAGTTCGAGCAAGGATGGTTGATGATGAAGAAGATGGGACTAACGAAAATGGACGGTAGCGGTACGATTACGACCCGTCTACTCCCTTCTGGCTGGGCCACAGAGTATAGTTCTTCTATCAAGTCAAAGGTGATGGGCGCCGTAATGACTACTAACTCCGTGTCTAAATTAGTAGAACATAGCTGGAAGTAATCCGTTTCTATTCTCCTTTATGAGCTGTTGATGATTGAAGAAAGGTAATTGTCCCCTTTCTTCGACGAGCCAATCAGGTCGTAAAAAATCATTACATCGAATAGCGTTAATCACCCTCATGAAACAGACGTAGCAATTCCTGTATTCAACGCTATAACCTTCACGAAATCAGATCGTTATAAACAGCGTTTAAGAACATGCCCTTCTTGCATCAAGAAGGGCATGTTCTTGCTCCATGAAAGGCATGTTCTCGAATGTTGAAGGGCGTCTTCTTCGTTCAAGAAGAGCGTTTCCACTAAAAGAGACAGGCGCACCTCTTGAAATATCCTGACATTTTCTGTTTGCTTGAATACCTTTCCTTTTTCACAGAGAACATATTTTTCTCTCACAGAGCGCACAGAGTTCACGGAGTTTTTTGGCGCACAGTTCGAGCCCACAGAAGGCCTCCGGCATACAGAGTTCACAGAGGCCTCACCCCCAGCCCCTCTCCGAATGGAGAGGGGAGTAGTATGTGAGGTTACCCCTCTCGGAGAGGGGCCGGGGGAGAGGTCTCTATTACCCCTTCAACTACCTAAAAATGATGATTTTGCAAATTCATTAAAAGTAAGTATTGGACGATATATATATTTTCTATACCTTTGCAGACGCTTATCGTAAAAAAAGAAGATACAAGACTGACTTCATTTGCAGACACTTGTGACTTAGTCTTAAGCCTGGGTAAACTATATGGACTCGGTTCTCTTGCTGCGAAAGTAGGGAGAGATTAGTGTCTACTCATTAAAAACCTATTTGTAATCTGAGTATATATGAACAAATTAAAAGTGAACTATGAAAGGCGTGTCAGATACTACCTGTCCGCCACTCTCTTAAGTTCTTTGTTCTTATTCCCACCCACCTACGTCCATGCCACGTCTGTGCATGAGCAGGAAACAGTTGAGGATGAGGACAAAGATGTCAAAACATCTGTTACCGTTCGGGTTGTTTCTGAACAGTCGCAGGAGCCGCTCATCGGTGCTGTCGTACGTTGCGAAGGTGTTTCAAACCCCTCGGTGACAGACATCGATGGTAAGTGTACGATTAAACTCAAGCGTGCTGCCGACCGCATAAAACTGACGGTAACCTACGTAGGGTATAAGTCTGTGACACGTGTTGTTAGTGTTCCTGACAGTCGCATGATAACCTTACAGTTAAAGGACGACTCCAAGCAGTTGGATAATGTCACTGTTACCGCCCTGAAACGGCACACGACAGTGTTGCAACAGTCGTCTGCCATCAGTCAAGAAGCCTTAGAGAAAGGTGGTGCAACGTCATTGGCAAAACTCCTTGAGACCATCCCTGGCGTTAGTTCTATTAGTACAGGAAACACGATAGCAAAGCCTGTTATTCAAGGTATGCACAGTAGTCGTATCCTCTTGATGAACAATGGTGTACGATTAGAGAGCCAGAGTTGGGGTGCCGACCACGCCCCAGAACTCGACTATACAGGGTCGAGTATGGTAGAAGTGGTGAAGGGAGCCGAGTGTATTCGCTATGGCTTCGGTGCGATGGGTGGTGTGGTACTCCTAAACGATGCGCCCCTACCCTACGAAAACAAGAAGATTAAGGTCAATGGAAACGTCAATGTAGGCTACGACACCAATGCCCGTGGCTTCAGTGGATCGGGTACTGTTGAGACTGGTTATAAGCAGTTTGGCCTGCGCCTACACGGTATGTACACCAAAGGAGGCGACTATCATACCGCCGACTACGTGTTGAATAACACGGGATATAACACCATCAGTTTCTCAGCCTTAGCTGGTTGGCAAGGAAGAAAACTGACAGCAACGCTCTTCTCAAGTATCTACTATCAGCGAAGCGGCATCTATTACGCCAGTAAGATATCCGACTTATCACAGTTGATAAAGCGCTTTGAGTACGGACGACCCGACCCAGAGACTGTTAAACCCTTCTCTTACGAAATCAAACCACCGTTCCAACAGTCGCAACACGTGACGTTGAAGGGTGAACTCAAGTGGGAACTTAACCCCAACCATCACCTAAATCTCACGCTGTCGTTCCAAGAGAACCTCCGTCAAGAGTTCGAGAACCGAAAGAAGACACAGTGGAGTTGGATCCCAATGCAGGACTTGATACTGAAAACCTATAAGTTTGACGTACTTTGGCAAGCTAAATGGAAACTATGGAAGATGACCACTGACGCTGGTCTCTCAAATACTTACCAAACGAACTTCAACTATCCTGGTACGAAGCAGCCGGCTTTCGTCCCTAACTTCGCAGCCCTTTCGATGGGCGGATATTTCCTTCATAAAGCCGAGTTCGGCAGGTTGCAGTGTGCACTCGGTATGCGTTACGACTTCCGTGTACTATCGGTTAATGGCTACAGCAGCCTCAGCAACTACACCTACTACGATGATTTCAAACTCTATAGTAACTTCACAATGAGTCTGGCTACCCACTATCAGTTCAGTGACAAGTGGGATGCACGTGCGAATATCGGTTGGTCATGGCGCCCACCAGATATCAATGAGCTCTATGCCATTGGTCTTCAAGACGGTTCCTATTGGGTAGTAGGCAATAAGAACCTTGCCAGTGAGCGTGGTTATAAGCTCGTGTTAGGTACGAAATATAGGAATACTTGGTTCTCGGTAGAGCCCAGCTTCTTCTTCCAACGCATCAACAGCTATATATACGACCATATCGGAGAAGGCAAGGACCGCTTCCATAACCACCCAAGTGGTAAGTATCCGAAGTTTATCTACGACCAAGACGATGTGAAACTCTATGGTGGTGATATCGAGGCAACCGTGAAGCCTGTACGTGGACTTACCTTTGTCGGTAAGGGAGAATGGATGTTTGCACGCAACCTAACCCACAATGACTGGCTACCCTTCATGCCTTCAGACCGTTACGGACTCTCTGCTACCTACGAGCTACCGCTGAAGAAGCCTCAGAAGTATCGTTCGTCGCTGTCGCTCTCAGGTATCTATGTGACCAAGCAGACCCGCTTCGACCCTGATAAAGACCTCGTTCCTGACTCGCCACCAGCCTATTTCCTACTGAACGGGACAGCTGAACTGCGTATCGGACTGCCACAGAATAAAGAGTTGAAGTTTATGATTGTCGGTGATAACATACTCAATGCACTCTATAAGGAGTACACCGACCGCTTCAGATACTACGCCCATGAGCGTGGTGCAAACTTCTCTTTACGCACATTGTTTAAGTTCTAATTAGCTGAAAAAGAATATGAAACTATATAAAGACATACGCCTCATACTTGCCACAGCAGCGGTAGGACTCGTCTTCGGGAGTTGCTCTAACGACCAAGTTGACGATTTCTTCAAGAAGATAATACAAGCCCCTCCTTCCTCTATTGAGCGAGATGTGAAGGGACATGAGCAGATCTATGCCGTTCATGCCATCTTGAGAATGGGCTATAAAGGGGGGATGATTGGTGTAGGACCTGATGGAAACGACTCTATTCAAGCCTATAACACCTATCACCTCGTCAGTAGTTCGACCTCTATACCAGTCATGCAAGAGATTGATATAGCCAAGGATGACGACGGACAGATGACCATCACGACCGAACGCGACTGCTTTGACGTGATTGCATCAGATGATATTTACTATGGATTGGAGCTGAAGTACTATGATCAGAACGGTATGCTTATCAATCATCAGTTCTCTGGTTATCCCTTCATGAAGGATAAGGACGGGTATAACGTGCCTGATGAAGACAACGCAACACTCCTTGTTCACCAACACTTCTTCGGTATTGGCAACGCTTCCTTAGACAAGTTGGTGGCTGATAGTACCTCCTCTGGACACGAGAAAGCGGTTCAAGGACTGCAAATGGCCTATCCTCGCTCATTGGCTTCAATACCTACTTATTATGACAGATACACCTTCAAGGAGCAAGGGGGAGCTATGGATGCAGCGACAAAGTTCTCTACTTCTAACATCTATGTGCCTGACGGCTACACGTTCGGCCTTAACCAGGTGCCATTTAACAGTGAACTGGCTTGGAGAGCGATTGAGGTATCGGGTAAGCCAGAGGCTTTACAGCCTTTTACCTTTGGTGGGAAGACTTATCATCTCTACAAGACTATTGATCCAATGGAGCTGAATAAGATTACACCTGAGGTCTTTACATACGAGTATAGAGACACTGATCCAGTGGAGGAGGAACTCGGAAAACTCTTTACAGAGGCTTATAACGATGACTTCACCGACCCAGATACCGAGGCACCACGCCAGCGTTATGGTCATACTGTGGGTCTGCTGCATCAGAAACGCAGCTTAGACGTCGGCACAGACTTAGACCGCTTGGGCTTTAAGGGCGTCATGCAGTTCCACAAGTCAGACATTGCTTTCCAACTGCAGGTGCGCATCTGTCATATTCTCAACAAAGGACAGCAGCACGTAGGAGAGTCGGAAAAGCCTGCAAAGTACTGCAATACAAACAATAGCGAGCATAGTTTCCTATGGGACTTCAACCAGTTACAACCCGGTTGGGACAGCTTCGATATCGACTATCCACTGTCTGTTCGTGTGATAGCCAATACCAAGGACGGTGAAGACAAGTGTTTTGAGGATGTTAAGCGATTCTATCCTGCTGCCGACAAGGCACAGCTCTGGCGTATGCTAACACGTCCACAAGACTTCTTCACACAGTACAGACAGAACGTAGTATTGATGTAATAACGAATTGGAAACATGAATAAGATAGTTAAAAATATCCTTTTATTATCATGCCTTGCCGTTGTCTTCGCCTCATGCGACGACTTTGTCTTTGGCAATGTACATGTTGATTATAACGAGAACCCCTTAGAGAGTAAGGGATTAGCACGTAGTGGCGCTGACAGATATGTAGATAGTCTGTCGAAGATAAAGGTCTCTGAGCAGGTAAACAACCCTGACCCAGACGGAGCCTTCAATGGTTGGGCCACGTGTCTGGCCATGTTTAAGGAGGGACACTCCCACGGTGACGGTATGATGCACGGTAATTTCGTTTACCATAACGCCCCTTGGAAGCAGGAGGAGTTCGTTATCATTCGCAACAACACGGCTAAGTGGCCTACTGTTGAGGTGCAACGCCAGAGCACAGTGACGTATCTTGAACAGAGCGATGGCAAGACTGGCCCTGACTACATCCGCATCATCGGTGGAAAACTAAAGCGTTGGGGACTCTGCCTCTACTTCTTTAATAAGGAGGGAAAGCTGATGAACGATGATATCCTCGACCACTCTGATGAGTATCAGATATTCTTTACGGTGAGCGAGGTCGACGATAAGGGTAATCCTTACGAGGTGATGGACTGCCGTGGTACGTGGAAACCGAAGAAGAACAAGTTTGGTGACTGGAAGAAAGGCGGTACGATAGACACGACACCAGTACCTTCACCATTCTTCGCAAACACGACTACGTGGAAAGAAAGGGCCGAACGCACCCCGAAGATATTTGAATATACCTACCGAGACACGTGGATTCATAACGCAATGGCTGATGGTGCGCGTGAGTTATTCAACCAACGTCTACTCCCTCCGTTGACCCGTGAGGATGCTGATTGGGCTGTTGCTCCGTACGACCAGGACCGTGTAGGACTGAAGGGACACTTTAACTTCGACATTGAAGCCGATGAGAACGATGCTCTCCATGAGGAGTGGCCATTAGAGATAACACGCCGTTTGGACCCAGCGACGGGTGAGACTGGTCATTACACACGTCCGTCTTATCTCTTACCCAAGTTTTATCTGTCGGTTAGGGTGATGAAGTGTCCGAAAGGAAAGAAGGCCCTAATACCGAAGGACGAGTATCTTAGCCGCCATTCCACCTACGTCTTCCGTAGTCCCTACATCTGTTCAGAGTTTTATAACCCTGACGAACCAAAGGAGTATGGTGCTGATTCAGAATGGAAGGAGCTCTTCCGCTTTAATATTCCTATCAAAGTCTTCTGCAGTAGCTTTGATACTGACCCAACAACCATCGACCCGAACGACCCTCTCTACTTCTATTTAGGACATGAGATAGGCCTGTCACCATTAGATGCATTGGAGGCTTCGCAGAATGTACAGACCCACGGCATTGGTGGTGGCTCTGGTTTCGGCAACTGGTTCCTGTAACATAGACAGCGGGAGTGGGTGGTCTCGACGATAAGGAAGTAACACGACGTCTGTAACTCACAATCTTTTCCCTTCGTGACAACCGTCCCTCCCACTGCTCATAATTATATAAACATATAAAGAAGAAAACAAATGAAACAAAAGAAGATAGCTGCGTGCCTACTCTTCGCCCTAACACTTGTAGCGATGAGTAGCTGTACACGTAACGAGATGCCCGTCAAGCAATCCACATCTAAGACTAAGTTAGACCACTTAATAATAAAGGAAGTGTTCTATGTAGGCCACTATTGGTATCGTGACGTACGTGCTTGGGGTATGAAGAATCAGAACCAAATGTACAATGACGACCAATATATCGCCATATACAACCCTACCGACGAAGTGAAATACCTTGACGGTCTGGCCTTGTGTTCCAATGCCATTGACCCAAGCAGAGCCATTCAGTTCGCACCAAAAGACGATTTCGTCAATCGCTATTATGGGGCTTCTGGTATCTCTTACTTCCCTGGCAAGGGCAATGACTATCCTGTCAAACCGGGCCAGACCATCATCGTCGCAAAGTATGCCATCGACCATAAAGCTAAGTTCGAAGCCGAGTTAGAGGGCGAAGACCTAAGTATGTATGGCGGTCTGAATGCCTTTTTGGATTTGAGCAAAGCCGACTTTGAATGGACAAACATCAACTATGACCCCGGACAGAAGAACAATCCGAACGTTCCTGATATGTGTGCTATCCTCACATCTACCGATGCCAGCGGTAATATCGGACCTTCTTACGAGTTCTCTCATGTGTCTGAAAGCAATGGTATAGCCTTGATAAAACTCCCTTGGACGCCAGAGGAATTCAAGAAGAACTATACCGACACAAAGGATAGTAAAGGTTATATGCATTACATCACCGTTACCAGCAGTTCCTTCGGCGATTTCTATGCCATCGAAGTACCCTTCGAGTGTGTCATCGACTGCATCACCATCTGTCCACGTCGTATGTTCCAAATGCGTCCAAGCAAGTTAGACAGGGGCTACAATGCCGTTACCGACAACTCATTCTCTGGCCTTAAACAAAGCGACTACCCTATCTCTTCGGGTTTAGCCTTGGTGAGAAAGTGGGATGGAAAGAAGTTTGTTGACGACAACAACACCACTGCCGACTTTGAAGTCAAGGTTGCCTCGCTGTCAAGAAAGGATGAAAAAGGCAACCCAATAAAGTGATAACAACATGAGTAAATAGTCAATAAGGTAAAAGAACAACACACAAAAGGGATAATAAGGCTGCAGCATCTTAGGTCCACCCTATCTTGCTGCAGCCTTTCCCATTGTGTATATATAATGAAAAGGAGGCTAAGTAGTGCCAAGACAGCGTATAACCTGCTGGCCCCTCAACAAACAACAGCTGGCCCCTCCCCCGTCCTCAGCTGGCCCCTCCCCCCTCCCCTCCCCCGCAGGGAGGGACGTAATCACCGAGATACCCCCACACAAGTATCCTCGTAACTCACATTCGCTCCATTCGAGTAATTCGTAGTCTTCTATTTTCAAGACTATGTGCTTTCCTCCCATCCACCATTAGAACAATTCGAGTAATTCGTAGTCTTCTATTTTCAAGACTATATTCTTTCGTCCCATCCACCATTAGAACAATTCGTGTAATTCGTAGTCTTCTATTTTCAAGACTATGTGCTTTCCTCCCATCCAGCATTAGATAAATTCGAGTAATTCGTAGTCTTACATTTTCAAGACTATATTCTTACGTCCCATCCAGCATTAGTGCCATTCGTGTAATTCGTAGTCTTCTATTTTCAAGACTATGTGCTTTCCTCCCATCCAGCATTAGTGCCATTCGAGTAATTCGTAGTCTTCCATTTTCAAGACTATATTCTTTCCTCCCATCCAGCATTCGTGCCATTCGTGTAATTCGTAGTCTCGTACATTAAAGGTTGTATTCTTTCCTCCCATCCACCATTAGAACAATTCGTGTAATTCGTAGTTTTACGACAAATTAGCAGTCTTTAGCAGTCTGGAAATTTCTTTACACCTTCCATGTAAAAGTCCACCTATAAACCACCACCACCCCCACAAGAAACAAGTCTATAACCCACACGAAATCAAAAGGTTATAAACAGCGTTAAAGAAAGGCCTCTTCAAGCATCAAGAAGGGCGTCTTCTTGTCCCTTGAAGGGCATGTTCTCGACCCTTGAAGGGCGTCTTCTTCAACCATGAAGGGCGTTTCCTCGAAAAGAGAAGAGAGTGATTAGCGAAATATCCTTACAATTCCTATTTCTTTGATTACTGTTTCTTCCCTCGCAATAGATATCAACTACCCCAACATTAGCAGTAACGCTCTGTGAACTCTGTATGCCGGAGGCCTTCTGTGGGCTCGAAACTGTGCGCAAAAATGCTCAGTGAACTCAGTGAACTCTGTGAGAGAAAAAACTCCCCAGCAAGTTACATGCGTCTCATCTCATAGAGTGGGTGCATTCTATTTCTCACAGAAAAACACAGATGAACAGAACACACAAAGCCCCACAGAGACATTAAGTCAATCGATTTCACAGAACCTTACAGCCACCTTTAGCAGTAACGCTCTGTGAACTCTGCATGCCGGAGGCCTTCTGTGGGCTCGAAACTGTGCGCCAAAAAGCTCCGTGAACTCTGTGTGCTCTGTGAGAGAAAAACCTATCCACACACACCTACAATGTTCTTTTTCTCACAGAATAA
>QWBZ01000683.1_pt1 | contig 13418 bp, 10 predicted proteins | sample 1972441 | NCBI WGS metagenome assembly QWBZ01 (sample SAMN09866721, study PRJNA288562) | Human oral metagenome isolate term6_saliva, whole genome shotgun sequencing... | isolation source: mouth | host: Homo sapiens | place: USA: California
GAAAAATAATCATCACTTAAATTATTATAAAAATCACTGTTTTTTCATATTTAAATTGAATATTTCTTTCAAGGAAAAAATTTTAAATGATGATTTAAATTGTAAAATTTAGATTGTCAAAAAAATTAAAAATAAGCAATCGCAAAAGTGAAAGTCCATGAAAATTGAATAACAGCAAGATTTTCGGTAAAGATTTTTTTTAGAAAGGGGGAAAAATCAAAACCTAGAAATATTAAACTTGCTGGAATTTTCAAACTTTTACAAATAACTAAAAAAATAAAAGGAGATAACAATGACAAACAACTTATTAAATTTAAAAAAGGATTTGAAATCGTTTGCGAAAAGATGTAAAGACTTTAAATACACTGATTCGGCTTTGCTTACATTTTTATTAAGTGGAATGTTAATTTCAACTGGGGAAATGTTTGCAGAAACTGTAACAAAATCGCAGATTAATAATCAAGTTAGTCAGATTAACACTTCAATAAATCAGATGCGGACAGATTTTAAACGTGCAAGAGCTGAAAATAACAAGCTGATTAGAGATACAAACTTGGAATTGACTCAGTTAATGGAACAAGGAGATCATGTAGTTAAATCGCCTTGGAGTTCTTGGCAATATGGAGCTAACACAATCTTAAATGATTGGAAAGGTTCTTATAAAGGTAGAGGAGATAAGGCTGAAAAATATCCTTATGAAGGTATTTTAAAGAGAGATTCAAATGCTTACAATAGATATATTTCTAAAGAAAGCTCAATGTATCAATATTTACCACAAAGTAGTGATCCAATGTCAGCTTCAACAAATTCTAGAAATGGATACAGTTCATATGGACTAGCAAGTAACAAAACAGTATCAGAACCACCTGTATCATTTGAAATATCTGCTAGTATTAAACCTAGAATAGTTACTAAGGGAGCTATTACTGTGCCTGCACCAGCAGCATTGGAACCTACATTACCTAAGGCTATTGATTTTAATCCAGTAGAGCCAGGGATAAGTAAATTTATAGCACCTGTAATAAGTTTGGATAATCTTACTATGCCAGGGACTGCTAATGGAGATAATCAATATATTTACACAGGTTCAGCATATATTGGAACTAATAGTTATTCAGGTGTAGCTCCTATAGCACAACAAAGTATGTCTGGTGGTCAAATGACTGCTACTGTGGGTTCTAGTGGACCAGATGTAAGTGCTTCGGGAATTACTTTTATTGGACATGCGGGTGGAGTTTCTACACCTAATGGATCTCCAACTTTAGCTATTACAAATTATAAAGGTACTAGAACACCAGCAATAATGAAAGAAATAGGAGGTAATAAACTTGATATTCAAGGAGTTACCTTTAATTATTCTGGAAATAATCCTGATCATAACAGTGGTTGGTTGTTTCACACAGATGCACATAGCAGTTCTGGTGAATCAAGTTGGAATTTAGATAGTGGAACAAAAATAAATGCTAATGGAGAAAATTTAGTTGTATATTATTCACAATATCATGGAGATACAGCAACTACGACTTCTAGTACAAATGCTAATGTAGGATTTATAAATAATGGACAAATAACAACTAGTGGAAATGGAAGTAATTATATTTGGATAGCTGCTATTGAACATGGTACAAATGGGCGTAATCCAGCTTGGATAGATTCCAATAGATTAATGTATTTTGTAAATGGGAATACTGGGAAGATAACTTTGAGTGGAGCAAAAGATATATTTGCTCGAATGTTTACAGGTTCAACGAATACTTCAGTAAGTCCTAGCCAATTAGCGACTCCTGGAGGAGGTTTTTATATTGAAAATAATGGAGAATTAACATTAGCTGGGAACAATCAAGTTGGAATTACTTTTACAGATAATCAAAAATATAATGATTCTGAAATTATTTTAACAAAACCTATAGAAATCAAAGGAGATAAATCATCTGGAATTTATTTTAATGGATTTGTTAATTTAGATGGAGGAACTAATAGAATAGGACATATAGCACCTAATTCTGTTAGAAGTGATTTAACTGGAGCTAGAAAAGCTTCTATTTTAAACATAGACATAACAGGTGGTAGTCAAAATGCTGGACTTTACTTTAAATACAATGGAACAGATGAATTTAAACCTATGAATTATACTTTAAATTCTAAAAATAGTGATGGTAATGCATTAGTTTATGTTGGAGATGGAGTTGTAAATCTTGGAGCAACAACAAAAACAGATCCTAATGCACCTGATATTTATATAACTGGTGGTAAAGGAAATGTTGGAATTTATAATAATTCAAGTAAAACTGGAACTGGAGGATTTACAGTACAAACAGCTGCAAAAATAAAAGCAGAAAATACAGAAAGTGCTAGTGGTATTATTTCAACTGCAGGAATACTTAATAATACTGGTAAAATAGATATAAAAGGAAAAGCAGTTAAAGGTATTGTTTCAAGAGACGGTGCGACTGTAACTAGTACAGGACCTTTAGTGTTAGAAGGAACAGCTGAAAGTGCAACTAATGGATCTGTTGGTCTTGTAGCATTAAATGGTGGTAAATTAACTCAAAATGGAGTTGGAACTTCGATTAAAGTAGATGGTTCTGCATCAACTGCGGCTTATGCTGATGGAAAGTATCAAGCGGGAAGTGTTGCTTCAGGAACTAAATTAGATATTTCAAATGCTGCTTTAGAAACAACAGGTGGAGCATTTAATGTTTTTGCTAAAAATAATGCAGAAATTGATTTGTCGAATGTAACAATTGATACAGGACAAAAATCTCTGGCTTTTTCTGTAGATAATACTACTGGAGATTCAAGTAAAATTAATTTTACAGGACAAACAATTGCAACAATTAGAGGAGGAAATGATTCTAACTCTAGAGGTACTGCATTTTTATATAAAGGGACTAATCCAACAGGATATACTAATTTTATAACACAAATTTCATCTTGGGCAGGTTCTAAATTTGGTAATATGAATAATTTAACTCTTAATATGGAAGATGGATCAAGATTATTTATTGCACAAGGTGTTCAAATGAATTTGAGTAATACTACTGTTTCAGGATTAGAAACTTCGTTAGGAATGACTCCAGGACATTTGATAGGAAATTCTTCAAAATATAAAACATTTATGCTTTATTTGAGTAAATTAGATTTAGATGATAATATTGATTTAGATAATTCTGCTGATAAATATAACATGTTGGAAATTGCTAATTCATCAATTACAAATAATAATACTCAAACAATTAGTGGTACAAAATCTGGACAAGTAGCAATAGCTCAAAAGAATGATGGTGATGGGGCATACCTTAATGATAGAAGTAAAGTTACATTAGAAAATAATGGAGTAATTTCATTAACAGGAGATGCTTCTACAGGTATTTATGCTAAATTTGGTGAATTGAAGAATACAGCAACTGGAATTATAAACATGGGAGATAGTTCTTCAGCAATGTATGGAACAGATGATTCATTGTTAGAAAATTTGGGAATAATCAACTTAGGAAATAATTCAACTGGATTATATTCAGAAGGAGATACAGCAACTGGTAAAACAGCAGCAAATACTAAAGGTTCTGTAAGAAATGATGGAACAATTGCAAGTGCTGGAAAAGCTATTGGTATTACTTACAAAGGTACAGGAGCAGGAAATACTGATACAAGAGTTACAAATGACACAAATGGTAAAATTAATTTAGCTGGAGAAGGTTCAGTAGGTATTTATGGTTTAGGAAATAGTTATAAAATATTAAATAACGGAGAAATTAATTTAGGAAGTTCGAGTAGTTTGACTTCAAATCCTAATGTAGGTATTTATACACCAGTTGAAAGTGTAAAAGTTGAAAATTCAGCAACAGGAAAAATAACTGCAGGAAATAATTCGATTGGTATTTACGGATTTGATATTGACAACGCAAGACAAATCACAACTGGAGATAACGGAATTGGAATTTATTCTAAGAAATTATCTACAGGACCATCTACTGTAAATCATACAGGAACAATCACAGTAGGAAATAATGACGCAACTGGTATTTTCCTTGAAGATGGAGGAACTTTAAACTTTAATAGTGGTTCAATAAATGTAGGAGATAACTCTTATGGAATAGTTGCTATTGGAAGCAGTCCATTTAATTACAATAATACTTCAACAGCAACTGTAACATTAGGAAATGGTTCAACATACTTCTATTCAAATAATCCTACAACAAACTTTACGAATAATATTGCATTAAATAATCCTTCAGGAGTAGGAATTTATGGAATATCTTCACCAGGTACAATTGTAAATAATGCAAACTTTACTTTAGGTGATCAAAGTGTTGGTATTTTGAATACAGGAACTGGAGTAGCTACAAATAATGGTACAATAGTTGTTGGAAATTCAGATACAGGAAGTAAAAATTATGCTATCGGTATGGCTACAACTACAGGAAAAGTAATTAATGCTAGTTCAGGTTCAATTACAGTAGGAGCAGATGGTATTGGATTATTCGCTGATGGAGCTAATGCACAAGCTGAAAATGCTGGTACAATTAATATCGCTGGAGATCGTGGAATGGGTATTTACTTAGACCATGGAGCTAAAGGGGTAAATAATGGTACAATTACAACAGTAGGAACTCCAACAGGAGCAGTTGGTGTAGTTGTTCAACATAAAGCTGAATTGACAAATAATGGTACAATTAATATTAATTCACCAGAAGGATATGCGATGTTTAAAGCAAGTGGTGGTATAATTAAGAACTATGGTACAATCACTTTAGGAAGTGGAGCAACTGAATCATTTGATCCAACTTCAAAACCTACATCAAAAACAGCAGGTGGAATTTCAATAAATGCACCAACAGGAGCAACACCAGCAACAACTACAGTTACAACAATAGATCATGGAACTATATCAAGTATAGTATCACCTGAACATGTAGTAATTAATAATCCACAAGGACCAGCAGGACCTTCACCTACATCATTAGGAATTTATATTGATACATTAGGTTCAACTAATCCAATTTCAGGTAACTTAGGATTGATAACAGATGAAGCAGACTTGATTATTGGTACAGAAGCTGCTAGAACTACAAATAGTAAAAATATCGTAGTTTCAGGAGCAGTATTAAATCCATATATTCAAATGATGGATGCAAATCCAGGAGTAACATGGAACGCTTATGGTGGATCATTAACTTGGATGGCAACACCATTGTATTCTAATGGTCAATTAGGATCAGTTGTATTAGCTAAATTACCTTATACAGAATTTGCTGGAAATGAAACAACACCAGTAAATAGTACTGATACTTACAACTTCTTACATGGATTAGATGACAGATATGGAGTTGACTGGTATGGAGATAGAGGAGCTAGAGAAAAACAATTATTCAATAAATTGAACGATATTGGTAAAAATGAAGAAACATTATTCTACCAAGCAACAGATGAAATGATGGGACACCAATACGGAAATGTTCAACAAAGAATCAACGAAACTGGAAGCTTGTTAGACAAAGAGTTTAGATACTTACATGATCAATGGAGAAATCCTTCTAAACAAAATAACAAAATTAAAGTATTTGGTATGAGAAATGAATACAACACAGATACAGCTGGAATCATTGATTATACAAGTAATGCTTATGGAGTTGCTTATGTTCACGAAGATGAAACAGTTAAATTAGGAAATTCTTCTGGATGGTATGCAGGAGCTGTTAATAACAGATTTAAATTCAAAGATATTGGAAAATCTAGAGAAAATCAAACTATGGTAAAAGCAGGAATCTTTAAAACAATGTCACCTTACATGGATCATAATGGTTCATTGAGATGGACAATTGCGGGAGATGTTTTTGCAGGTAGAAATGAAATGAAACGTAGATTCCTAGTTGTTGATGATATCTTCAATGCTAAAGGAGACTATACTTCTTATGGTGCGGCGCTTAAAACAGATTTAGGATATGATATCAGAATGTCTGAAAGAACTCATTTGAGACCATACGGAGCATTGAAAATGGAATACGGAAGATTTAACAGTATTAAAGAAGATAGCGGAGAAATCAGATTAGAAGTTGATGGAAACGATTACTTCTCAGTAAAACCTGAAGCAGGAATTGAATTCAAATATGTTCAACCAATGGCAGTAAGAACACAGTTGTCAGTTGGATTATCAGCTGCATATGAAAATGAATTAGGAAGAGTAGCAGATGGTAAGAACAAGGCAAGAGTAAGATTTACAGATGCTGACTGGTTCGGAATTAGAGGAGAAAAAGAAGACAGAAGAGGAAGCGGGAAATTTGACTTGAACATCGGTGTAGATAACACTAGATTCGGAGTAACAGCAAACTTAGGATATGACACTAAAGGAAGCAATATTAGAGGTGGAATTGGATTTAGAGCGATTTACTAGTAGTTTTCAAAATTTATTAAAATTGTAAGTAATAAAAAAATCGGAAGAGAAATTGGCTTCCGGTTTTTTCTTTTTCTTTAATTTTGCTGCTATACTCAAATCTATTTAAAATTTATAAATTCAGGTCTTGAGTAAAATAGCTGCAGTTTTCAAGTTCAGCTTTAAGACAGTTTTGCTATAATAACAGACATAGTTTGATTGTTTAAATGTCTTTTCTTATATGTTTTTCAGCAATTTCAATTACTTTGTCAACCCTGCTTGTATATCTTTTTTCATTTATTAAGTAATCAGTAGTCATCCATGTTTTTACAATTTCCTGTGCGATGGCAGAACCAATAATTTTTCCACCAAGGCAAAGTACGTTTGTATTTGAGTGGGAACGGGCTAGACCTGCACAAAATGGATCTTGGCAGACAGCAGCGTAAACACCGTAAATTTTATTTGCAATTAAGGCGCTTCCATAGCCAACGCCATCTATAAAGATTCCTCTGTCAACTTCGCCTTTGCTTACTGCAAGTGAAGCAGGATAGATAAAATCAGGCAAGTCGCAAGATTCTTCACTAAAAGGCCCAAAATCTATAACTTCATGTCCTTGTGATTCCAGCAATTCCTTAATTTCCTTTTTTAAATTAAATCCAGCATGATCTCCAGCCATTGCTATTTTCATAAAATCATCTCCTAATATTTTTATACATTTTCATTTTACTTTAAAAAGTTAGAAAAATCAATAAGCTAATTAAAGTTTTCTGTATTCAGGAATCCATTTTGTATTTTCAATCACTTCTTTCAAATCATCAACAGGTTCTCTATTTAATTTTTGTTCTAATACACTTTCTCCTACTGCAAGTGCTACTGTTTCAGAAAATTCTGTTAATTTCGATACAGGCGGAAGTACTGCGGCACCAAGTTTATTTGTATCAACAATTCCTCCTAATGAATGAGCTGCTGCTGAAATTATTTTATCATTTAAGAGTCTTGATTTTGTTGCAATAATTCCAAGTCCTAATCCAGGATAAATTAATGCGTTATTAGCTTGTCCTATTTCATAAACAATTCCTTTATATTCTATAGGATCTGATGGAATTCCTGTTGCAATAAGAGCTCTTCCATCTGTCCATTCAATAAGATCTTTCGCAGATGCTTCTGCTAATTTTGTAGGATTGCTTAATGGAAAAATTATAGGTCTTTTTGTATGTTTTGCCATTTCTTGTATGATCTCTTTTGTAAAAGTTTTTGGTACCGTTGAAGTTCCTACTAAAATTGTTGGTTTTATAGCTTTAACTGCTGCTTCTAAATTTATTAGTTCATCAGAATTTTCAAATTCATCACGCTTTCTCACAAAAGGAATTTGTTCTGGTGTCAATCCTTCTGTATCTTCAAACAATAATCCTTGCTTATCAACTAAATAAAAATGCTTTTTTGCTTCGGTTTCAGAAAGTCCTTGTTCAATCATTTCATCAAAAATTCTTTTGGCAATTCCAGCTCCAGCAGTTCCTGCACCAAAACACATATAAACTTGATCTGTAAGTTTTTCACCAGAAATTTTTAATGCTCCTAAAATTCCAGCTAAAGTAATAATTCCTGTTCCTTGTATGTCATCATTAAAAGTTGAAATTTCATTTTCATATTTTTTTAAAATATTAGCAGCATTTAATCTTCCAAAATCTTCCCAATGAAGATATAAATCTGGAAAAATTTTCTCAGCTATTTTTACAAATTTATCAATAAAATTATAATATTCGTCGCCTCTAACTCTTTCAAATTTATTTCCCAAATAAAATTCATTCTCCAATAATTCTTTTCTATTCGTACCTGCATCAATCACAACCGGAAGAACTGTAGAAGGATCAATTCCAGCTGCGGCAGTATAAACCATTAACTTTCCAACTGAAATATCTACTCCGTTAGTTCCCCAATCTCCAATTCCTAAAATCCCTTCAGCATCTGTAACAACTATCAATCGAATATTTCTATCACTTGCGGCATTTTTTAAAATTGTTTCTATATTTTCTGATTCTTTTACCGACAAATAAGCTGCATTCTGAGGGTTTACAAATAACTCGCTATAATTTTCTATACTTTCTGCAATTACAGGATCATAAACAATAGGCATAAACTCAACAACATGTTCATTAAATAAATAATAAAATAACGTTCTATTTGTATTAAAAATTTCCATCAAAAAATGTCTTTTTTCTATTAATTTATCTTTCGCTTGAAATTGTTTATAAACTTGTTTTGCTTGAATTTCTATCGTTTGAAATTGTGCTGGTAACAGTCCCAATAATCCATATTTTTCTCTTTCTTCTTTTGTGAACGCCGTTCCTTTGTTAAGAAAAGGATCGTTTAAAATTTCATAACCTGATTTCATAAATAATCACCTCTAAGTTTTTAAAATAATTTTGATAAATTAATTATAACATGGAATAGTAGAGAAATTGATTTGTTTATACTTTAATTAAAGGAAATTAAAGGAAAATATCTATACATTTATTAGATAAAATGATAAAATATATTCAATTATAATTGAATAAATAATAAAGTAGCTGTGAACTATGAAAAATTAGATTGAAAAATATGTCAGGGAACTTTATAAAATAAAGAAATGAAAAACGGAGAGATAATAGTGAATAAATTAATAAGGGATTTTGAGAATACAAAATATTTTGGATACATGTTTTTTATAGAATATGATGGGCAAAAATTTGAATCTTTTGATGAAAATCCAAACAAAAAAAGTGTAAAATCAGAATTTAGAAAAATTCTGGAAAGCAGCAAAATCAAGATTTTTAAAGGAATCCAGCAGGCTGGAAGAACTGATGCAAATGTGAGCGCAAAGGGAAATATTCTTTATATAAATTCCAAAAATATTATTGATTTTTCAAAATTAGAATTTTTAGGGATGGAAGGGCTGAAAATTAATAAAGTGGTAAGAACATTGCCATTTTTAGAATTTCCACAGATGATTGAAAAAAGATATTATATTTACGAATATCCAGAAAATCTTGTGAAAAATAATAAAGAGAGAATAAGTCAGATTTGTGAGAAAATTTCTGGGAAAAGGGATTTTTACGAATTTACTTCAGAAAAGGGGAAAAAATTAAAGAATCATATAAGGGAAGTTTTTGTGAAGTATGAAAATGGCAGGCTATATTTTGCGGGAGATGGATTTTTGCCGCAGCAGGTGCGGATTATGAGTAATTTTATTTTAAATAACACAAAGTTTGATATTGAAAAATTAAATAATGAAAACTTTGAAAATAGAAAATTAGGGATAAAAGACAAGGCGCTTGACGGGAAATATTTGACATTGGAGAAAGTTGAATTCTCAGAGGAATTGGAGAAAATCAGTTTTTTTGATGTGGAAAATATTGAAGAACTGATGGCTTTAGAAAATGAGAATTATGGAAAAGATTTTGTGAAATTAAATGAAAAAAGTTTAAAAGCAGGAAATTCTGCAAGTAAAATAAATGATTTAAATGATGAGTTAAAAAATATTGGTGGAATTGCTAAAATTAAAAAAATTGAGAGAAATGGCTATTTTACAGTATTTTTTGTTGAAAAGAAGGATAAAGGGGAATTTATTGGGAAAAATGGGAAAAATATCAGGAAGTTGAAGAAAATTTTTGGAGATATAGTTGTGAAGGAAATGTAGATATGAGAAAAATGGAGACATTATATTTTCTGGCAAGGAATCAAAACGACTTGCTTCAGAATATTTATTTTATTAAATTCTAAGTTTGTGTGGCTATTGAACAGGTTTAAGAAAAAATTAAGTATAAATAAAAATATATGAAAGAGGTTGGAAAAATGTATATTATTAGGAAAGCGATAGAGTATTTTAAGCCGAAGATTAATAGGGCTTATATGAATGAGGCTTTGAAAAGGCTGTCAGAAAATGAGAAAAAAATATTTTTAGAAATGTCAGATTATGATAAGTTTCATTCGCTTGAAGTTTACAAAAAAGTGAGAAAAACAGAATTGAAAAATGATGAGAAGTATTTGAAATTAGCACTTCTGCACGACTGCGGGAAGGGGAATGTGTCGATTGTAACGAGAGTTCTGCATAAATTGGGATTTAAGACAGAATTGCAAAATCATGCACAAAGAAGTTTTGAAAAGTTGGAAAAAATTGATGAGGAAGTAGCAATTTTGGCTAAGAACCATCATAATCGAGGGTATTCAGAGGAAATGGATATTTTTCAGAAATGTGACGATAAGAGTTAAGAAATTGATGAAAAATTTTTAGAAAAGAGTGAATTTATGGAAGACAAGTATAAAATGACATTAGAGGAAAATATTTTTGTTGCAAAAAGAAATGTAGTGGATTCGATTTGGAAATCGGCAAATCTGGAAGGAATAGCTGTGACTTATCCTCAGGCTGAAACGATTTTTCAAGGGCTGGGAATTCAAAATATGAAAATTAAGGATATAAATGCCATTGTTAATTTGAAACATTCGTGGGAATTTATTTTGGAAAATATTGAATATCCAGTTGATTTAAATTATATCAAATCCTTTCCCAGGACAATTGAGATTTTCTGATGTCAGTATGGGGGGGACAGATTGGAAGCCTGAAATTCCCGATAAAGAAAAAGTGAATGACAGTTTGAACAAGATTTTAGAAAGTGAAAATTCTGCAACAGAAAAAGCAATAAATTTAATGCTATATTTAATGAGAAGCCAGCTTTTTTATGATGGAAATAAAAGGACAAGCATGATGGCGGCAAATCAGGTGATGATTCAAAATGGTGCAGGGATTATTTCAGTTCCTATAAAATATCAGGAGGAATTTTTGGAATTGCTTGTGAAATTTTATGAAACTAATAATATGGATGAAATTAAGGAATTGATTTACAATCATTGTATTGACGGGATAAATTTTAAAAGGGAATAGAATTTTTGGAAATAAAAAATTATAAAAGAAAGAAAAATAGATAATTATGAATGAAAAGAAAGAAAAATATGAAATTGAAAATAAATTTGAAGATGAAATAGATAGTGAAAATGAGGAAAATATTTTTGTTTTGAATGAAGAGGCTGGAAGCAGGATTGATAAATTTTTGTCAGAAAGGATGGAATTGACACGGACACGGATTCAGCAGCTTATAAAAGATGAAAATATTCTGGTAAACGGGAAAAAGACAAAGCCAGCTTATAAAATTGAAGAAAATGATGTGGTAAAAGTTGTAATTCCAGAGTTGGAAACAGTTGAGATTAAGCCTGAAAATATTAATATTGAAATAATTTATGAGGACAATGATTTGGCAGTTATTAATAAAAGGGCTGGAATTGTTGTTCATCCTGCAAATGGGCATTATTCGGGAACGCTTGTAAATGCAATCTTAGGGAAAATTGAATCAAAAAAGCGGGAGAATTGTAACACAAATTGGACGTGATAAAAACGACAGAAAGAAAATGACTGTAATAGATGACTTAAATTCAGGAAAAACTGCAATTACCAATTATGAAGTAATTTTACAGACAGAAAAATTTACACTTGTTAAAGTTCATATTGAAACTGGAAGGACTCATCAAATCAGAGTTCACATGAAACATCTGGGATACCCAATTTTGGGCGATAGTGTTTACGGAAGGCCAGACAGTGAAAAACGGCAAATGCTTCATGCCTATAAACTGGAATTTGAACATCCAATTACAGAAGAGAATATGGAATTTATTGCAGAATTGCCAGAAGATTTTAAAAAGGCATTGAAAAAATGTGGGCTGGAGCTTGAAAATTTTTAATAAATTTACAAAAAATAGAGGAAAAAACTTATGGATGAAAAAAAATTAGAAAATAAAAAAAATGAACTACTAGAATTTGATAAAAGATATAATAAAATTGTTGTTGGGGTTGATGAGGCTGGGAGAGGGCCTTTGGCTGGGCCAGTTGTGGCTGGGGCGGTTATTGTAAATCAGGATTTTCCAGAGCTGCAGGAAATTAATGATTCAAAGAAATTGACTGAGAAGAAAAGGGAGAGATTGTTTGAGGCAATAGAAAAAAATTGCATTGTGGGAATTGGGATTGCTTCAGAGGCGGAAATTGATGAGATGAATATTTTGAATGCAACGTTTCTTGCAATGAGACGTGCAATTAGTAAAGTGGCGGGAAAATCAGCTTTTGATATAGTTTTAGTTGATGGTAACCATTTAATTAGAGAGTATCAGGAAGAGCAAGAGTGCGTTGTGAAAGGCGATAGCAAGTCGTTAGCCATTGCTGCAGCTTCAATTGTGGCGAAGGTTACGAGGGATAGAATGCTTTGTGAAATCGCAAAGGAATTTCCTGAATATGAGTTTGAGAAGCATAAAGGGTATGGAACTAAGAAACATAGGGAAATTTTGGTTAAAAAAGGGGCTTGTAAGTATCATAGGAAGACGTTTTTGAAGAAGATATTGGGCGATAGTGAGAAGAAAAAATAGACATGTATATAGTAGAGAGATTGAGAAAATACGAATATGACAGAATGGCGTTAATAAAAGAATTGGGAAATAATGGAAAAAAGTGGAATGTTTCGTTTGTAGAATACAATGTAAAAGATACTATTAGTAAAGGGGATATTGTCAAAGTAGAATTATTTATTCAGTATGTGCGTAAAGATTTGAAAATAGATATGAACAGTGAATTGAGTGCTACGCAGCCTTTGTCAAACTCTCCACATATAGAAGCTGTAGTGAAAGTGGTAAAACAGATAAATTCAGATTCTTTGCTGGTAAAATCATCCATTTTAGATTCAGAAATTTTGGTCGAATTTGAAAATGAGGTGATTTATAAAAAAAATGATGTTGTTTTTTTGGAAGGTGAACTTTCTATTAAATTTTTATAGTAAAAGTAAATAATGTGTTAGATAATGACTTATTTTCAGTCTTGAAAAAAAAGTAAAAAATTGGTATTATATTAAAAGAATAAATATAGATATTTGTGGTATAATATCAAAAAAGGGGGAAAAGAGAGTTAGAATGAATAAAAGGGAAGTTGGGTTTAAGTATGAGAATGTAGCGAAGGAATATTTGATTTTGCAGG
>QWBZ01000487.1_pt1 | contig 13383 bp, 20 predicted proteins | sample 1972441 | NCBI WGS metagenome assembly QWBZ01 (sample SAMN09866721, study PRJNA288562) | Human oral metagenome isolate term6_saliva, whole genome shotgun sequencing... | isolation source: mouth | host: Homo sapiens | place: USA: California
CTTCTCCTTTCATTCTGTTGTGCGGTTGTTTTGTCTCGATGGGTTGTATTATACGGCGATTTTTTAAATTTGCAAATGATAATTGTTCCTATTATTTAAATAATAAGTAAGGTATTCATTATTAAAGAAATTAAATTTAAAAAATTTTGTAGAAATTGGATTTTCTACTCAAAATTGGAGTAATAGCCGGCCAATAGATGAAAAAAGAATAAAGGCCGTCTGAACAAATCCAGCATTAAAAGGGCATTTGAAAAGCAGCTAAAGTTTTGCTGACTATACATTTCAGACGGCCTTCAGTATGATTCAGGACGTTTTGATAATTGCAGAAACCACCAACCATGAGCCAACGTCAGATTATCCTCGATACGGAAACCACGGGCCTTTATCCTGAAAACGGCGACCGTCTGGTCGAATTTGCCGGCTTGGAAATGATCAACCGCCAAATGACCGACTCCAACCTTCATTTATATGTTCACCCCGAACGCGATATGCCGGAGGAAGCGGCGAAGGTGCATGGTTTGACGATTGAAGTATTGGAAGCGAAGAATGCGTCGCCGTTTGCCCAAGTGGGTAAACAGATTGCCGACTTTATTCGTGGCGCAGAGCTGATTATCCATAACGCTAAGTTTGACGTCGGCTTCCTGAATATGGAATTCCGCCGCATGGGTTTGCCTTCTATTGAGGAACTGGGTTGTAAAGTCACCGACACGCTGGCCATGGCGCGTGAAATGTTTCCGGGGCAAAAGGCAAGCTTGGATGCCTTGTGTAACCGCTTTTCCGTTGACCGCAGCAAACGTGTCTTGCACGGCGCGTTAATCGACTGCGAGCTTTTGGGTGAAGTCTATCTTGCCATGACGCGTCAGCAGTTCGACCTGATGGGCGGCGAGGCGGAAGAAGAGGGCGAAGTCAAACCAACCGTTATTGCCGAAACCAAACGTACGTCGCAGTTGAAAGTTATCAAAGCCGATGCGGACGAGCTGGCCGCGCATGAAAAATATTTGGACGATTTGGGCGAAGCGTGCGTATGGCGCAAGGCTGAAACGCCGGATGAGGCCGATGCCGGAGCGTCAGCATGATGCGTCGCAATATCGCTTTGATTCCTGCGGCCGGTGTCGGGGCGCGATTTGGCGCAGGAAAACCCAAACAATATGTTGAAATCAATGGTAAAACCGTATTGCAATATACCATAGAAATTTTTGAGCAACACCCCCGCATAGATTTAATTGCCGTTATTCTTTCGCCGGAAGATTCGGTTTTTCAGACGGCCCTATCTGAGAAGGTGCGTGTCTTCCGAGTGGGCGGTGCAAGTCGTGCCGAAACGGTACGCAATGGTGTGTCCGTTTTATTGGAGCAAGGTTTGGCCGAGGCGCAAGACAATATCTTGGTTCATGATGCCGCGCGCTGTTGCCTGCCTGCCGAAGCGTTAACGCGTTTGCTTGATGAGGCGGGCGAGAATGATGAAGGCGGCATTCTGGCCATACCGGTGGCCGATACGCTCAAACGGGCAGACGGCAGTCATCATATTGATGAAACCGTTGCACGCGCAGGATTATGGCAGGCGCAAACGCCGCAGCTTTTTCAGACGGCCTTATTACATCGCGCCTTATCGGTTGATGATTTGAGTGAAATTACGGATGAAGCGTCAGCGGTTGAAAAACTGGGTATCCGGCCGCGCTTGGTGCAGGGCGATACGCGTAATTTAAAATTGACGCTGCCGCAAGACGAATACATTGTCAGATTGTTGCTCAAGGCTGTCTAAACAATCAAAACCCATTATTTAAGGAAACAAACATGAATATCCGTGTCGGACAGGGCTACGATGTCCATCAGTTGGTTGAAGGGCGAGATTTGATACTCGGCGGCGTCAACATTCCGTTTGAAAAAGGCTTACTGGGCCATTCCGATGCCGATGCGCTTTTGCATGCGATTACCGATGCCCTGTTGGGTGCCGCCGGTTTGGGCGATATCGGCAGCCATTTTCCCGATACTGCCGCCGAGTTCAAAGATGCAGACAGCCGTGTGCTGTTGCGCGAGGCTTATCAAAGCGTGCAGGCATTGGGTTGGAAGGTGGTTAATGTTGATACGACCGTGATTGCGCAAAAACCCAAACTTTCGCCACATATTCCGGCCATGCGCGCCAATATCGCCGTAGATTTGGGCTTGCCTGAGAACTGCGTCAACATCAAAGGCAAAACCAACGAAAAACTCGGCTATCTGGGGCGTATGGAAGCCATTGAAGCACAAGCGGCAGTATTGCTGATTAAAGCCTAAGGGCTTAAAATCGTTTCATCATTCAAACCGAAAGACTGACAACATGGCTACTCAAGACGAACTCAAACGCATTGCCGCCGAAAAAGCGGTGGAATTTGTTCCTGAAAACGAATACATCGGTATCGGCACTGGCTCTACCATTAACTTTTTTATCGAAGCTTTGGGTAAAAGCGGTAAGAAAATCAAGGGCGCCGTATCTACTTCCAAAAAATCCAGCGAGCTTTTGGCAAAATACGAAATTCCAGAAGTTTCACTGAATGATGTGATGGGTTTGGCGGTTTATGTTGACGGAGCAGACGAAGTCAACCACGCGCTGCAAATGATTAAAGGCGGCGGCGGTGCGCATTTGAACGAAAAAATCGTGGCCAGTGCATCCGATAAATTTGTCTGTATCGCCGATGAGAGCAAATATGTTTCCCGTTTGGGCAAATTCCCATTGCCGGTAGAAGTGGTTGAAAATGCCCGTTCACTGGTGTCGCGCAAACTGCTTGCCATGGGTGGACAGCCTGAGTTGCGTGTCGGCTATACTACTTTCTATGGCAACCAAATTGTTGATGTTCACGGCCTCAATATCGATCAAGCCCTGAAAATGGAAGACGAAATCAACAAAATCACCGGCGTAGTCGAAAACGGTATTTTTGCCCGCGATGCCGCCGATGTGTTGGTTTTGGGTACGGCAGAAGGCGCAAAAGTCATCCTGCCTTGTCAGGATTAATGAAGATTAATCAATCTTAAAAGGCCGTCTGAAAGCGTATCAGGTCTTTCAGACGGCCTTCAATTTGGCAAAATATGCAAATCAGTAAAATTATCAAATGGCTGCCCGTTGTTTTATCCGTGTTGGGCGCCCTGGGCTATAGTTCACGCGATACCGAGTTGATTCGTAGCGGGGTAAGCGTTGCCGCAACATTGGCACAAAACGACAATATCGGTTTGGAAAAGGTCAATGAATGGCTGGGTGAAAATGTCATCAAAGCCACATCTGACACCAAAACTGAAGCTGAACCCAAGCAAGAACAGAAACAAAAACAAAAGTCATCGCGACAAACTTACACATACAACGGAAAAATCATCAAAATCCATGATGGCGATACCATGCACATTATCGATAGCGACGGCCGAAAACACAAAATCCGCATGGCCTATATCGATGCGCCGGAAATCAATCAGGCCTATGGTACACAATCACGAGACAATCTGATTGATGCCGCATTGAATAAAAAAGCCAAAGTACGCGTGTTTGAAAGTGACCGCTATCAGCGTGAAGTTGCCCAAGTATCAGTCGGCACGGTTGACTTGAATTTAATGCAGATACGGGATGGCGCCGCATGGCATTACGAAAGCTATGCCAAAAAACAACAAAGTAAAACCGCCTACACCGACTATTCGGCCGCACAAAAACAAGCCAAGGAAAAACGTAAAGGCTTATGGAAAAAAGACAATCCGCAAGCGCCTTGGCAATTTCGCCGTCAAAACCACGAGCAGCAGAATGGAAATAAAAAGCAGTCTGATAAACAATGGTTCGGGATTTGGTAGGTTTTAAGAGAGGCCGTCTGAAAACTTTCAGACGGCCTTTAATCATTACAGTTTAGTATAAGACAAGAATGCGCGGGAGGTTTCTGATTAGAAGGTAAACCACTAGGCCGCCGCCGTGTTTGCGGTAGGTCGCCGTCGCGCGGATATTGGGAAAGCGTTTCATCGGCTCGGCACGGCGGAAGTTTTCGGCTTCGCGGTCGGTCAGCTCATGACGCGCGGTTTCTTGATGTTTGTCGTTGACGATGATTAATTGATTTTTTGACATATCCCCACCTCTTATTTTTTTAAATTAAACCGTGTTTTAATTCGACGTCTGTCTTGGCGGCCGCGAAGGCGCGCAGATAGATTTCGGCGTATTCCAGCGCAGCTTCGGCGGCAAATTCGCTTAACGATTTATTCGCCGCGCAGGCCGCCGATTCCATTAAATCAAGCTCTTCGCCGTAGAATTTGACCTCGACGGCGGCTGTTGTAACCGTGTGGACGTATCCGATTGTTGTTTTGCACATTTTTTTGCTCCGTTTAGTTTGGTTATGCCGTCTGAAAATTATTTTTCATTCCGCTATAATTTGTTTCCCTATCAACCAAAGGAAAACACATGGATTCAACTGTTATTTATCCCTTGCAGATTGACTCGCCGCTTGAGATTCGCTATGACGAGGAGTCAAAAACACTATCCGTTTCCTGCTATCAGTTTGCGTCTGACCGCAGCGGCGTGAAGATGGCGCTCCAGTTTTCCGCCCAGGCAACACAACAAATACTTCGGTCTGTCGAGCATCTTCAAAGTGAGTTCGGAGTAAAGTCATCAGCAGACGATATGCCGCATAATCTGCAATAGTCTCTTTCCATTCTTTCAACCGTCTAATAAGTGCAGACGGTTTTTTATTGACAGCTGTCATTTTCTTGCTCCGTTTAGTTTGGTAGGCCGACTGTCCGGCGGGTCAAGCGTCTTTCCGCTTTGTCATCACTCCGTTACAATGTCATTTCCCTTAACCTGAAACGGAGTAGAAAAAATGTATCTGAACGATTTTCAAGCCTTGCAACTTGCCGCCGTTTTAGCTTCATCCGCCGCCGATAAAGCGGGCGACAAAGAAGCCATCGTCAAACATATGTTTGAACTGGCGGAAGAAGTGAAAAAACAGGCGCGTCCTGAAAATCCCCCACCCGCTCAAGCCGACGTGGAATAGCCGTTCAGCTCTTCCAGCATCTCCGACACCGCTTCAACCATCGGGCGGATTTCTTCCGGATAGCGCGTTTCAGCCAGTTTTAAAGTCAGTTCTTTCAAGTCTGCCAAATCCCCGCATGTCAAATTACGGGGATTCTGTTTTTCGGTTTTCATTGCTGTCATTTTTTTGCTCCGTTTTCAGTAAAAGTAAATTATAAAAATACGTCTGGTCTTAAATCTTCGCGTCGTACGCCATACCCCAGTTTTTCAATTTCTACCGCGATTTCAGCAGGCATTTTGTTTCTTCCTTTTACCCAACTATTTACAGTAGAACGCTTTTTCCCTAGTTTTGCGGCAAGGGCGGCTTGACCGCCTGCGGCTTTAATTGCTTTGTCTAAATGGTTCATTGTTGCTCCTTAATTTCAACAAAGTATATTTTAAATAACCTAAAAGTAAACTTTTAGTAGCCGTTTTTTGTCTATTTAAAATTTACAATGCTGAAAACATGGAGAATTTTATGACTTACGATTTGGCAAAATGGGCTACTGAGGCAAGAAAAGCAGCAGGGATGACTCAAGAGGACTTTGCACTTGAGCTTGGCTTCTCAACAAAAGCCAGCGTTAATGCAATCGAAAAAGGACGAAACAAGCCAACATTTGAAACGATGGTAAAAATATCTGAAATTTCAGGATTCCCTTTGCCTTATCAGGAGACCTTCCCAAAAAAATTACTGCCTAAAGATTCAGACGGCCTTGCTGACGACCGCGTACGCTTTGAGCGGCTGGACGTGGTTGCCGCGCTTGGAGACGGCTATATCAACAACGAAGCAGTGGAGGTGGTCGATTTCGTCCATGTCGATAAAGCGTGGGCGCGCGAAAAACTCGGCGGCAACCTCTCCCGTATCCAAGTCATCACGGCACGCGGCGATTCCATGCAAGGCACCATCGAGGACGGAGACGTGTTGTTTGTCGATACCTCCGTCCACTCATTCGAAGGAGAGGGCATTTACCTCCTATCCTTCGCAGACGGCCTAAAAGCCAAACGCCTGCAAGCCTCCGTCGGCGGCGGCCTGCTGGTCATCAGCGACAACCCGCTATACCGCACCGAAACCATCGAAGGCGATAGACTGGAAAAATTAACCATCTGCGGCAAAGTGCGCGGCGCATGGCATTTGTCGGGATTTTGATTTGAATTTTGAGAAGCGGCTCAGCGCACAGTAAGCTTTAGAATGTGCGGCCGCTTGATTTTGGAATATTTAGTTTTATCAACCAATCTTAGAGAAAACGAAGGGAAACTCACATGATGTTTATTATTGGAATTTTGTTGTCTGTTCTTGGCTCTGCTATGGCGGCGGCCGGATTGGTCGGCATTATTTCGCCGACGGTTTTGAAACACAGGAAAACCGGCGAGATTCATACGCGCGGATTTTGGGCGAAGTCGCTGGCGTTGGGTCTTGCCATGTCTTTCGGCGGCTCGTTGCTGATGGTCGATGATGACGATGCGAAGCAGACGGCGGCGGATACCCAAACCGAAACGCGGCCAGCCGATGACAGCGCCTCCACGCCTACCAGCGAGAAAGGCTATGATTTGACCATCAACACGCCGAAAAAAGAGCTGCCTATCAGCTTTGAAGAGCTGCGCCAACGGATCAACCGCCAAATGGCGCTTTTTGATTACCCGGAAACCAAGCCTATCCCGAAAAATGCCCAGCCAACCGGCGAGAAAGATTCTGTCAATTTTGTTTATCAGCATACGGCCGCTGAAAGCCTAAGCATGATTATTTCGGCCAGCCCGGAAAACAAAAAGCCGCGCGGATTACTCATTTTTGCCGCGCCCGTTGGAGAAAGTAACGTCGTTGATTTGGTGGGCTTGTTTTACCAAGCCTGCGCCATCTTGACCGCGCCCATTGCTGACGGCTCGGCCGCCGGCGACGCCAAAAGTAAGGAGCTGTCGGACAAACTTTTAAAAATGAGCATCAAACTTGCGGAGGATTTCGGTGAGAATCCGGAGGAACAGGCCAAAGATTCCTATACGGAAGACGGCATCACTTACAGCATCGCCTTCACGCCCGGCCTGCCTGTTATGTTCAATCTGTCGCTGGAAGAATAAAAAAAATGCCGTTCATGTGATTTTTTTTGAAATTTGAGAAGCGGCTCAGCACACAGTAAGCTTTAGAATGTGCGGCCGCTTGATTTTGGAATATTTAAGGGGAATTAGGGGGAGTTAGATGTATGTTTTAAAATTTCCTAAACGCTTTTGCTTATACAGTAATTTTGATGAAACAGCACACATCTTAGGACTGCTAGATTCTCCACACCAAGTATTAAAGCTTGACTTTTCTGAAACAGAAGAAATCACGGCCGCTGCCGCACTAGCTTTGGTTGCTAATGTCAATCATATTCAGAGTAAAAGGAAAAATAAGGGCTGTTTTGTATTTGATTGTAAACATTCACCCGTTTACAAAGAGCTTTTCCTAGAATCAAAGCTACTAATCGCTTTAAGAGCTGTTAATAACTCCGCAGGAAACAATGGCGTGTTCCATATAGGGAATCGTTTGAATTTCGCACTGCACCGGAAAGCAATTTACAGTCAACTTAATTTCTACGAGTCCCAACTAAAAGAAAAAATTGGTAGCCATTCGGAAAAATTCTTTTCATACTTACGGACATCTATTTCAGAGGTACTGCTCAACATTCGCGAGCATGCCTATCCAGATGATGCCGATGGTGAAAATCCTTGGTGGTATATGTTTTGGAATGGCGATGATGGTTATATCCATTTTCTTGTTTATGATTGTGGAGTAGGTATTTCGTGCTCCTATGTTGACCATGCAACACAGGATCGTGGCATTTTTTATCGAAATCTTGAAGATGCCCATATCCTTCAAGAAGCATGGCAGCATGGCATGAGTCGCCGAATCGGTGATGGTCGTGGCAACGGCCTTGCAAATGTGGTCACCGGCGTAAAAGAATGGAAGGACTCTCAGCTACTAATTCTAAGCAGAAAGGCCAAAGGAACACTTTTGGACGGCAAGTTTACAGCTCAACAATCAAGATTTATAATCAAAGGAACTTTAATCGAGTGGGCATTTCGCTTACCGGAGTCAATAAAATGATAAAAAATAAATATATCGATATTTTGGATTTTTCAGATGACCCTTGGGGGCGCTCTGCTGAAGATAATCCTGACAGCAACGGTAATGATTTTCGCAAACGCTTTCTGACTGATGCTTTTCGTACATCAGACAAGGTAACAGTTGATTTTTCTAAATTACGCGATGTTCCAGATTCCGCATTTTTAGGGGGATCGTTTGTCAATTTGATTAAAGAAGACGGCTTCTCCTATGAAGAAGTTTTAGATAAGCTGGTCATACTTCCCGAAGACGGCTTCCTCCCAAAACTTGTGAGGAGAATTATCGAGTTGGCGCGTGATGAACATAAACGTGTTTCAGGTATGCAATGAATGCACCGAATTTGGATCAGTGGGACAAACTGATTAACATTGTCAATAACCTTTTTAGCATTATTGTTTTTGTCGCTGGGAATTTAGTAGGTGCATATCTCCAATATAGGCATAATCTCAAGATTAATGAGATTATTGAACGAAATAGAAGGAAAGAGGCAAAAGAAAAAAGTCTATCTGAAATTGAATACGATCTATTTAATCATATGGAGAATATTTGCTCAAAAAAAGATATTCAGCTTATCACTTTAGCCGCAAACCTTATCAAATCAAGAATTAGTAGGTTTTGCAATGAATATCAAATATCTCTTGATGATATTAATCCTCCATTAATTGATTTTTTTATCGTCTCTAGTGATGGTAGATTTAATTCTGCTGAATTAAATCTTGCGATTATCAATTTGAAAGATACATTAAGAAAGTTATCTTCTGATACTAATTAAACAAAAATGCCCTCTGAAATTCAGAAGGCATTTTTTTTGTTTGGCTAATATTTTATTTTGAGCATGGCTTGATAATTGGCGAGTTCGCGCTCGGCGTGGTTGAATGCGTCGATGTCAGCGGCTTCGCTGGCTTCGCGGCTTTTTTGCTGCCAGTATTGTATCTGTCGGTCAATCCATGAATATGGATCATGAGCTTTGTTTTCCATTTTTTAGAATCTCCGTAGTCTCGCCTGTCGGCTGGAAGTTGTTGGTCGGCGCGTCTTCGTAGAGCGTGATGTCTGGAGTGATGCGCGCTTCAAACTGTATGCTTGCGGTATATCCGCCGCTGTCTAGTTTATGCGAAACCTCGGTAATGAGCCAGGCTTCTGCGTCGATTTCGGGTTTGAAGCCTTGGACGACGGCAGGCGTTTCGGGGTAGAGGTCGGGGCGGCCGACGGCCAGCGTAATGCTAAATTCGGCAACGCCGCGCTGGATTTTTTTAAATGCGCCGCGCGCGCCTGACCATGCGCCGCTTTCTGTGGCATACAGATGGCGCAGGGTTTTGATTTTTTGGCCTTCGGTGTTGACCTTTTGGTTGTCGTTTTCTTTTTTCTTAGCTTTAAATGTTTTGCCTTTGACGGTCTTGGTTTGCTGGGTGGTTTTTTTATTGGGGTAGGCGTTGTCTTTGTTGACGATGACCTCTTTTTTTTGGCCTGTCTTTTTGTCGGTGTAATACGCGCGCACGGCCTGATAGCTATTGCTGCTTGAGTATGTGAAGCTGTGGCTGTCTCCGCTGGCGCGCGTGATGGTGGTGGGCAGGATGGGCTGGCCGCTGGCGGTTTGGCTTTCGCCTGCCGGGATAAATAAGAGCTTGCCGTTTTTGATGGTGGCGATGGCGTCGTATTGCTCGGCGAGGCGGCTCATAAAGGACGCGTCCGATTCGTTGGTTTGGTCGATGTGTTCGATTTTTTGGTTTTGAAAATCCTTGCTGATGATGTATTCGTACTTGTGCTTTTTGGCGATGGTTTCGATGATTTGGTAGAGGGTCTGCTTGTGCCAGCTTTTCTCGACTTGCTCGGCGAGGGCTTCGGCGAGGTCGGCGGCGCGCGCGGTAATGCTTAAGCGGTCGGGGCTGCCGGAGGCGGTAAATTCGGAGACGAGATATTCGCCTTTTTCGACGAGGCCAGTTTCTTTATAGCCCAGCTTTAGCGTGATTTTGCTGCCTGTTTTTGGGATGGCGAGCGTGCCGTCGTGGTCGTCAAGCTCGATGGTCAGCTCGTCGGCCTCGAATCCGCGCTTGTCGGTCAGGCTGATGCTGATGATGCGGCTCATTGCCAGCGTGCCAAAGCGTCGGCCGTCTATGGTCAGCTCGGCTTGTGGGGTCAGGTGTCGGGCGTTTTTGCCGCTGACTTCGTCAAAGATTTTGGCGGCGGCTTTTTGGGCTGCCGCGCTGATGGAATCAAAATTAATCTGCATGCTTTAAATCCCTGTCAGGTTTCGGACGACGGAGACGGCGACGTTGAGGGCTGCGCCTTCGAGGCCGAGCGATTTGTCGGAAACTTTTTTCAGGCTCATTGAAAACGCGATGGCGCGCGCGCTGCCGTCTTGGTTTAACTGGCTGCCGCGCTCTTGGATGTTGGTAATGACGTAGCTTCCCATGATTTTGCCGTGAGCCATGCGGATGTCGCGTGGGCGGCGTTGCAGGTGTTCTACCAAGAGCCGCTCGACGGCTCGGCGGCGCGTGGTTCGGTTGATTTTTTTTAATGAGAGGGTTTTATTATGAGTAATGAGATTTTGAAAGAGGGTCAGTTTGATTGTGATGTCTTTTCTTTTGAGGATTATCAAGACGTTTACAGTCTTTTCGACTTCATCGGCTGCTTTGATAACGGCACATGGTACGAGCCGCCTGTCAATTTGTATGATGTTGAGCGGCTGATGACCAAGGGGCTGCACCATGCGTCCGCCTTGCTGGCCAAGCTGAATATTTTAAAAGTCACTTTCAAGCCGACGGAGTTTTTGAGCCGCTCGGAATTTGAAAAGCTGGCTTTTAATTATTTGGTTTTGGGTAACGGCTATCTTGAGATGCAGCGCAATCGATTGGGCAAGGTCGTTGGAATGAAAAGCCGCTTGGCTTTGTACATGCGCAGGGCTTCCAATTTGAAAGACTTTGTCTATCTTCGGAATAATTTTTTACAGCTTGGCTATGAAGAAATCAAAGGCAGCGATGTGATTCATATCATGCAGCCGAATCTGAAACAGGAAATCTATGGCGTGCCGTATTATTTGGCGGCGATGGACTCGATTGATTTAAATTCGGCGGCGACTAAGTTCCGCGTCCGTTATTATAAGAATGGTTCACACGCTGGCTTTATTCTTTATTCGACTGATACGCAGATTGACGAGCAGGGCTGGGATGCAGTCAAGTTGCAGCTTCGAGAGTCGAAAGGCGCAGGCAATTTTAAAAATGTTGTACTGCGCGCGCCCGGCGGAAAGCCTGACGGGATTAAACTGATACCAATCGCGGAGGTTGCAGCGAAGGACGAGTTTCTTAATATCAAATCCGTGAGCGCCGAAGATATGATGGCGATTCATCGCGTACCGCCTGCGTTGATGGGGATTGTGCCTAAGTCTGCCGGTGGTCTTGGCGACGCGATGACGGTGGCAAAAGTGTTTGCGACGAATGAAGTCAAGCCGTTGCAGCAAAGTTTTATTGACGTCAACGAGCGAATCGGGCTTAAAGTCTTTGATTTTGACAGTTATCAGGTTGAGGAGCCAACGCCGAAATAAAATCAAACCAAAAGAAAAGCTGAATCCATTTTTTGGGATTCAGCTTTTTTTATTTTTGGAAATTTTGACCGGCCGCGGAGCGGCTCGCCGCGCACTGCCCTCCGCGCCTCCGCATTAAAAAAATCCTCTGCATTTTTATGCAGTCAGGCGAAATACTCAAAGTCTTATATTCAGACAGCCTTTGACATATTTTTTATTACGCGTTTTTTATGCGTTTTTATGCAAAATTCCGCGTTTTCTTTCTAAATTATTCGCCATCTTTTCGGCGGCGGTATTTTTCGCGTAATTCCATCACATCACGTCCGAATAATTCCAATGCTTCGCGGCGTTCTTCGAGCAGTTCGGAGCGGTCATAGGCTCGCTCGGTTTTGTCTGCAATGCCGTGTGATAGCAATAATTCCCCCACATCGCGGCGGATTTTGTGTTTTTCTCGGAGATATGTTCGGGCAAGGCTTCGGAGGCCGTGGGCGGTTGTGTCTAGTTTCATTTTCCGTCGCAATTTCAGACGGACGGTTTCACGGTCGAGCGATTTTGTAAAGCCGCTTCCTTCAAACAAATAAACTCCGTTGACGTTGAGTTTGATCGCCTCGTTATAAATTTTCAGCAGGGCCGATGATAACGGCACGATGTGCGGCCGCGTCTTCATTCGCTCAAGTGGGATTTCCCATGTTTTCTGCTCTAGGTCAATTTCTTTTAGTAGCGTCCCTGCGGCTTCAGACGGCCTTGTCATGCTTAGGAGCTGCCAATAAATCAGCAGGCGCGCTCGTTCGCCAATCCCGTCGGCGGTTTCTAGTTTTTCGATTAAGAGCGGCAGCTCATCATATTTTAAAGACTTAAAGTGTCGCTCTTTTGGCTTGTCGAAAACCTGCTTTCCGATAACAGTCACGGGGTTGCTTTTCAGCGTCCCGTCGGCGACGTAGTAGTCAAACATTAAATTCAAATTCCCCTTGACGCGGCGCAGATATTCCAACACGCCGCGCGCTTCCATTTTTCGGAGCATTTCTACAATCTCGGCCGTCTCGATTGTTCTGATGTCGCGTCCTTTAAAAACTGGAATCGCGTTCAGTTCAAGCGCCGACAAGACTGCTTTCGCATAACGCGGAGCTTTTCCGCTGCCATCTTTGCCGCCCGATCTGGCCCAGCGGTCATACCAAACCGCCAAGCAATTTTCAAATCGATATTTAGCGGCGACATCATCAGATATGATTTTGGGGTCTTTCCCTTCGCCAATTTTTTTTAATATCTCTTCTCGCCATTGCCTTGCGTCAGCAAGGCCGAATTTAGGAAAAAGCCCCAGTGTCAGTGTGTCTGCCTTGCCATCGGTCGGGCGGCGATATTGAAGCCGCCATGACTTCTTGCCTGATGGAAGCACCCAAAGAGCAAGGCCGCCGCCGTCAGGCAGCTTGTACATTTTGTCTTTTGCGCGCGCAGCTTTGACTTGTGCCAGCGTCAATGGGGTCACGATTTTTGGCATTTTTAAATCCGTTTTTGGTCGATACCAAATAAAATACCACAAAAAAACAAAAAAGATTTAAACCTTTTTAAAAGCGTTTGACACGCTTAAACAAACAAAAGCCCCTTAAATTCTTAATATTTAAGGGGCTTTTTCTGTTTTTGAAAAGTTAGTAAAACTTTTAAAAGTATCTATGGCAGAGAGGAAGGGATTCGAACCCTCGATACGCTATTCACGTATACACGCTTTCCAGGCGTGCGACTTAAACCACTCATCCACCTCTCTGTGGACTA
>QWBZ01001325.1_pt1 | contig 13361 bp, 10 predicted proteins | sample 1972441 | NCBI WGS metagenome assembly QWBZ01 (sample SAMN09866721, study PRJNA288562) | Human oral metagenome isolate term6_saliva, whole genome shotgun sequencing... | isolation source: mouth | host: Homo sapiens | place: USA: California
CGGAGACTTCGCCCCACCTCGCTCACAAAAACGACTCATTCTCTCCAATATCAAATGAAATTTCACTGCAAGCCTCTACATGTTCTCCCCTTCCTGACACTGCTGCTGCTCACGTTGGCATCGTGCTTCGGCGGGAGCAACACGGCCATGCGCAACGGTGGCGAAGTGACAGGCCAGCGCTCGTCGGTGCCCCTCGAACCCGCTCCCTACGGCATGGTCGAAATCAAACGCGGCTACCTCAAAGTGGGCCTTTCGGAGAACGACAGTCTCTGGGGACTCCCGCTTTCGCAACGCGACATCTCGGTCGATGGCTTCTGGATGGACCAAACCGAAGTGACCAACTCAATGTACCGCCAGTTTGTGGAATGGGTGCGCGACAGCATCCTGCGCGAGCGCCTCGCCGACCCGTCTTACGGCGGAGATGAGTCTTACAAAATCGAAGTCGACAAGTTTGGCGACCCCGTCAAGCCTCATCTCAACTGGAACAAGCCGCTGCCCTGGCGCAAACCCTCCGAAGACCAGGAGCGCGCCCTCAACAGTGTGTACAAAACCCACCCCTACGACGGCACACGCATGCTCGATGTGAAGCAAATGAACTTCCGTTACGAGACATTCGACTACGAAAAGGCCGCCCTGCGCAAGTATCGCCTCGATCCGCGCGAACGCGTGCTCAACACCGACGTGAATGTCGACCCCAACGAGGTGGTGATGATCTCGAAAGACACGGCCTACGTGAACGACAACGGCGAAATCGTGCGCGAAACCATCAATCGTCCGCTCTCTTCGCTCTACGATTTCATCAACACCTACATCGTACCGGTTTATCCCGACACCACGGTTTGGGTCAATGACTTCCCGAATGCCAACAACTCCATGTATATGAAGAATTACTTCTCGTCGCCGGCCTACAACGACTACCCGGTGGTGGGAGTAACGTGGGAACAAGCCCAAGCTTTCTGTGCATGGCGCACCGAATACCTCCTGCGCGGTATGGGACCTGAGGCGCGCTACATCCAGCGCTACCGCTTGCCCTCCGAAATCGAGTGGGAATACGCCGCCCGCGGCCGTGAAGGCCACACTTTCCCGTGGGAGGGCGCGGCCTCGAAGAACGAAAAAGGCTGTTTCTACGCCAACTTCAAACCCGATCGCGGCAATTACACCGAAGACGGCAACCTCATCACCTCGCGTGTCGGGCAGTATGGCGCCAATGACAACGGACTCTTTGATATGGCCGGTAATGTAGCCGAGTGGACCAACACGGTTTTCACCGAAGCCGGCGTGCAATCCATGGCAGACGTCAATCCTGAATTGCGCTATGAGGCGGCAAAAGAAGATCCCTACTTCTTGAAACGCAAAAGTGTGCGCGGCGGTTCGTGGAAAGACCCGCAGTCTTACATCCGTTCGGCCTGGCGCACTTGGGAATACCAGAACCAACCGCGCTCCTTCATCGGTTTTCGCTGCGTTCGCTCGAAGGCGGCCACCGTCAGCGGCAATCCCACCGACAAAAAGAAATAACTCTCTCATCAAAACGCAAACGATATGCCCGGAAAACTCAATATCGTGACGCGCCTGCAGCACTGGATGGACAGTGTGCCGGGGCAAACCTTCCTCAACTACGCCTATTCTTGGGGCGCCGCCATCGTGATTCTCGGTGCGCTCTTCAAACTCACCCACCTCAAGGGGGGCAATATCATGCTCTTTGTGGGCATGGGCACAGAAGCCGTGGTGTTCTTCCTCGCGGCTTTCGACCGCCCGTTCGACAAAAACGAGATCGGCAAAGAACTTCCGCACGATTTCGAGAGCGACGAGGAGATTGAGCGCGCCGAAGGCCTCACGACCGAAACCGCTCCCGACGTTGCCGCTCAACCCGGCATCGCCGCACCGGCCGCGCCCGCACAACCGCTCGCTGCTGCGCAAGCCGCAGCGTTCGTCCCCCAATTGGCACCCGCGGCTCCCGGCTATGCACCGCAAACTCCGGTCGCGCCCGCAGCAACAGGCGTACTGCCCGAAACCGCCGCGGCACCGGGCACACCTCTCCCCCAACAACCTGTCGCCACTGCGCAAGCAGCAAGTGAAACCGCGCAAGCTACAAACGAAACTGCGCAAGTTGCGGAGGCAACAGCCCAGGCAACAGACGCCGCAGCCCAACCCGCGGTCGACACTCCGCAAACAGCAGCTCCTTTCGTGGCCGCACACTACCAAACGGCCGAAGGACAACGTGCACTCGAGGAAGGAGCACAGCGCTTGGCCGAGATTGTGCGCCTGGCCAACGACGAGTTGCTGCGCAGAACGCAGGCCGTTCTCTCGCCCGAAATGGAGGAAGCCACGGAAGAATACATCGAAAAACTCCGTACCCTCAACGAAACACTCGCCAAAGTGGACGAACAAAGCGCCCGCCTCACGCGCGACTCGCAAGAGATGGAGAATCTCAACCGCACCCTCATCGGAATCAACAAAGTCTACGACTTGCACTTCGCTTCTATCTCGCGTCAAGTCACCACCATCGAGGAAATCAACGCCCAGACGCGCGATCTCGCCGCGAAGATCGAAGAAGTGAACCAAATCTACGCCCGCATGGTGCAAACCCTCAACATTATGGGCAACCCCTACGCCGCGATGAGCGCCGCCGGCGCCCAACCCGCAGCAGCCGCCCCCGCGCCCGCAACCGACGCACCGACGCAACCCAATTCAGCTTCCTGATTTTTGCCCATGGCCATTCAAAAAAGACCGGCTTCGCCGCGGCAAAAGATGATCAACCTCATGTATGTCGTGTTGATGGCAATGCTTGCACTCAACGTTTCGACCGACGTACTCAAAGGTTTCACCCTGGTAGGCAACAGCCTCGACCGCACCATCCACACGACGGAGCAGGAAAATAAAGATTTGCTCGACGACTTAGCAGCACAGTACCGCAAGAATCCCGCCAAAGTCAAACCTTGGTGGGACAAAGCCCAAACTGTGCAGCACTCCGCCGACAGCCTTTGCCGTTACATCGACGAACTTAAATGGGCCATCGCCCGTGAAACCGACGGCGCCGACGGCAATCCGAACAACATTCAGCACAAGGACGATCTCGAAGCCGCGGGGGTAGTCATGCTCAACCCCGCCACTTTGCGCGGACGCGTCCTCTACCGTCGCGTGAATCATTTCCGTGATTTCGTCACTTCCTTCATCACCGATCGCCGACGCCGCGCCATTGTCGCCGCCAATCTCTCCACCGACGTGCCCAAAGGCGAGGATAATATCGGCAAAAACTGGCAGGAATACATGTTTGAGTCCATGCCTTCCATTGCTGCCGTCACGATGCTCTCCAAATTGCAGAGCGACATCCGCAAAGCCGAGGGCGAAGTGCTCCACACCCTTGCGGCCAACATCGGCGTGAAGGACATCCGCGTCAACGAACTCAACGCTTATGTTCTCCCGGAAGCCACCACGCTCTTCCCGGGCGACGAGTTTCGCTCGCAAATCTTCATGGCCGCCATCGATACCACCCAACGGCCGGAGATTTACGTCAATGGGCGCCGCCTAAACGCCGACGGGCACTACAATTTCCGCGTAGGCGCACCCGGAAGCTACGATTTCCGCGGCTACATCACCATGCCAAACGCCGCCGGCGAGGTCATTCGTCGCGAATTCTCCCAGCATTACACCGTCATCGCCCCACCCACCGGCGCCACCGTGGCTGCCGATCTGATGAATGTGCTCTATGCCGGCTACGACAACCCCATTTCCGTCAGCGCCTCGGGCATCTCCTCCGACAAAATCCACTTGAGCATGAGCGGAGGTACGCTCAGTGCGAAAGGCAACGGCAAATATGTGGCGCGCCCCGCCCACGTCGGGCAAGAAGTCTCCTTCACTGTCACCGGCGAAGTGGGGGGCAAGAGCCAAACCATGGGTGCTTTCACCTTTAAGGTGCGCAAGCTCCCCGATCCCGCCGCGTTCATCAGCATCGGCGGGGATCAATTCCGCGGCGGCCGCATCGCCAAGGGCAGTATCGTGGGAGCCACGCGCCTCGATGCCGCGATCGACGACGGATTGCTCAACATTCCTTTCAGCGTCCGCTCGTTCGAATGCGTCTTCTTCGACCGTCTCGGCAACGTCCTCCCGCGTCCTTCCGCCGGCGCCTCGTTCACCGAAGCCCAGCGCGACCTCATTCGCCAACTCTCTCGCGGCAAACGTTTCTACATCAGCAACATCCATGCCGTCGGCCCCGACGGCATCGAGCGCACGCTCAGTGGATCACTCGAAGTCATCATCAATTAAATCACGTCCTCCCCACCATGCAGCACACCGCGCCCCTCTCCCGTCTGCTTCTCCTCTTCGGACTCACCTTTGCCCTCCACGCCGCGGCACAACCCCCCGCTCGTTTGCGCGAAGCGGGCAACTCCGCCTCGTCTGTCGCCGCTTCGGCCACCGACAACGCGGCGCGTTCGGCCGCTCAACCGGCCGCCGGCAAAGTTTTGGGCAGCATTCGCGAGTTCCCCACCGCCGCCACCATGCCCCAAGATGCCGCATGGCGCCGCGACATCTACCGCGAGATCGATCTCACCCGCGATGCCAACGCTCCGCTCTACTATCCTGTCACGCCCGGCGCGGGGCGCGAAAACCTTTTCGTCTGCCTTTTCCACCTCATCCTCCGCGGAAAAATCAACGCCTACGAGTATACGCCCGACGCCATCGAGCATTTCGACGAAAAGCACATCGTGAAAGGCAAGAAGATCATGGACGACAACCACATCTTCTACGAGGCCAACGACGGCAAGATGCGCGTCAACGACGCCGACCTCCCCTCCGAAGACGTGAAACGCTATTATATTAAGGAAAGCGTCTACTTCAATCAGCACACCGGCACCTTCAGTACGCAAGTTGAAGCCCTCTGTCCGCTCATGGTCAGCGGCGATTTCGGCGACGGCAGCAGTCAAACCACCCCCCTCTTCTGGGTTAAGTATGACGAGGCCGCGCCCTACCTGGCCAAACTCTCGCTTATGAGCAGCAATCTCAACAACGCCGCCGAGATCTCAGCCGACGATTTCTTCAACACCAACCGCTACGAAGGCCCCATCTACCAAACCAAGAACCTCCAAGACCGCACCCTCGCACAAATCGCCCCCACCGACTCCGCCCGCACCAAGGTGCGCGAGCAGATTGAGGCCGAGATTCGCACCTTCCAGCGCAATGTCTGGATGGGCGACAGCGTGAAAACCCGAAATGCCGCCGACACCTCCACGGTAGAAAGCCCCGACAGCGAGCACCGCAAGGTCGCTTCGCGCAATGTGGCACCCGAAAAGCTCAAAAAGCAGAAGGCCCCCAAACCTCAAACCTCATCACCCCGTTCGTCGGCCACCCTCTCCGTGCGTCGACAGCGTCACTGATTTCTCTAACCTCCCTTTGCCGTTCACGCCCGAGGCCATTTGTTCCCCGAGCACGACGGCATTTTTTTCGCACCATCATGAAAGTCATCAATTTCGCCGAGCACAACACCGTCATCAACAACTACATTGCCGAACTTCGCGACGTTTCGATCCAGAAAAACCGTGCATGGTTCCGCCAAAACCTCCGTCGCATCGGCCACGCCATGGCCTTCGAAGTGTCGAAGACCCTCACCTACAGCGAAAAGACCGTAGAAACGCCCCTCGCCCCCGCCCATGTCAACACCACCGACGACCGCATTGTCATCGGCACCGTCCTGCGCGCCGGACTCGCCCTCCACGAAGGCTTCCTCGACGTGTTTTCCGACGCCGATAGCGCCTTTGTCAGTGCCTACCGCAAGGAGGGCCGCAAAGAAAACATCGAGATCTGCGTCGAATACATCGCCTCGCCCGACCTCAACGGCTGTACCTTCATGCTCGTCGACCCCATGTTGGCCACCGGCGGTTCCTTCAATCTGGCCTATCAGGCCTATCTCACCAAAGGCACCCCCGCCCACCTGCACATCTGTGCCGTGATCGGTTGCGAAGAAGGCGTGCAACGCCTGCGCGAACTCTTCCCTTCGGACGATGTCACGCTGTGGATTGCCGCCATCGACCCCGTGCTCAACGAAAAAGCCTACATCGTGCCCGGACTCGGCGACGCCGGCGACCTCTGCTACGGCGACAAACTCTCTGGAAGCCGATCTCGTCGCCGTCCGCTTCGACAGCAGCGCCGCCACGCGTCTGTTCGGTCCGCACGCCACCACGCTCCACACCGTCGCCGCCCGCGACAGCGACATCGTCTTCTCGCTCGCATCCGACGCCGACACCGCCCTGTTGCGCACCCTCCCCCTCACGTTCACCCTCAGCCCCGGTGCCACACTCCGCTGCCTCGACGGCGCAAACCCCGATTTTCGCTTCCGCCGGCGCGTAGCCTACGAAGTCACCTCGCAAGATCGGCACTGGCAGCGGCGCTACACGCTCAGTTTCGTACCCGAAACCGACTTCCCCGATACGTTGAGTTTCGACCATTTCGCCCTCAACGAACCCGAACACAACTATTACACGTGGTTCGAACCGAGCCCCGACGGCACTCCGCGCAACATTTGGGCGAGCGGCAACCCCGGTTTCTGGCTTAGCCGCAGCGACGCCCCCCCCGAAGCCTACCCCACGAGCGTAAGTCCCGACGGGCGCACGGGCTCGGCCTTGCGTCTCGTCACACAAAGCACCGGCGAACTCGGTGCCGCCTTCGGCAAACCCATTGCGGCCGGCAATCTCTTTGTCGGCACCTTCGATCTGGCGAGTGCCCTCCTCAATCCCCTTGCCGCCACGCGATTCGGCACCCCCGTCAACCGCATTCCCACCCGCTTCTCGGGCTTCTACAAGTGGCAACCCGGTGCCGTCTTCACCGACGCCCAAGGGCAAAAGGCCACAGGCCCCGCCGCCGACGGAAAAGACGCGCCGCGCATCTACGCCGTGGTCTATCGCAACGTCGATTCCCGGGGACAATCCGTCACCCTCGACGGCAGCAATGTGCTCACCTCGCCCTTTGTCGTGGCCGTGGCCTTGCTCGACGATTTTGTCGTGACGGGTGTGGGGCAACACGACCGCTGGCAGCATTTCGACCTGCCCTTTGCCACACGCATCCCCGTCGACAATCGCCTACTCGACCGCCACGGCTACAGTCTCGCCCTCGTTTTCACCTCCTCGCGCGGCGGCGCCGAATTTGCCGGCGCGGTCGGTTCCACCCTCCTCGTCGACGATTGCCACCTCGCCTTCTGACGTGCGGCGGCTCTCGAGTTTTCCCCCTCCCATCTCTATTTTCCCCATGCGCTCTCCTCGTTTTTGCTCCTTCTTCCGTCCGCTTCGCCTCGGTGCGGGCCTCCTCCTACTTCTCCTCCCCGCAGTCGGCACGGCACAACGCTCCGCCGCCGAAACCGGCGGCCGCTGGTCGCTCCGCCCCGGCGTGGGCTACACCGTCGGAGCCCTCGTTCCCACACCCCTGCCCGCCGAATTGCGCAGCATTGCGCACTATTCGCCGGTGGGCGGCCTGCGTTTCGGCGCCGACGCAGTCTATCGCACCGGTGGGCGCGTCGATCTCTCGCTCGGCGCCTACTTCACCGATCGCGGCATGGACAGCGAAGTGCGCGTTGCCGGCTATCGCACACGAGTGGTGCGCGGTGCGCAACAGCTCTCGGGCTACTTCTTCGGCACCAACACCACCCGTGCACGCCTTCGCGGGCTCTTCGTTCCCCTGGCCCTGCGCTATCCCCTTGGACGTTGCACTCTCACCGGCGGCGCCTACCTCGAATGGTACAGCCTCCGGCAGTTTTCGGGCACCGCCTCCGACGGTTATCTGCGCGTGGAGCGGCCCACGGGCGACAAAGTGCTGTTCGGTCCGAAAAACGACGGCAGTGCCTCCTATGATTTCAGCGACGAACTCAACGACAGCGGCTTCGGCGTGCATCTCGGTGCGGAGTATGCTCTGAGCCCTCGCTTCTTGCTCAACGCACAACTCACCTGGGGCCTCACGCCCGCCTTCGACGGCAGTTTCACGGCCGTCCCCACGCCGTTGCACCCCCTCGGTTTCACGCTGGGCGTGAACTACGTGATCGGCGGCGGGCATTGACTGCCGCTGTCCCGCCCGGCTTTTCCCTCTCTCCCCACATCTCGGCGCGCACCGCCCCTCGGCCGCCAGCGTGCCCCCCGTTTCGGAGATCTCGTCCCCCGGCGCGACGAGATCTCCGTTTTTGTTTTGCCCGAAACTCCGCGTTGATCGATTGAAAACGGGGGACTTTCCCGAAAAAATAGGGGACTTTCCGCCCTAAGTTCCCCGTTTTCCGACGCCCTTCGCCCGGCATCCATCCTTCGGCTCCGTTGAACCGAACAAGCCAGCCGTCGGAAACAAAAAAATGGCGATCGCGCACTGCAATTGTGCGCGATCGCCATACGAAAGATGGGAGCGTTGCTTCCGCACACTCCGGGCTTAGCGAAGAAGACTCGGGTGGAGCGGAAATAACCCGCCGTCCTCAGCCGCGAATCATGGTGAGGAGCATCTTGAAGCGCTGTTTTGCATTGAGCGCATGGGGAACTCCGGCGGGCATGATGAGCATTTCGCCCGCTTTCACGATGTGCGGCGTGCCGCCGAGGAGGATTTCAGCCTCGCCGTCGAGGATCGTCACCGTGGCATCAAAGGGAGCCGTGTGTTCGGACAGACCTTGTCCTGCATCGAAGGCAAAGAGCGTGAGCGTACCGGCGTTGTTGCGAAGAATCTCGCGAGAAACGACACTTCCTTCTGCGTATTCCACTGAGGTGGCGGGGACGAAAACTTGTCCTTTTTCGATATGTGCCATAAATTATTGCGTGTTGTGAGATGAATAATACGGATGTACAATATGCAACATTCGTGCCACGATCAGGCAGCTCGGCGAGCCAAGAAGCGACGCGCGGCCTCAGCAGCCACTAACAGCCCGCCGGCGCTCATGATCACGTCTTTGACCACCAAACGACCGGCACCCGAGAGCAAGGGGAAACCGTGTGCGCCCGTGAAATAGGGGAGTCCGTCGTGCGGGTAGGTGGCGCCGTCGGCCAAGTTGGGCACCCAGCACTCGGGGGTGGTGATGAGGAACGAAAGGGTGACGATCGACATGCCAAAGGTGAGCAGTCCGCCGAGCATACCCAGGCGGGGGCACCAAATGCCCAGGAGAACGAGCGTGCCGATGGTGCAAATCATCAGTCCCAAGCCGATGGAGAAGACGTAGGTACCGTTCTCCTGATGCCACTTGATGTTGTCGGGCTTCACCTCGCCCTCTTTGTTCATGTGCACCTTATATTCCTTCACGGTCTTGCCTTTGTCGTTGACCGTAGTCTTAGAAGAATTGTGATAGAGGAAGCTCATGAACGGACTGTTGCTGACAAACGGAACGATGCCGTCGGCTTCGTACTGGCAAACCTTGAGTCCGCCGATCCAAGCCATGACCAAAAAGATGGCGATGCGGAGATAAGTGAAGAAATGGCGTTCGAGGGAGACGAGGATCCCGGCCGCGAAGGTGAAGAGTTGGTTGATCATTGATGGAAAAGGAATGAATGTGATGGAAAATTGATAATGTGTTCTCACGAGTCCCCGGCGGCGGTGAAGAAAATTCGGTGCTTTCTGCCGATTTCCGGAGGGAATTGGGGCGAAATGGCCAAGAATTCATCGTGAGCGACGCAAAAATAAGAAATCGGCCGATGACAAACAAATTTTAGTTCGTCATTTCACGGTGCATTAGCAAAATAAAGTACCTTTGCAAGTATACAATATATCAAACAACCCACTGCATGAAACGCTTTTTCCGCCTTTTCCTGCTCACGTTCCTGGTGTGTGCCCCGCTTTCCCTCTTTGCCCAAAGCGGCGCCCGCTACGGCTATCTGAACCGTGCCGCCGTCATCGCGCTGCTGCCCGAAACCGCCCGCGTGCGCGCCCAACTCGATTCGCTCCGCGCCAAATATGAAGCCGAAGCGCGCTACAACGAGACGGCCTTCCGCCGCCAATATTCGGAATATCTGCAGGTGCAGAAAAATTTGCCCGAGGCCATCCTGCTCAAACGCCAAGGGGATCTGCAAATGGCCATGGAACGTGGCATCGCTTTCCGCCGTGAAGCCGAAAATCTGCTCAAGAAAGCCGAAACAGAACTCATGGGGCGCGTCGGCGAACAGGTGGATACTGTGATTCGCGCCATTGGGGCCGAGCGCGGCTACGACTTTGTGGTCGACACCTCGGCCGGTACGCACCCTTATCTCAACCCCCAAAAGTCAGAAGACATCACCCCCTACGTGAAAGCCCGCTTGCTCAACGCACAATGATACGCGTGCGGCATGTGCTCTTTCCCTTTATTTCGCTCAGCCCATGATCGGCGTTTTTGATTCCGGCTACGGTGGCCTGTCGATTCTGCGACAAATCCGCCGCCGACTGCCCGACTACGACTACCTTTACCTCGGCGACAATGCGCGTGCCCCCTACGGTCCGCGCTCCTTCGACGTGGTGTATCGCTACACCCTCCAAGCGGTACAGGAACTCTTCGCGCGGGGCTGCGAACTCGTCATTCTGGCTTGCAACACCGCGTCGGCCAAAGCGCTCCGCTCCATTCAGCAACAGGATCTCCCCCGCCTGGCCCCCGATCGGCGCGTGCTCGGTGTGATTCGCCCCACGGTGGAAGCTGTCGGCACCCTCACACGCTCCCGCCACGTGGGGATTCTCGGCACACAAGGCACCATTCGCTCGAAAAGCTACGAACTCGAGATCGCCAAGTTCCATCCCGACATCGTCGTCACGGGACAAGCCTGCCCGATGTGGGTGCCGCTGGTGGAATATGGGGAATACGCCTCGCCCGGCGCCGACTATTTCGTGCAGCAACGCCTTCAACAAATCCTTTCGCGCGATCCGCAAATCGACACCCTCGTGCTGGCTTGCACACACTACCCGCTGCTGATGGATAAAATCGTGAAATATCTGCCCGAAGGCGTGCGTGTGCTCGCACAAGGCGACTATGTGGCCACCTCGCTGGAGGATTATCTGCGACGCCACCCCGAAATGGACCAAAAACTCACGCGCAACGGCACATTGCGCTTTCTCACCACCGAAGACACCGAGAAGTTTGGCGAAAACGCCGCCGTCTTCATGCCCCACACCGAAGGGACTGTCGAAAAAATCGTACTTTAACCTCTACACATCATGGCCAAAAAGACCACCGGCACCCGCCTCAACAAAAAAGAAGTGCGCAATCGCCTGCTCGTTGTCTTCGAGCACAGCGCCGGCGCCACATATAGTGTGAAATCACTCTTCCACGCCGTCGGCGCCGTGAACCATCCGGCGAAAATGCTGGTGCTCGACACATTAGCCGACTTAGTTGCCGACGATTATCTGACAACTGACGGCACAGGCCACTACCGTCACGCAGAACGCGACGTGCAAATTATAGAAGGCGTGTTCCGTCGCAAACGCAACGGGCACAATGTATTCGTTCCCGACGACGGAGGAAAAGATATCCTCGTGACAGAACGCAACGCCCACCACGCACTCGACGGAGATCACGTGCGTGTCACCATGTTGGCCCGCCGCCGCGGACACACTCGCGAGGCAGAAGTGACCGAAATCATCCGCCGCGCTCGCGAAACCTTCGTGGGTCGCCTCCATGTAGAGCGCAATTACGCCTTTTTGGTCAACGAACGCGGATTGGCCACCGACATTTTTATCCCCGCCGACGCCCTCCACGGCGGAAAAACCGGCGACAAAGCCGTCGTTAAGATCACAGATTGGCCCGAAGACAGCAAGAGTCCTGTGGGCGAAGTGGTGGATATTCTCGGCGCCGAGGGCGAAAACGACACCGAGATGCACGCCATCCTGGCCGAATACGGACTTCCTTACCGCTATCCGGAGGCCATCGAGCGCGCCGCGGAGCATCTCGAGCCGGGCATCACGCCTGCCGAAATTGCGCGCCGCGAAGATTTCCGCACCGTTCCCACTTTCACCATCGACCCCCGCGATGCCAAAGATTTCGACGATGCGCTTTCCATACGCCCCGTGGGCGACGGCCGATGGGAGGTGGGTGTGCACATCGCCGACGTGAGCCACTACGTGAAAGAAGACAGCGCGCTCGACCGCGAAGCCTACGATCGTGCCACAAGTGTCTATCTTGTCGACCGCACCATCCCCATGCTCCCCGAGCGGCTGTGCAATTTCATCTGTTCGCTTCGCCCCAACGAGGAAAAACTGGCCTATTCTGCCATTTTCGAAATGAACGAACGAGCCGAAATCCTCCAATTTCACATCGCAAAAACGGTCATCGAGAGCAATCGTCGCTTCACTTATGAGGAAGCACAAGCCCTGATTGAACGCAACGGCCAGGCCTCTGCCGACGATCTCGCCCTGCCGGGCGACCATCCCGCGGTGGATGGTTCGGCCGAACACCCCGTCGGCGAATGGGCAGCCGAGATTTTGCTCCTCGATCGCCTGGCCAAACAGCTCCGCGCCCGCCGGTTCAAAGCCGGTTCTATCGGGTTTGACCGCCCCGAAGTGCGCTTCGACATCGACGAAAAGGGGCATCCCGTCTCCACTTATGTCAAGATTGCCAAAGATGCCAACAAGTTAGTGGAAGAATTCATGCTGTTGGCCAACCGCTCCGTGGCCGAACACGTGGCCGTTGTCCCCAAGGGCAAACAACCGAAAGTGCTACCTTACCGCATTCACGACGTGCCTGATCCCGAAAAGCTCGAGAAACTGCGCGGCTTCGTGGCCAAATTCGGCTACAAAGTGCGCACCGAGGGCACAAAGACCGACATTTCCCACTCGCTCAACGACCTGCTCGGCGAAGTCAAGGGCAAGAAAGAGGAGAACGTCGTGGAACTCGTGGCTCTTCGCGCCATGATGAAGGCGCGTTACTCCGTGCACAACATCGGACACTACGGCCTTATGTTCCGCCACTACACGCATTTCACCTCGCCCATTCGCCGTTATCCCGACTTGATGGTGCATCGTTTGCTCGCCAAATACGCAGAAGGCGGCCGATCGGTCAGCGCGAAGAAGTATGAAGAAATGTGCGAACATTGCTCAGAGCGCGAGCAAGTGGCCGCCACCGCCGAACGTGCGTCCATCAAATACAAGCAAGCCGAATTTATGGCCGACCGCATCGGCCAAGAGTTCGACGGTGTCATCTCGGGCGTGACGGAATTTGGCATCTACGTCGAAGATATCCTCACCAAGTGCGAAGGCATGGTGCCGCTGCGCGACCTTTCTAGCGACTACTACGAATTCGACGAAGACAACTACCGCCTGGTGGGTCGCCGCACGAAGCGCATCTACAATTTGGGCGACAAAGTGCGCTTCCGGGTGGAGCGCGCCAACCTCGAACGCCGACAACTCGACTTCTCGCTGGTGGAAGACGAAGGCTACATCGCTCCCGTGCCCAAAAAGGG